>JGI24770J26754_10001635_pt1 | contig 15803 bp, 8 predicted proteins | sample LakOneMetagenome_FD_26754 | JGI IMG/M metagenome (IMG submission 26754) | reverse complement strand
TCCGCGGCGAGCCTGCCGTACACGCAGCGGCTCGATCCGGAGTACTTCATCACGGCCAACGGGCCGATCGTCTCCTACGAGAGCTTGCTGACCGTGACCAACACCACGCCTTACGAGTCCCTGGGCCGCTACATGATCAACCTGCGCCTCGGTCCGCCTTCAGGCCCCTGCGTCGGTTCGTCGGCTGAAGGCGGACTGGTTGGGCCAGTCGGCGTCTGCCAGTGAGTTGAACGGTGTTCGGCTCGCGGCGTGCGCAAAACGGCACGCCGCTGCCGCTCAGCGCGCGACCTGGAGCCTGGGTTCGTCGACGCCGCTGGCGCGATTCAACAGCATCAGCGTCATCGGTCCGGGCACGCCGTCGGGTGTCAGGCCCTGCGCCAGCTGGAAATCGCGAATGCGTGCGCCCAGCGGATCACCATTCGCTTGCGGCGAGCCTGCCGCCGCGACCCGATTCAATTGTTGTTGCAACCAAGGTGCCAGCGCCACGGCGTTGTACCGGAAGTCACCGTCCCGGTACTGCGGCGGCGCGCGCCAGAACGTCGTGAACTCGCCTCGCCAATGGCGCGCCAGTTCGGCCAGCGGCATGACCTGCTCTCCATTGTCATCCTGGAATATCGCGCTGCCGTCCGCCAGGCCGACCAGCAGCGCATTGCGGACATGGCCCTGATCGTCCACCAGCCTGAGCAGGCTTGGCCGATCGAGCATGCGCACCAGGCCCAGCCCGCCGGTTGAACGAAAGCAACGCAGACCGGCTTGAATGGCCGAGATGCAGGGTTGTCCTGGATCGAGAGCCTGCTTCCACAGCAAGGCCAGCTTGCGTAACGCGACTGACTCGTCAATCATCGTCTCAATTGGCACCGTGCCGGCCACTGAATCGCGATGCGCGGTGGTTGCCCCGCCAGCCGCCGTCACCGGACTGGCCGCCTGCGGTTCTGGAGCGGTTTGCACCGCGGATTCGGGCGTCACCGCTGGCGCGGCTACGGGAGTTGTCGTGGCCACCAGCGCCGGCGCATCCGTAGCCAACGCGGCCCCTGGTGGCGTCGCGGGAGATGCGGCGAAGGGGCGTGGAATCGACACGGCCACCGGCGTTGCGTGGCGCAAGTGGTCGATCAGCAGCAGCACGGCAGCCGCGAGCATGGCACCTGCGACGCCTGCCATCGTCAATGGACGCCAGCGCCGATGGGCGGGTGTCTCCGGCAATGCAGGCTCGGATGATGGCACCGCCGCCACGGGCAGAGTCGATGGCGCGCTCGCGTCGGGCAGGGTTCCGAAGGCTTCCAATGCGGCCTGGTCGATCAGCGGGGCGCCGATCGACAAGGTATTGGCAGCATGTGCCAGGAACATCGCGCGGTCGCACAGTACATTGATGCGTCGAGGCACTCCACCGCAGATCTCGTGTATTTTCTCGAGTGCCAGCGCGTCGAAAGGCGAGCCGCCCGCGTAGCCGGCGACATACAGGCGATGCGCGATATACCGCGAGGTCTCACCTTCCGCCAGCGCCGGAAGATGCAACCTCGCCACCACGCGTTGCGCGACGGGCTCCAGCGTCGGATGGTGCAGCATCGTGCGCAATTCGGGTTGGCCGATCAGCAACACCTGGAGTTTGCCACCGGTCGCGTCGAGGTTTGTCAGCAGCCGCAATTGCTCGAGCACCCCGAACGACAATGCCTGCGCCTCGTCGACCACGATCAGCGTGCGGCGCCCCTGGGCGGCGGCCAGCAACACGTGGCCGTGAATGGCGTCGATAAGGTCGACTGTTCCGGGGGCATGCGCTATACGCAGGTCATCGCAGACCCGCGCGAGCAGCGCGTTGGCATCCAACTTGGGGTTGACGACATAGGCGACGTCGATGGTCGGTGGCAACCTCTTGAGGAACGAACGCCACACCGTGGTCTTGCCGGCGCCGACTTCCCCGGTCAGCAGTACGAAGCCCGACCCGCGGAGCAGCCCATACTTGAGATGCGAATGCGCCAGGCGGTGCATCGGACTCATGTACATGAAGCGCGGATCCGGAGCGACCGAAAACGGAGCACGCTGCAAGCCGAAAAATGTTTCGTACATAATCCCGGTCATTGGAGAGAGACCAACGCTGGCATCATTAAGGTGCCGTAATTCATGGCAGCATACGGGCAAATCCACGAAAAAGCGCGCGACTCCGTCCGGTAAACGCCTCGACGGGTTGCGCGTTTAGTGGCTAAGATGATCCGCATGAATCCGAGATCAATGGCTCCGGTCTTGATGGCGCCCTTGCTGCTGGCGCTGGCCAGCTGTGGCGGCGGTGGCGGCTCGCAGGCCGTGGTCGTGCCGCCCCCGGTCATTATCGGCCCCACCGCGAACAGCGTGACCGCGGCGACGAGCACGGCGAAGAGCAATGCCCTGTGCGCCACGATCGCCCCTTTCTACTGGGAAATCGGCGACCAGTCGGGGTCGTTGGCCAGTGGCAGCATCGGTACCACCAGCAGCGGCACCATGATAACGGGCGCCACGCAGGTCTCGATTGCCTCGGGTTCGAAATGGGTCTACGGCATGTATGTCGTGGAGTTGCGTGGTTCGGCGGCGGGCCTCACCGCGGCCGACATCCCGTTCATGAATTTCACCAGCGGCTACACGAACATCGGCAACGATCCGAAGACCGCGAAGTGCCCGGCCTCGAATTCGCCCGACACCGTCAACGCCTGCCTCACGACGCTGAACCCCGCCACCAATTTGCCGTACAGCACCCAGGATCCCAACACCACCGGCAAGTTCGACTACGACAGCGGACATTTCGAGAATCACGCCAGCCAGCTTGGCAGCCTCGGCGACGTGCCGCTGGTCTCGCTCGGCTCGACTGTCGCGGCGCAACTGGGCGGTGGCGTTGACCTGCAATATACGCAGCCGATGATGGCGTTCGCGGTGTATACCAACAGCGATCAGTACGCGGAGCTGCTCCGCCGCGTACTCGACGGATCGCTGAAAATGCACGACGCGCTGGGCACGCATGCTGTCTGCACCCTGCCGTCAGCGAGTTGCAATGCCGTGCAGTCACCCATTCCGGAGGCTTGGCACTACTCGATCGGTCACTGGGTGGAAGACGATTCCAGCACGCATGGCGACGGCGCTTTCAGCAGTGCCGGCGCACTCGGCTTCTACCCGTGGATCGACGCTGCGAAGAAATACTACGGCGTCATTTCCCGGGAAGACGTGGCCGCGCTCGCAAGCGGGCAACAGGCGGGATACGCGTCGGCACAGTGTGGACGATTGATTCGCCACGCCTGGGAGACCGGCGTGGCGCAGACCGGCACCATTCCAGACTGACGCCGCAGGTCGAGTCAGTCCACGCCAACCGTTTCCAGGAAGGCGTCGACGCGCTCCGTGTAGCCGTTCCGGAGGCCAAGCGTCTCGTTGATTTCGGCATGCGAAAGATCGACCGGCAACACTTCGACCCGCCCACCGAATTGCGCGGCCCGTGCCGCCAGTGCGCGAGCCTGCAAGTTGGCACCGGGCCGGCGCGACGAGCAAATGACCAGCATCGGCGCCACCGGCGTACTGGCCAGCCGTTGTAGCGGCGAAGATTTGCGCCAATAGTCCGGGTCATCGCCAAAAGCCAGGTCGTACAGCGGCGGGTGAGGCGCTCGCATGATCCGTTCGACATCCATCGCAGCGCTGTCCAGCATCACCGTCGCGAGCCAGGGCGCCGCGCCGTGGCGCACTGTAATCACCGGGTCAGCGGTGAGCAGCGCTGCCAGGTGCGCTCCGGCGGAATGACCCATGACGACCAGGCGTGCTGCGTCACCGCCCCAGGCGCGCAGCCGCGATTGCACGAAGGCCAGCGCCATGGCGATGTCTTCGGCCTGCGCCAGCGGGTCAGCGGCGGGCGCGAGTCGATGGTTCGTCGATACAAAGATGCAGCCCTTGGAAACCCAGTGCCACACCTTGTTCCTGACCACGCGCCAATGCGCCTTGTCGCCGCGCGACCACCCGCCGCCGTGCACCATGAGCACAAGCGGGGCGCTGGTGGCTTCGCGTGGATGGTAGACATCGAGCCGCTGCCGGTCATCATCGCCGTAGGGCAGGTCTGGCTCGAGACGAGCGCCAGGCGGCAGTGGGAACGGGCCGCTCCCGCGGGCGGCGCCATGTTCGTCATCGTCGTCCGGATGCGCGGTCGCGTCCAGATTCCGCATCATGGGCCGGCGCGCTCGAAACCCGCTCGCGGCGCGAAATACACTTCGCAACCGCCGCGTGGATTGAACACGAAATCTTCGCCGTCGAGCGGCATGATCTTCGGGCCCCAGGGATTTGCCGTGCCCAGGAACATGCCGTGCGGCGTTGACTCGAGCGTGCGCAAGCCCATGTTGTACGGATTCCCAAACCCGTTGTTGGTTACCGGAACCCAGTTCTCGCCGTCGCGTGTCCGATACAGGTCGAAGCCGGACTGGTACTCGAGCACGTTCCGGGGGCCCACATGGCCCAGCACCTTGCCGAACGTGCCCTGGAAATTGCTGCGCTTGATGTAGGCCAGCACCGAGCTCCACTCAAACGTGGCCATGTACAGCCAGCCGTCGTGTTCGCACATGCGCCAGAAGTAGCCGTTGAACAGCTTGTCGAATCCCGGCCCGCGACCCGACAACGGTTCCTTGCGTCCATGCGGCGTGTCGCGCGCGGTGCCGACGATGAGATCCCACGACTTGTCGGCGTGCACGCGGATCAGTTCCGCGGCACCCGGTCCGATCTTGTTCGGCCGGTCGATTCCGCCGCCCTGGATGCCGGTGCCCACGTACAGCGCGCCGTTGAAAACGTACATGCTGAGCGCGATCTGGTTCAGCGGCCCGCGCCAGGCGCCGCGCAGCAGGATCAGCTCCCACTTGTAGGGTCGAGCGCCTTCGCAGGTGCTGCGCCAGAGCTGGAAGCCATTGTTGTTCAGCGTGCCGACATACAGGTGATCGCCAAAGGCGCACATCTCGTGGAGCGATTTGTTCTCGATCTCACCGAACCCGAAATGGCTGACCGGTTCCCACTCGCCGCCCGCGGGATCCCGGCTTTCATAGACGACAGCGTGGCCGGAGACGTTGGTGTTGCCGCCGCGCGATCCGGCCGGTGTCGTGTACATGCGGCCCTTGAACGGCACCAGCACGCGAATCGTCGTCACGGGCAAGCCCACGAGTCCCGGTTCGCAGGTGGGTTCGAAATGCTTGCCGTCCGTCGAGCGGAGGATCAGCGGGCCGGGGCCGCGTGCCGGCGACCAGGTGCTCACATACAGCGTCGGCTTGCGGTCCGATGCCGACTGGAAGACCGTCATGCTGCGATAGCTGATCTCGCGGGCGATCGGCTTGCCATGGCTGCCGATGATCTCGGGTGCCTTCAAGACCCGCTCCCAATGATCGACGCGGGGATCGTAGGCCCAGATTTCCGCTCGCATGTCGAGATCGAACGGGTCGGCCGGACATTCCACCGGCCAAGTGTGCAGCCCAATCGACAGTCGCGCGCGCATCAACGCAAAGTTGTTGCGCATCGTTGTCACATACAGGCGGTCGTTGAACCACGCCATTGAATGGGCGTAGGAGTTGCGGCCGTCGCCGAAGCCACCGTAGGCAACCAGTTTGAAATCCGATTTCCGCAGGCCCGGTCGCGTGCCGAGCCGGTTGATCTTCTTGCGCATGGCTGCGGTATGCATCGCTGCGGTTTGCATGACTGCGTTCATGGTTGCGCTGCCTGGAATCGGTCCAATACCGCGCGCGCTTGTTCGGATTCGGGGAACGGACCCAGCGCGCCGGCTTCACGCGTCGTGGCGTACCAGCCGTCTTCGTCGCGGAAGATCCGATCGCTGCGAAAGAAGCTGCGCTGGATCTCGCCCGTGCGCCACCGGCTCTGCGTGTCTTCGATCTCACCGCGCCAGAATCGACGGCAGGCCGCAATGAATTCGTCGGGCCGCGACGCCGGGAAGAAATGCCCGGCATTGCGCACATTGCGAAACTCGGCGTGCGGCCACACGTCCAGCAGCCCGGTGCCCGTCAACCGCGCCGGGGAACGATCGCCGTAGAAAGCGGCGATCGGGAACCTGAATCGGCGCAACGCTTCGAGCGACAGGTTGTCGTCGCCCATCATCTCGGATTCCGCCGAAGTCGTTTCCATCAGCTTGAGCCATTGGCCGGCCGTGCGCCCACCGGTGCCGCCCATCAACGGATTGACCAGTTCGGCCAGGTCATCGGGCACTTCGAGCCCATGCAGGTGCCGGTGCGCGACATGCGTCAGCAGCTTGTAGCCGAAATACGGGTCTTGCGTGTCCAGCCCGAAGCCATGCTGGTCGAGGATCTTCTGGATCGCCAGCCCGTGCGCCCATTCCCGCGCATCCCGCTTCTGGCGGGCGACCGCGACATGCGTGTCGGCCAGCACCAGGCTTTGCACGCGTTCGGGTTGCCGGAGCGCGAAGTTCATGACGACGACGCCGCCGAAACTGTGGGCAATGAAATGCGCCTTCTCGATCTGCAGGTGATCGAGCAACGCCGCCAGGTCGTCTGCCAGGTTTGCGGGCGCATACCCGGATGGAGTCATTTCGGAGCGGCCGTGGCCGCGCAGGTCGAACAGCGTGACCCGAAACTCACTGGCGAGTTGGGCGGCGTACTTCAGGTACCAGAAGGCCATGTTCGTGGCCAGTCCGTGCACCATAACCAGGTTTTCGCGCGTGTTCGTGCCGCCTTCGTCCAGCTGGACGAAGTTGATGCGCGCGCCGTTGCACAGGGCGGTAGGCAAGCGGCTACTCCATGTAGCCCAGCATCTGCAGCTGTTCCATGATCTTGCGCTTGTCGTCGTCGCCCATCGCGTCGGCCTGGATTTCGGCCGCGCCAGTGCGGGTCGCCGCGCCCACGACGATCGGATGCGCCGCCTTGTAGCCGCTCGTGAACATCGCCGGCGGCACCACGCCCTCGAAATCCGACGGCACCGGCAGACCGAGGCTATACAAGAGAGTCGCCGAGACGTCGGTGATGTGGCGGCGGCCGAGGCTCTTGCCCGCTTCAATGCCGGGACCGAAGCCCATGAACACGCCATCCGGGTGGTGGGTGCCGATCGGGTAGTCGCGCTGCTCGACCACCGGCAGCTTGTTCTTCACCGAGACGAAGCCGAAGTCGCGCAACACCAGCTGCAGGTCGGGCGCGTTGGTCATGGCGGCGCCCGGAAAAACGTCTTCGCGCTTGTGGATCTCGGCGATGATCCGTTCGCCTGTTTTCGGATCCTTGAAGTCCTCGAGATCGCGGATCAACCGGGCGCGGAATGCCTGGTAGTCAGCGGGCGCGATGCCCGATTCGCCCGGTGCGCGGGCAACGCGGATCGTGATGCCGTTGCAAGAAGGCGTGCGGCAATACGCCGTGGTCTTGGTCCAGTCGAGGAACGCAAAATAACTGTTGTCCCGGCGCGCGCCGGCTTCGCCCGGCGGCAGGTCCTTCCAGTGCACGTAGCCCTTTTCGGCCAGGTAGGCGTTGATGCGCACGATCTCGGTCGAGGCCGTGAACCCGTGGTCGGAGGCGAAGAACACCTGCGCTTCGGGACCGGCGGCCGTCACGAGCTTCTCGATGAAGCCATCGAGCTGGCGGAAGTAGCTCAGCGAGAGTTCGCGCATCCGCTTGTGGTAGGCGCTGGTTTCGCCGTTCTGGTAGGCCGGGTCGACGAACGTCCACGCCTGGTGCTGCAGCTTGTCGACACCGTCGAACAACACCGCCATCAGGTCGGGCGACTCCTCGCGCATCAGGTGCTCGGCCACCTTGAACCACTGCCGTTCGCGCGGCAGGTGGTAGCTGACCCAGGCCTCGCGATCATGGTCGCTGAGCTGGTCACCGGACTGTTTTTCCTGCTCGAAATCCCAGGCCAGTTCCTGCGCATTGAATTCCGGGATCTGCTTCAGCCGATCGTAGACGTCGCTCGGATAGGCATTGCGGCGCAGGTGCCGCCATGGCACGAAGCCGGGCACCATCACGCCGTTGAGTTCCTTGGGAGGAGGGGCCGTGAACGGGAAATTCAGCGCGACCACGCGCTTGCCCTGGCGGCCGGCCAGCGACCAGATGGTCTCCACCCGGCAATCGCGCGAGTCGTACAGCGTGAAGAACACCTCGTTGCCACGTTCCTCGGCACGGATGAAGTCGAAGACGCCATGGTGGCCGGGTCCGCGACCCGTCATCAGCGACACCCAGGCGGGCGGTGTCAGTGGATTGGGCGTGGAGCGCAGTTTTGCGCGCGAGCCTTCCGCAAACACGCGGGCCAGGAACGGCATGACCGGGCCGCCGTCCGAGGACTTGGTCAGGTCGTTCAGCACGGTGAACGTGGCCCCGTCCATGCCGATGAAGAGAGTGCGCACAGTCATGATTTCACGCCCATGGATTCGAGTTTGGAGTCGACGAAAGCGGACAACACGCCCAATGACAGGTCGCCCACGTAGCTGCCGTCTTTCATCAACAGGTCCTGGAATCCGAAGCGGCAACGGTAGGATTCTTCCAGCGCGACGCAAAGTTGGATGATGTCGACGGAAGTGAATTGCAGGTCGCCGGCCAGCAGCGTGGCGGCTCCCGGAGGCCCGGCGAGATCGAGACCCCAGTCCTGCGTCAGGTCCTGGACGATATTCACGACGATGCCCAGTGTTGGGTCTGCAGCAATGACAGTCATCTCTATCCCTCTTTGCTTACACTATTTCCACTGTGGCCGACGCGATGATCGATTGGCCCCAGCGCGCCAGAGTCGTGTCGACGCAGCCGCTGGCATGCTGCACCAGCAGGCGGTCGCACTCCGTATCCGCCGACACGACCCGATAGGCCTGCAGGTCTCCCTGCAGCCCCAGGCCGAGGCACTTCGAGGCCGCTTCCTTCGCGCAGAACAGGCGCAGCACGCGTTCATCGCGTGCCGGTCCGCTCAGGCCTTCGATCAACGACAATTCTTCGGGCGCAAACGTCTCGGCAATGAGATCCGGCCGCTGCACGCGGCCGAGTTCCTCGACATCGACGCCAACGGCCCGATTCGGCGCCGTCACCGCGGCCAGGCAGACCACGTCGTTATGCGACAGCGAGACCTGCGGCGCCGCGATCAGCTCGCCGGCCCACCAGCCGTCGACTTCGGGCGCACCCTGCGCGTCGTTGGAGACGATGATGTCCGTCGGGTAGAGCAGGTGGCCGGTGCGCTCGTGCACCCAGTGGCGTACGGCTTCCTTGATGGCGGCGCGACCGAACAGCCATTCGATGCGCCGCCGCGGCACGCCCTGCAACGCCCGCCATTGCTCCCGCTCCGGCGCGCTCAACAGCGTGTGCGCCAGCGTCCGCAGGCAGATTGCCCCGGACTGCAACAGGAAATCGCTCGGCAGCAACGGCACTTCCCACAGGCTCGCTTCCGCATCGGCGCTCACCGATAGCGGGCGACCGAGCCAACCCAGCAGCGGGCGCCAGCGCACCGCGTGGTACGCGGGGGGCAGGCGCCAGAACACGTTGATGAAATCCCGGCCGCGCATCAGCACCCGGCCCTCGCCATCGACGCATTCGAACTGCCAGGCCCTGGGTGCGCCGGGATCGGTGTCGACGCCATTGACGGGCCGCTGCCGCGTGCGCAACACGATGCCACTGCGATCGCTCGGGCACGGCTCGAACAGTTCCAGTCGTTCGATCGTCGACGGGAAATTGTTGAACTCCGTGCCGTAGAACTGCACCAGCCAGCACGCCACCACCTGGCCGAGCGCATCCAGCAGCACCGGATTCAGGATCAGCTTCGGCGTGTGTCCGCTGGCGAAGAAATTCGCCAGCGTGGCTTCGGACAGTTGCACGTCGACGCCGGTATCGTCCCAGGCGTCGATGTAGCGCAGGCTGCGGAAGATCGGGCCGTGGAACATTCCGGTCGTGTAGAGGTCGGGGGCATTCCAGCACGACGCGCGCCGCTCCTGCAGCGGCGGCACCGCCGGCAGCAGCCACTGCCTGGAGAAGCGGAATTCCGCGCTCAACGCCGTGCCATTCGCGGTCTTGATGCTGGCACGGTAGTGCGCGTTGTCGAGGTCGACGACCTCGGCGTGCACGTCCACCGTCATGGCGTCGCTGTCGAACGCCAGCCAGTCAAAGGCGCGGATGTTCTCGATGACGCCCACGTCCGTGCGGCCGGCCAGCAGTGCACAGGCTTCCGCCATGAGTTCCAGGCTGACGGCCAGCGGCACGCACGAGAGACCCATCAATTGCGGATCGCTCTCCGACACCGGTCCGGTCATCACGTGGTGGCGTGCGAAGTTGTCGTTGAGCAGGCCCATGTGGCTGCGAGCCAATACATGCACGGCGTCGTGCTCGAGGATTTCATCGAGCAACGGCGTGGCGCTGTCGTTGGCGTGGCTGGACTCGATGACGTCATCGGCTTCGGGCTCGAGCGTGACGAGCGGTGCCTGCGACGCGGCCATGGCCGGCACGGGCGTGGACTGCAGCGCGGGTTGCGGTGCCGATTGCGGGGCTGTGATGCGCCGAATCGCGTCGCGGTCTTCCGTCGACAGCCGGACCATCGGCATCGTGTTGTCGATCACCCGTCCGCGCGGCGCGGTCGGTGCGGCGTGCAGGTCGATGGCCGCGATGGCGCGAGACGTGAACAGGCGATCCATGACCGGTCCGCGGCCCGCGACGTAAAGGTGCCCCAGCGCCTGCAGCAGCTGTTCGAGGCCATCACGACGGCGAACGTTGGTCGGCACGGCGGTGAAGTCGCGAGCGCCGAGAATGTCGTTGACGAAGGCCGTGAGGTTCGCGGATGGACCCACCTCGACGAACAGCGCGACGCCATCGTCGTGCATCGCCTGGATGGTTTCACGGAACCGCACCTTCGTGGACCATTGCAGTGCCGCAAGCTTGCGCACGTCCGCGGGTGACTGCGGAAACAGTCCGGCAATGGAGCAGGAGTACAGCGGCACCGTCGGCGTGCCGAGTCCGATCTCACCGTAGTAGTCGAGGAAAGCGGCGCTGGCCTCGCTGAAAGCCGCCGTGTGGTAGCCGCGGTCGAACGGCAGGGGCAGGCACACGCCACCCATGGCGCTGAGCGTGCCCTGCAATGTGTTGATGGCCGGCGCCGGACCGTACAGCACGATCTGGTTGGAGCAGTTGTCCATCGCCACGACGACGCCATCGATGCCGGCGATCTGCGCTTCGACGACGGCGGCGTCGAGGGCCCCCACGGCGAGCAGCGCGCCCGATGGAATCTTTCCCTCGGCGACCAGGCGTTCGTAGACGGCATAGTGGCGGCTGATGCACAGCGCCTGCTGCTGCGGCGTGTTCGCGGGATTCGCCTGCGATGCGCTGAGTGCCGCGGATTCGCCCGAGCTGTGCCCGAGCATCACGTCCGGGTCGATGCCGAGTGACCGCAGCAGCGCGTGCATCGCCAGGCCGCCGATGTACACCGCTTCCGAGCCGACATCCATCGCGTGCAGTTGGCGTTCGAGGTCGGCTCGTGCCGCGGCGCCGATTTCCGCGGTTGGAAAGCCGATGTCGGTGCGCGTGCGGCCGGCGGGCAGGTCATGCAGGCCATGCCAGAAGTCGAGCCATTGGCGTATTTCGTCGAAGCACAGCGCCAGGTCGGCGAACATGCCCTGGTACTGCGATCCTTCGCCCGGAAACAGGAATGCCAACTTGCCGGTTGCGCGCCGATCGCCATAGGCAACGCCGCCGCGCGTGGGCCAGCGGTCCGTGCCGCGTCGCAGCCGCGACGCAGCCTGCGCGGCGCTGCGGGCGAGCCCGGCCAGATTGCTGGCCACCAGTGAAATGCGGTGTGTTGCACCCGTGTCGGCGCGCGCGAGCGCAGCCGCGACCTCCGCCAACGTCCAGGTCGGCTTCTGTTCCAGCGCGTTGGCGAGATGTTCGAGCTTGCCGGCCAGGGCATCGGCCGTGTCGGCCGACAACACGCACAATTCCGCGGACCATGCGGCCAGTTTCGCCGGTGAGCGCGCCTGCGGCGGCGCCTCCTCGAGAATCGCGTGGGAGTTGGTGCCGCCAAACCCGAACGCATTCACGGCGGCACGACGCGGCCGGTCGAGGCGCGAGATCCACGGTGCGGTGCGCGTGTTGACGTAGAACGGCGTCGTGTCGATGCCCAGCGCGGGATTGACCTCGTCGCAGAGCGTCGCCGGCAGCACCTTGTGGTGCAATGCCAGCGCCATCTTGATCAGGCCGGCGATGCCCGCTGCCGGAATGCAGTGGCTGATCATCGACTTCACCGAACCCAGCGCGATGACGCCGACCGGCGTGGTGCGCGCGCCGAACACGGACTTCATCGCCGCTATTTCCGTCTGGTCGCCCAGCGGTATGCCGGTGCCGTGCGCTTCGAACAGGCCAATCGTCTCCGGCTCGACGCGAGTGGCCTCATACGCGCGGCGAATGGCCAGGCTCTCGCCTTCCTGGCTCGGCGCCAACAGGCCGGAGCCGCGACCGTCGCTGGACTGGGCCACGCCGCGAACCACGGCGTAGACGCGATCACCGTCGGCCAGCGCGTCAGCGAGCCGCTTGAGCACGACGACGCCCAATCCTTCGCCGAGCAGCGTGCCATCGCTGCCGACGGAGAAAGGCCGCACTTTCTTGCGCGTGGTCAACGCGCCGAGCTGCGTGAAGATCGTCGTGACTTCCGCCGGCAACGTCGCGTTGACACCGCCCGCGAGCATCATGCGGCTGCGCCCGGTGCTCAATTCGTCGATCGCCGCCCCGACCGCCAGCAGCGACGACGAACAGGCGGCATCCAGCAGATAGTTCGGTCCGCGCAGGTTCAGCCGGTTCGCAATGCGCCCGGTCATGACATTGGGCACCAGTCCGGGCACCGTGTCGGCATTCGTCGGCGGCAGGCGCTTTTGCAGCAGCGCACGCACCTGCGCCAGCGCCTCGTCGCCGAGTTCCGGCATCGCCGCCTTCAGGATGTCGACCGTCTGGTCCAGCACGATGTTCTGCTGGATCAGCGTTCCCTGTCCGCGATGCAGATAGGTGCTGTGGCCCAGCACGATGCCGGTATTCGTGTGGTCCGCGTCCGCATGTGCGTAGCCGGCGTCGGCCAATGCGTCGCGGGCCACGCGCAGCGCCAGGAACTGATCGGGCTCACTGCCATCGATCGAATTGGGCATGATGCCGAATTCGGCGGCATTGAACCGATAGAGGTCCCTGAGAAAGCCACCGTACTGCGTCTTGATGCGGCCCGAGTCGAGGTAGCGCTGCGCGCCCCAGGAGTCCGACGGCTCGCCGATGGCATCGACGCCCGTGAGGATATTGTTCCAGTAGGCTTGCAGGTCGGAAGCGCCCGGGAAAATGGCGGCCATGCCGATGATGGCGATCGGCGGAGTTCCCGGCAGTGGTGTCGCGGTGTCTGTCATTGCAGTGCGTGCGCCACGCTGTGTGCGGCCTCGGCGCGGCGAACGGCAGGGGCATCCACCGTCGCGTCGAGATCCTCGATGGCCAGCACCGGTTGATGCTGGTCGTCGTAGAACACAATCCTGCCGCGAATCGTTCCGGGGCTGTCGGAGTCGGCCAGCGAGAATTCCATGTGCATCGTCGATGGCAGCAGCGTGCGATGGCGCGTGATTCGGCCAAAGCGCTGCAACACCGCAGTCTCGTCACGGCAGGCGCGCGCCCACAGCACGACCATCTGTCCGGCCACGTCAACCAGCATGGGACTGAACAACCAGCCGCCATCGCCGGCGGGAGACGCGGCGTCGGAAGTCGCGGCGCTGCGTACCTGGACTGTGAATCCGGCCGCCGACAGCGCATCGATGGCCGTCACGAGCCTGGGTCGCGCAATGCGCGACAGCCGCTCGCCACAGGCTTTCTCCGCAGCGGGCGACGGGTCGGCGTGGATCAACCGTGTTTCCGGGCCCACCGCCGGAAGCGTTTGCTCGAGACGCACCACGCATTCGAAACAAGTCTCTCGCCGGCTATCGCCCGCATCGATGCTGATCGACACGTTGACTTCGAATCCCTCGCTGCTGCCGTAGGGAGGCGGGCTCACGTGCACCTGCATATCGCAGGCGCCGTGCGCCAGTGCGATGCTTCGCCGGGCGCGCAATCCCTGCACGCTGACGACGCACCATCGCGGCCAGATCGCGCGCGCCGCTTCGGCCATCAGTTCGAGCGCGGCCGGCGCCGGGAGTACCGCGGCGTTTTCGATCACGTGCTCCTTCAGGAACGGGTGTCGGCCCGACTCGAGCCGTACGGTCATCACTTTCTCGCCCGTGCCGAGCGTGCGCACGTTGGCGTTGCCGAGCAGCGGGCCGGAATCCGGCTGCGGCGGCGTCTCCGCGGCGAGGCGTATCACTCCGCGGTCGGACTCCTGGCTCTCCCAGGGTCCCTGGCCGCAGATCACCTCCACATGGATGCCGTCCGTCCGCGCCAGCTCCTGCCTGAACAGCCGCCGGCCCAGTGCCGCGGACACCAGGAACACGCCGCGCTTCCGGAATTTCTCTTCCGTTTCCGCCGTGACCATGCCGGCGCCAAACTTCGTGGGTCCCCAGGGTCCCCAGCACAGTGCGCGAACGGCGACGCGTTCGCCCCAGCGCGCCTGCAGCGCGGTGCACAGGCGGTTCATCAGTTCGTTGGCGGTGGCGTAGTCCGACTGGCCGCTGTTGCCGTAGCGGCCCGCGACCGAGCTGAATGCCACGAAGAATTTCAACGCTTCGGGCGAAACCAGTTTCTGCAGCAACAACAACCCGATGATCTTCGTCTCGACGACGCGCGACCAGCTGTCGCTCGCCTTGTCTTCCAGGCGCTTGTCTTCAATGATGCCGGCGCCGTGCACGACGCCGTTGATGCGCCCGTGCCTGTGCTGCAGGTCGGCGATCAGCGCGCCAAGCGACGCCTCATCGTTCACGTCGACGGCGTGGTATTCCACGACGGCGCCGGACGCGCGGAAGTCAGCCAGGTTCGCGCGCATTTCGCGCTTGTCCAGGATTGACTGGACCTGGCGCTGTATTTCGCCCGGCGTCAGCTTGAGCGTGCCGGCACGAACCTGCGCGACAAAGTGCTGGCGAAGCGCGGCGCTGTCGGCCAGCGGCGCCGTGTCATTGGATTCGTTCTCCGGCAATGTGCTGCGGCCCGTCAGCAGCAGCGTGTTGCCGGGTCGCGCCAGTTCGCGCAGTACCTCGGCGGTGATTCCGCGCGCCCCACCGGTGGCCAGCACGACGAGCTTGCCCAGCGACGGCTCTTGCGTTCCTTTGGTCCGCATCGCTTCGCTGGTCGTCACGAAGATCGTGCGTTGGCCCGCCGGATAGCCGACTTCCTGTCGGCCTCCGTCGAGGCTGATTTCGACGAGCAGATCGCCGGCCAGGTTCGCTGCGTCGCGCGCGGGGTCGAGATCGACCGCCTTGACCCGCAAGTCGGCGCGCTCTTCCAACAGCGACTTGAGCAAGCCCGGGCCACCGCCCTGCAATTGCAGCGCGGCTGGCGCGGATCGACCGCGACCAAACATTCCGCCCAGCTGCGAAGCGGCGACCACGTGGGCTCCCGGCACGAGCCGGCCCTGCAGTTCCCTCAGCAACAGGAAGAATGATTTCTCGTGCATCTGGAGAACAGACCGCCAGTCGGCCGGTCCGGCTTCGGCGACCAGTGGGTCGGCGCCCAACGCGGCCAGATGCACGACGCCACCGATCTGCGCTGCGGCGCCCAGGCCCTGGCAAAACTCGATGAGTCGCGCCTCGTTCGCGAGCACGGCACGCTCGATGATCGTGACCTCGGTTCCCAGGGCACGCAGCCGCTCTGCCAGTGCGTCAGCGATTCCGGATGAATCGCGCGTGAGCAGGAACCGTCCCGCCGTCAGCCGGCGAGCGGCGCCCGGCGGAAGCGGGTCGGGCTGCGCAACCATGACGA
>JGI24770J26754_10001632_pt1 | contig 15812 bp, 17 predicted proteins | sample LakOneMetagenome_FD_26754 | JGI IMG/M metagenome (IMG submission 26754) | reverse complement strand
TCCTTATTGAGGGCTTCGATGCGCGCGGCGAGATTCACCGTGTCGCCGATCACGGTATATTCCTTGCGGCGCGGCGAGCCGATATTTCCGGCAACCACCTCACCTACATGAAGGCCGATGCCGATCCGCAAGGGCCATGAACTCGCGTCATTGATGCGGTTCATGGCGGCGAGCATCTCGCGCGCTGCATTGACTGCTTGGCCAGCCGCATCCGGACTTTCAAACGGTGCGCCGAACAACGCCAGAAATCCGTCGCCGAGAAATTTGTTCACGATGCCGCCGTGACGGTCGAGAATCTCGACAAGGATACCGAAAGCACCATCCAGCCGATCGACCACCTCCTGCGGCGTACGCGTCCGCGCTCCGGCAGTGAAGCTGCGGAAATCCACGAACATCACCGCGACGTGGCGTGTATCGCTCGTCGTTTGCGTGCCCTCGGCCAGCAGCCGCTCGACGACCTGCGGCGAAACGTGCTGGCCGAAAAGATTGGTCACCCTGTCGCGCGAGGTCGCCGCCGCGATGCTCTTGCCAAACTGTCTGCGCAGCTGAACGCCGACAGCCCCGGCAAGAACGCCCCCGATCAGAACAATCAGGCTGCGCGCGAAATTATACTCGAAATCTGGCGTCGTATCCGGATGATAGAGCATCGACATCGCCAGCAATTCGGCTGATGCCACAAAGCCGGTGAATGTGGACAGCCAGAAATCGAGCCGCAGCGTCGAAAGAATGATGAACACGAAATAGACCAGCGGCACGACAAAGCCGAGCGCCGTGACCGACCCCATATTGTCGATATGCAATCCGAGCGCGACCGTCGGCATGCTGGTTTCGATGAAGGCGCTCGCATAGCGCCTCGGTGCCGATACGTCGCGGTCCAGTTTGAGCTGCCGTTTCACCAGCGCATGGGCGAACAGCTCGAACAGAATAAATGGCACGAGAATAATATAGAGATAGGCCGGCTTGAGATTGCCGCGCCAAAGCTGATTGATCTCGTCCGGCGCGAAAATGTACACCGTCCATAACAAGCCCGCGATCGACGACGTCGTGATGATCAGCGCTTTGATGCGGATCAGCTCGGTCTTCAGAACTTCCCGCGTCAGCGCGCGATGGAAGTCAGCCGGAAGCATCTCTCGCTCACGTATCCGCCTTTTCGGCTCGCGCATGATCTCTGCCCTCTGCAGCAGAATACAGCATCGGTCGGAGGCCTCAATCCAGCGTGCGGCGGAATCGCGTGACAGCAATGGTCATCGCTGCCGGTACCAGCAGGCATAGCGCAATTGCGTCGTATTGCAGATTTTCCAGTGATGCGCCCTTGAGCATGATGGCGCGGACGATGCGGATGTAATGCGTGAGCGGAAGCGCCTCGCCGATCCATTGCGCCCACACCGGCATGCCCGCGAACGGAAACATGAATCCGGAGAGCAGGATATTCGGCAGGAAGAACATCATCGACATCTGCATCGCCTGAAGCTGGTTCTGAGCGATGGTCGAGAATGTGTAACCGATGGACAGATTGGCCGCGATGAACAGCGTCGAGAGGAACGCCAGCATCCAGAGACTGCCGAGGATCGGCACATTGAACAGAAAATAGCCGATGCCGATGATGATCGTCGCCTGCAGAAAACCAACGAGCACATAGGGAATGATCTTGCCGAGCATGACCTCGACCGGCGTGATCGGCATCGCCAGCAGATTTTCCATCGTCCCGCGCTCGATCTCGCGTGTCACCGACAGCGCGGTGAAGATCAGCATGGTCATGGTGAGGATGGTTCCGACCAGTCCCGGCACGATGTTCAGCCGCGATTGCGCCGCCGGATTGTAACGTGCATGCGTGCGGATCTCGAACGGCATGTCCGGCGGATCGCCGACCTGCAGGTCGTGCCTGAGGGATGATTGCACGATCTGCCCGAGCGCTCCGAGCGCGGACCCCGACGCCACCGGATCGGTCGCATCCGCTGCCACTAATAGCGCGGGCTTGTCGCCGCGCCGCACGCCACGCTCGAAGCCACGCGGAATTTCAACGCCGAACAACACTTTGCCCGACTCAAGCAGGCTGTCGAATTCCGCGACGGTTTGAACCTGCCGGGTGAATTTGAAATAGGCGCTATTCTTCAATGCCTCGAGGATGGATCGGCCGAGATCGCTGTCTTCCTGCAACAGCACGGCCGTCGGCAACTGGCGCGGCGTGGTGTTGATGGCGAACCCAAAAAGCAGAAGCTGCATGATCGGCAGCATCACGATCATCGCAAACGACACGCGGTCGCGGCGCAATTGCAGGAATTCCTTCACCAGCATCGCATAGGTGCGTTGCCAGAATCCGCGAATACCTCCGTTGGTGGTCTCTGATGCGCTCATTGGAAATTATCCTTCGAGCGCCCCATGAGTTCGATGAACACGTCCTCCAACGATGGCTCGGATTTGTGCCACATCAGACCGTTGCTCGACTTGTAAGGCGCGATGGCCTTTTCAAGCGCAGCCTCATCACGGCCGGACACGTGCAGGCTAGTTCCGAACGGCGCGACCATGTCGATGCCCGGCTTGTCTGTGAGATCGGCGGTCAGCTTGTTCAGCCCCTCGCCCGTCACCGTGTAGGTCGTCAGCGCCGACTTTGCGATAACCTCTTCGACTGTGCCGTGCGCCAGCAGATTGCCGTAGGCGATATACGCAATCTCATGACAGCGCTCGGCCTCGTCCATGTAATGCGTGGACACCAGCACGGTTAGGCCTTCTGCCGCGAGTGCATTAATCTCGTTCCAGAATTCGCGCCGCGCTTTTGGATCGACGCCCGCCGTCGGCTCGTCCAGCAGCAGCAATTGCGGGTTCGGCAATGTGCATGCGCCAAGCGCAAGACGTTGCTTCCAACCGCCGGAGAGTTCACCCGCAAGCTGCTCCTCGCGTCCCGTCAATCCGATGCGCTTGATCATCTCGCGCGCTGCTTCTTGCGGATCTGCCACGCCGTAAAGGCGCGCAACGAATTCCAGATTCTCGCGGACGGACAAATCCTGATATAGGCTGAACTTCTGCGTCATGTAGCCCACATGCCGTTTGATCTTGTCCGCATCGCGCCGGATGTCGTAGCCGAGGCATGTGCCCTCGCCGCTGTCGGGCGTCAACAGGCCGCACAGCATGCGGATGGTCGTCGTCTTGCCGGAGCCGTTCGGTCCAAGAAAGCCGTAGATCGAGCCGCGCTTTACCTGCATCGACAGGTTCTGCACCACCGCGCGTCCGTTGAACGACTTCGACAGGCCGTGAACCTCGATGGCGATGTCGGATGCGGCGACCTCGGTGCTCACGGCTTTCCACCGCCAAAGATGCTGACCGGCTGACCGACGCGCAGACTGTCGGGTTTGTTCGGCCGCGCTTGAATAAGATAGACCAGCTTGGAGCGCTCATCGAGGCTGTAGATCACCGGCGGCGTATATTCAGCCGCGGTCGCTATGAAATAAATCTTCGCGGTCAGATCGCCCGAGCAGCCGTCGCACGAAATGCGCACATCGTCGCCGACCTTGATCTTCGGCAGGTCCGGTTCGGGTACGAAGAAGCGCACCTTCATATTGCCCGGCGGCAAAATTGAAATCACCGGACGTTGTGCAGGAACGGTCTCTCCCTCGCGGAAATAAATCTGCTGGATTGTGCCCGCGATCGGCGCGTTCATGCGGCGGCGCGCCAGCTTGGTCTGGGATGTGTTCACCCGCGCTTCGGAGACGCGCAAGGTGGCCAGTGCGGAGTCAAAGTTCGCCTGCGTTCCAGAGCCGGTCTTGCTCAGCGCCGCCGCGCGATCGTATGCCTGCTGCGAATTGGCCAGCGTCGCGTTGCTCTGATTCAAGTCGGCTTTTTGCAAATCGTCGTCGACGGCATAGAGCGGCGCGCCCACTTCGACATGATCTCCCTCGCGGACATTGAGCTTAACCACACGCCCCTGCTCGTCCGGGCTGACAAAGATCAGGTCCGCCTCGATCCAGCCCTGGTAGCCAGGATTCTTGTTCTGGCCGCATGCGGCCAGCATGGCAGCAGCCATCAGCAGCGTAACAGCGCGAGCGATCCCTTGCGACGCAATCATGCCGCTCTCCCTTCGTCGAAAATCATATCGAGATGTGCACGCAGCATGGCCAACGCATCGAGCGGCGCCAGCCTGCCAAATAGCCCTTGCCATATCACCGCGACGATCACCGGCGCGACCAGCAGTTGCGGAAAGTCTGCGAGCTTGGAGTTGCGGATTTCGCCGCGCGCGATGCCGTATTCGATCAACTTGCGCATCCCGGCCATGCCGTGCGCCACGACCTCGCGATAGTAGAAGTCTGCGAGCGCCGGAAAGCGCGATCCCTCGGAGATGATAAGCCGCAGGATGTCGCCGCGCTTGGTGCCGATGACTTCGCGCACGAACATTTCGACCATCGCCTGCATGACGGCGCGGGCCGATCCGGCGCTTGGATCAACGGGCGGATTGGATAGCCGGACGATCAGTGGCCCGAGCGCGGTGCGCACCAGCTCCTGAAACAAGGCTTCTTTGTCTTTGAAGTGCAGATAGATCGTACCCTTGGCGACGCCTGCGCGCTTTGCCACGTCCTCTAAGCGCGTCGATGCAAAGCCCTTGGCGGTGAATTCTTCGAGTCCGGCCGCGACAATGGCCTCGCGCCGCTCCGTCGCGCCGATGGACCTTTTAGAAGACCGCGCGCCAACAGCAGGCTGACCGGCCGTGCGCGTCTTGGTGACGCGGCCGGATTTCGTCTTCGAGGGTTCGACGTTGATAAGAGGTAGCTTTGCCATAAACATAATATGACTGACTGGTCAGTCATATTCAAGAGCAAAATGAAACCGCCCTCGGAAATCTTCTAAACTATTGAAGTAATTTATATTTTATCCACGCGCGTCGCAGGCCCAAGCGCGGATCACGCATTCCTTGCCGCCGAAGGCGTAGCACTTCTTCGTCGCCTCGTTGAGCGCACTGGAGATGCGTGGCGCGACGGCATAGCCGTGGGCTCCGCAAGGCTTCGCCATATCGAGCGACAGCGCGACACAGGCGCGCTTCATGGTGACGGCGCTGCAATCGCCTTTGCATTGCTTGAGCGCCGCAGTCCGCGCGCCCTGCTCGGCCGGATAATCGAACGCTTGGCCGTAGGCCCCGCATTTGCCAACAGCCAAGGCGCCTGCCGCAAAGACAGGGTTCGCTGACAGATGAAGCCCAAAAGCAGCGATCAAAGCAAAAACAAAGAACGCGCGAACACGCGCAGCCGTCAGAAACGTCAAAATCCCCTCCCCAGAGGTCAAGCGGAGGGAGACTAAGCCGAAGGGCGTTTCAACTTGGTGAATAAGGCAGAAACGGTCAGCCGCGCCGGGCGTCGGCCAGCATGTCCGGCGTATCGATATCGAGAAAGGCGCTTTTGCCTTCGACTTCCACTTCGGCCACGGCTTCTGCATGCCGCGCAATCAGATGCCGCGCGCCGACATCGCCGTCGAGTGTCATCAATTCCGGGAAGAAACGCCGCGACCACAAGACCGGATTGCCGCGGCGTCCACCCGCGACCGGCACCGCAATCAGCGATCCGCGATCCGGTGCGAAAGCGTCCACCAGCCGATCAATCAGTTTCGCATCGATCAGCGGCATATCGCCAAGACACACCACGGTGCCATCGGCTGTCTCCGGCACGGCAGCGATGCCTGCCTTCACCGAGGTGGCGAGACCGTCCGCGAAGTCCGGATTGTGCACGAACGTGACGTTCAGTCCCTTCAAAGCGGCTTCGACATCTTTGCTTTGGTGGCCAGTCACCGCAATGACCGGCGACGCTTTAGAAGCCAGCACCTGCTCGGCCACGATCCGCACCAGCGGCTTGCCATTCAGTTCCGCGAGCAGCTTATTCGGCCCACCCATGCGGGTGGAGCGCCCGGCAGCGAGAATAAGCCCCGCGACTTCGCGTTGACCTTCCGCTTCGACAGGCACGCGCGGCTGCGGCCGCGTGACGATTTCCATCAGCAATCCGCCGACGCCCATGCCGGTTATGTCGGCGCGTGTTACGGGAAGTCCAGCCAGCAGCCGCATCAGCACCCAGTCAAACCCGTTCTCCTTCGGCGAGCGCGCGCAACCCGGCGCGCCGACCACCGGCTTGTTCTTGACCTTGCCGATCAGCATGAGATTGCCGGGATCGACCGGCATTCCGAAATGCTCGATCGCTCCACCGATGTGTTCGATGGCCGCCGGAATCACATCGCGGCGATCCGCGATGGCCGACGCGCCGAATACCAGCACCAGTTCCGCACCAAGCGCGAGCAACTCTTCGATGGCGGGCGCGAGCGCTGTCTCGTCGTGCGCCACACGACGCTCGCCGATGATCCGAGCGCCGGTCGGCGCAAGGCGCTCCTCGGTGACCCGCAGCGTCTTGTCGATCACTTTTGGAGCCAGCCCCGGCAGCATGGTCGAAACCACGCCGACTCGCTTGATCTGAAAAGGCGCGACGCACATGCGCCCCGCCTTCGCGGCAACGACGGCGGCATCGCGCAGTTTGCCTTCCACGCCGAAGGGAATGATCTTGACAGTCGCGATCATCTCGCCCGCGACCACCGCCTTGAAAGCCGGCAGCGTCGCGAACGTGATCGCCTCGTCGACGCGATTGATGCGGTCGACTGCGTGGCGGTTCACCACCAACACACCTGCCTCCGCCGCAAACAGATTGGCGCGGCCGGTGAATGCCTTTTCGACGCTGACGCCTTCGCCCGCGACGGCGGCTGCGATGCTGCCCGCCGCCTCGTCTTCCGATACATCGCCTGCGTCGAGACGCGCGACAACGATCTCCTTCACGCCCGCCTGCTTGAGCGCGGCTATCTCGGCAGCGCCGAGCAGCGTCCCCTTTTTGAGAACAAGCGAACCCTGACGGATGGCATGCACGGTGACGCCGCCGAGGCTGTCATCAGGCGCCGCAGGACCGAACTTCATGCCGCGGACTTCGTTTTGAGCGGCGCGTCTGCCGGGAGGCGCAGCCGCGCGGTGATCTCAGCCATGATCGACACAGCGATTTCCGAAGGCGAAACCGCCCCGATATTTAGGCCAACGGGTGCGTGAATTCGCGCGATGCTTTCTTCGCTCGCACCCTGCGCCTTTAGCCGCTCCACGCGCTTCGCATGCGTCTTTCGCGAACCGAGCGCGCCGATATAAAAACAATCGCGCGACAGCGCATGCAGCAATGCCGGATCGTCGATCTTGGGATCGTGCGTCAGCGCAACGAAGGCCGTGTAACGATCCACATTGAGCGGCGGTAGCGCGACATCGGGCCAGTCCGCAAAGAGCGGAATATCGGGAAAACGCTCAGGCGAAGCGAAGGCCGTGCGCGGATCGACAACGAACACATCGTAACCGAGCGATTGCGCCAGCGGCGCGAGTGCCTGACTGATATGGACCGCGCCAATAATCACAAGGCGCGCGGTCGGCGCATAAACATTCAGGAACAGCTTCTTGCCATCGGCCTCGATCATGCCGCTCTTGCCCATGCGCAAGTGCTTATTGAGTTCGTCATGCAGCGGATCGGCGGCGATGTCGGCGGCCTTGATGAGACGCTGATCGCCGTCCGTGATGTTCGTCACGACAATCACGGCGCGGCGCGCTGCGCGCTCGGCATTCAGTTCGGACAGCGTATTGTGCTTCAAGAGTTACCCACCTTCTCCACGAACACGCGAATGGTGCCGCCGCAGGATAGCCCGACATTCCATGCGGTTTCGTCCGCCACGCCGAATTCCAGCATCTTCGGCTTGCCGCTGGCGATCACATCGAGGGCCTCGGTGACCACCGCGCCTTCGACGCAACCGCCGGAGACGGAGCCGAGAAACGTGCCGTCGTCGTTGATGACAAGGCTCGATCCTGCCGGACGCGGCGCGGAGCCCCATGTCTCCACGACAGTCGCCAGCGCGACGCCGTGGCCGGATTTGAGCCAGCTCTCGGCGGATTTGAGAATGTCTTCGTCGCGGTCGAGCATGGCTTTACACCTTAAGCTGCGGAGCGGGTATCGAAACGACGGACCGGCTGGCCGGACGAGAGCGCGGCGATTAGCCCCTGCATGGATTTTAAGTTATGCACGGGGCGGAATTCATCAACATGCGGCAGCATCATTTTGATGCCATGAGCCTTGGCCTCGAAGCCGTCGAACCGCAGCAGCGGATTAAGCCAGATCAGGCGACGGCAGGAACGATGCAACCGGTCCATCTCGAATTCGAGCCGGGAATCCGCTTCGCGTTCCAGCCCGTCCGAGATCAGCATCACGATTGCGCCCTGCCCCAGCACGCGGCGCCCCCAAAGATTGTTGAAGTTGTGCAGCGAGGTCGCGATCCGCGTGCCGCCCGCCCAGTCCTCGACGCTTGACGAACACGCCGCCAACGCCTCGTCGGGATCGCGCGCGCGCAGCGCCCGCGTCACATTGGTCAGCCGCGTCCCGAACAGAAACACCGACACGCGCTTGCGGGCATCGGTGATGGCATGGAGGAATTGCAAAAACAGCCGCGTGTAGTCGGTCATCGATCCGGAAATATCCAGCAATGCCACGATGGGCGCAGGCTTATCGATCCGCCCGAGACGCTGGATTTTCACGATCTCCCCGCCGGTACGCAAACTGCCGCGCAGTGTGCGGCGCAGATCGAGACGCTGACCACGCGCATCTGGCTTCAAGCGGCGCGTGCGCAACTCGGCCTGCGGCAATTTCATCTGCGCAATGGCGCGCGTGACGTCCGCGATCTCCGCAGCACTCATTTGCGCGAAGTCCTTTCGTTGCAGAACCTCACGGTCGGACACGGAAAGCTCGACGTTCTTTTCCTCGACCTCCGGTCCTTGAATGTCGCGGCTCTTGGCGAATGCCTCCTGCACGCGCCGTGACGCGGGTGGCGGCGGCTTCTGCGCTTCCGGCGGCAACGCAACCGAGTCGAGCATGTGCTCGGTGCCTTCCGCGCGGCGGAAGAACAGATCGAACGCCTGCGCGAAGACGATTGCGTGCTCGCGGCGCTTGACGAAAATCGATTCCAGCGTGGTGAACAAATCGGCGCGGTTGCCGATGTCGATCAGCTGCATCGCTTTCAGTGCGTCGATGACGGCACCCGGTCCGATGGGCAGCCCAGCCACGCGCAGCGCGCGCGCAAACCCGATGACGTTGTCAGCGATCTGTCCTGTAGCTGGGCTTTCAATGTCACGTTGCATGACGAGTCCCGGACTTCATGTCAGGCCGCCGGATCGTTGACGGCTTCCTTGATGACCTTGTCGAGCGCCGGACCCTGCATGCGCCCAATGTCGTCCTGATATTTGAGCAACGCGCCGAGCGTATCACCCACCACCTGCGGCGTCAGCGAGCGCGCATCGAGCTCGGTGAGCGCCGTTGCCCAGTCGATGGTTTCCGCGACGCCGGGCAGCTTGAACAGATCCTGCTCGCGCAATGCCTGCACGAAACCAACCACCTGCTGCGACAGCTTCGCGCCGATATTCGGTACGCGCGACTTGACGATGGCGAGTTCGCGTTCGGCTGATGGGTAATCGACCCAATGATAAAGGCAGCGGCGCTTAAGCGCGTCGTGGATTTCGCGGGTGCGATTGGACGTCACGATCACGATGGGCGCGTTCGGCGCTTTGACCGTGCCGAATTCAGGGATCGTCACCTGAAAGTCGCTGAGAATTTCGAGCAGATAGGCCTCGAACGCTTCGTCGGCGCGGTCGAGTTCGTCAATCAATAGCACCGGCGGCCCGTCGACATCGGGTTCCAGCGCCTGAAGCAGCGGCCGCTTGATCAGATACTTTTCCGCGAACACATCGGATGACAGTTGCTCGCGGTCGGTCTCCCCGCTGGCTTCGGCCAGACGAATGGCGATCATCTGCGCCGCGCTGTTCCACTCGTAGACGGCGGATGAAACGTCGAGGCCTTCATAACATTGCAGACGGATCAGCTTGCGGCCAAGTGCTGCGGAGAGAACTTTCGCGATCTCGGTCTTGCCGACCCCCGCCTCGCCTTCGAGAAATAGCGGCCGTCCCATGCGCAACGAGAGATACACCACCGTCGCGAGCGAACGCTCGGCGAGATAGCCCTGAGCGGTGAGCAGATCGAGCGTTGCATCGACGGACGCCGGGATCTTGCTCATGCTGATTTCAACTTTTCGCCGTCGCGGCTTCAACCGCGCGGCGCGCAAGCACGCCGATCAGATGCGCGCGATATTCTGCGCTGCCGTGAATGTCGCTGTTAAGACCGTCGGCGGAAACGGTCAGGCCATCGAGCGACTTCGCAGAGAAACGTTTCTTCAGCGCTTCCTCGAATTCCGTCACACGAAACACGCCATCGCCGCCAGCACCCGTCACCGCGACGCGCACATCCGATGGACGCCGCGCGACGAACACGCCGACCAGCGCGTAACGCGACGCCTGATTGCGGAATTTCTGATATGCGGCTTTCTTCGGCAGCGGAAACATCACGCGGGTGAGGATTTCGTCCGGCTCCAGTGCCGTCGTGAAAAGCCCCTGAAAGAATTCTTCCGGCTTCAGCTTGCGCTTGTTGGTCACGATGGTTGCGCCGAGCGCCACCACAGCCGCTGGATAGTCCGCTGTTGGATCGTTGTTGGCGAGCGAACCGCCGATGGTGCCTTTGTGACGAACGGCGGGATCGCCGATCAATGCTGCAAGTTCGGTGAGCGCAGGAATGGCCTCGCCGACGATCGCTGAATTCGCAACTTCAGCATGCGTCGCGGTCGCGCCGATCACAAGGCTGCGCCCTTTCATCTCGATGCTGTTGAGGCCTTCGATGTGACTGAGATCGACCAGATGCGGCGGGCTTGCGAGCCGCTGCTTCATCACCGGAACCAATGTATGCCCGCCCGCGATCAGTTTGGCGTCCTCGTTCTTGACGAGAAGATTCGCCGCTTGCCTCACAGTCTCCGGACGATGATATTTGAAGTCGTACATGCGTTGTCCTTCGCGGGCGCTTTAGGCGAGATCGGATTTGGCCATCGCTTTCGCGCCGGCCGCGATTGACAGCACGATGTTCTGATAGCCGGTGCAGCGGCACAGGTTGCCTTCAAGCTCCTCGCGGATGACGTGGTCGCTGAGGTCGTGCCCCTTGCGATGCACGAGATCGACCGCGGTCATGATCATGCCCGGCGTGCAGAAGCCGCATTGCAGACCATGATGTTCGCGGAATGCTTCCTGCATCGGATGCAGCGGTGCGCCGTCGGCAGCAAGCCCCTCGATGGTCCTGACCTCATGTCCGTCGGCCATCACGGCCAGTGTTGTGCAGGACTTCACCGCCTTGCCGTCAAGGTGAACGACGCACGCGCCGCATTGCGACGTGTCGCAGCCGACATGCGTGCCGGTCAGCCTGAGATTTTCCCGCAGAAATTGGACCAGCAGCGTGCGCGGATCGACTTTTCCCGTTACGGGATTGCCGTTCACGATCAGTGAAATCTTGGCCATCAACACTCTCTTGTTCTGGCTTTAATAAGCCTGCGCAGACACTCGCGATGCCGCGCGGGACGAAAGCGACAATTTATAATGGTTCCAAAGTCATAATATGGGCCATCGCGGCGATGGGCAACCTCGCCCCACACTGTGCTCAGACAAGAAGGCTTGATTTGCGGGCGGGTCTGATATGCCGAAACAGCGTCAGCCCGCTTTGACGACGTCCGCGAATTTCGAGAAGAACTCGTCGGCCAGTTTCTTGGCCGATCCGCTAATCAGCCGCTGTCCGAGCTGTGCGAGCTTGCCGCCGATCTGGGCCTCAACATTATAACTGAGCAGCGTGCCGCCATCCTTGTCGGCCAGCCCGACGGTCGCGCCGCCCTTGGCGAATCCGGCAACGCCGCCCTCGCCTTCGCCGGAAATCTTGTAACTGCTCGGCGGATCGAAATCGCTCAGGGTCACCTTGCCCTTGAAGCGCGCGGACACCGGCCCGACTTTCATCTTGGCGACAGCCTCGAACTGATTCTCTCCGGCAACGGTCAGTTCTTCGCAGCCGGGAATGCAGGCTTTCAGCACGGCGGGATCGTTGAGTTTGTCCCACACCACCTGGCGGGTCGCCGGAAGTTGCACTTCTCCGGTCATTGTCATCGCCATGGGCTGGCCTTTCGCGTTCGTTGGCCGCAGCCTGCGGCTTCGTGTCAGTTAGGATACGCGTTTCGCAAAGAAAAGGGTATCGTTCGCGCAGGAGCGTTGCAAAAGATGTCGTTACCCGGCGCGCACGGCAATCGCGTATGTTGCGGTGCTTCCGTAAATCCTAAGGCCGTCGCGCGACCTATTGGCAGCCGTTATGGCGTTGGCTAGGGTCCGCGCATCATGAGCACGTCTCTTTCGCCCCTGCTGGCGCCCATGCTGTCGAGCGCCGCAATGCGCGAGGTCTGCGACGATGCCGCGTTCGTGCAGCACATGCTGGATTTCGAGAGTGCACTGGCGCGCGCGGAAGCCGCAGCCGGTGTCATTCCATCATCGGCATCCGCCGCCATCGCGGAAGCTTGCCGCGCGGATCGATTCGACCTTGCTGCGCTGGCAGAAGCGGCAGCATCCGCTGGGAATATCGCCATACCACTCGTAAAGGCGCTCACCGCCAACGTCGCGAAAGTTGACCCCGAGGCCGCCCGCTACGTGCATTGGGGAGCGACCAGCCAGGATGTGATCGACACAGCGACCGTCCTGCAACTGCGTGCCGGTATCGATGTGCTGCTCTCCGACCTCGACCGAGCTATCGCAGGCTTTGCACGACAAGCGCAGCAACATCATAACACCGCGTCTGTCGCGCGGACCTGGTTGCAACATGCGTTGCCGATGCCATTCGGATTGAAACTCGCGGAATATGCCGCCGCATTGCATCGCTCGCGCAAGCGGCTGTTGCGGTTGCGCGCGGAAACGCCGGTGCTGCAGTTCGGCGGCGCGGCCGGCACACTCGCCGCGCTTGGCGACAAAGGCATGATCGTCTCGGAGAATCTTGCGAAAGAATTGTCGCTGCCGCTGCCCGACGCGCCATGGCACACTCACCGCGACCGCATCGCGGAAGCGGCCTCGGTGTTCGCGATCCTTGCAGGCACGTGCGGCAAGATCGCGCGCGATATCTCGCTTTTGATGCAGACCGATGTTGCCGAAGCGTTCGAGCCCGCAGGCGAAGGCCGTGGTGGCTCCTCGACGTTGCCCCATAAGCGCAATCCCGTGGCTGCCGCGCGCGCGCTGGCCGCAGCGACGATGGCGCCCAATCTCGCAGCCACAATCTTCGCAGCACAGGTGCAGGATCACGAGCGCAGCGCAGGCCCTTGGCATGCCGAATGGCCGACATTACCGACGCTGATGCTTGTGACATCCGGCGCGCTCGAAGCTATCGTGGACATCGCCGAAGGGCTTGAAGTCGATATTTCGCGCATGCGCACAAATCTCGACGCCACCCGTGGTCTCGTGATGGCCGAAGCCGTGTCGATGGCGCTGGCCGCAACTATCGGCAAGAGCGAAGCGCACGCCATCGTGGAGGCTGCAAGCCGCAAGGCCATCGAGACAAAACAACATCTGCGGGACGCTCTCGGCGCGGACCCGCGCGTGACGGCGCATCTCGATGCGGACAGACTCAAAAAACTTTTCGATCCGATGGCTTATCAAGGCTCATCGCAAGCACTGATCGACCGGCTGCTCGCATCGCTCGGGTCCAAATAAAAACACGGAGACACTGCATGCCCATGATCGACGCCGACGGATGCCTCCTCAACGTCTCAGTGGACGGACGCGACGGCGGCCCGACGATCATGCTGTCAAACTCCCTCGGCTCGACCATGCAAATGTGGGAGCCGCAGATGCCGGCTCTCACCAAGCTCTTTCGCGTGGTGCGCTACGACCGGCGCGGTCACGGCAAGTCCGGCGTGCCAGATGGCCCCTATTCGATGGAGCGTTTCGGCAAGGACGCGCTCGCTATTCTTGACGACCTCAATATCGAAAAGGTGCACTGGTGCGGCCTATCCATGGGCGGCATGGTCGGTCAGTGGTTGGGCGCGAACGCATCCGACCGTATCGACCGGCTGATCCTGGCCAATACGACATCTCACTATCCCGATCCCGCGCCGATGCTGAACCGCGCAAAGGCCGTCACCGAAGGCGGCATCGCGCCGGTCGCTGATGCCGTGATCGCCGCCTGGCTGACGGCAGACTTCCGCGAGCGTGAGCCTGAGATCACCGCGCGTGCGAAAGCAATGCTGCTCGCCTCGCCGGTGAAAGGCTACATCGCCTGCTGCGAAGCGCTCGCCAAACTCGACCAGCGTAACTTGTTGCCGCGCATTACAGCGCCGACGCTTGTGATCGCGGGCCGTCACGATATTTCCACGCCGGTTGAAGCCAGCGTTTTTATTCGCGGTCAGATTCCGGGGGCAAGCATGACGCTGCTCGATGCCGCCCACATCTCGAACATCGAACAATCTCACAATTTCACCGAAGCCGTGGTCGGCTTCCTAAGTCAGCGCTGAGAACGAACGCATGGACGACAACACACGTCGCGATCAGGGCACAGCGAAACGGCGCAAAGTGCTCGGCAATGCCTGGGTGGACAAATCGGCGGCGAATACCACCACGCTCAACGCCGACTTTCTCGATCTCATCACGCGCTATGCGTGGGGCGAGATCTGGGCCCGGCCGCATTTCGACGAGCGCACACGCCGCGTGCTGGTGATCGGCACAATGGTCGCACTCGGCCAATGGGATGAGTTCCGGCTGCATGTGCGCGCGGCCCTCACCGAAGGCGGCTTCACACCGGATGATATCAAGGAGGTTCTGCTACAGCAGGCGATCTATTGCGGCGTGCCCGCCGCGAACCACGCGGTCAAGGAAGCAACCGCCGTGATTCAGGAATTGGGACTGCTGGACAAGTAACCGCTCTGCGGCAGCGCGGGTGCACTGTCTTGCGCCGGCTTCGCTGCCGGATCGGTGTCCACGATCAGCAAGATCGCCGCGCCGATCAGCAACAGTGATTCAGTCGCGTGAAGCCGGAGAGCGGCGACTTCGGCAACTTTCGATGCTGCGATCAGGCTTGCCATGCTGATGAATGCGCCGAGTCCCAACGCAAATGACAATGCCTCTTCGGACCCGCCCTTGTTGCGGATAGCGGCGCGGATAATCATCAACAGAAAAACCATGAAGAACGCGGCCACAGTGACCTTGCCGAGCGCGAGCAGCCACGCGATCCGGATCGATCCGATTGCCGGAATGTTGACGTAGTCGCTAACGTACATCGCAACCGCGATGTTGGAGCGATCGTAAAAACCGCGGATCGGAGAAATCCAGATTTTGATCGCAGAAACCGTCCAGGCGGGGACGAAATAGAACGCAAGAAGCGCTCCGTTCACAGTGCTGATCCGCCATTCCCTCGACATTCCGCCTCGCCCCCGACGTGAGGGCATAGCTTCCAAAAGCTGTCGCTTTCGGTGTCATGCCCCGCTCGATGCGTCACGGAAAGGTGCGCAATCGTCGTGGCCAGGAGCTAACTCCGGTAAACTGTTAGCATCAATTTAAACCCTTTTTTAACCTTAACAGCCCCGCCCGCCCTGTGGACAACCCCTATCGCGGGAACCTGGGGGTTGGAAATTTCAGTTCCTCGATGATGTTTTGCTGGCGGAAACAGGCGTGGACGACGACCGCACGCCGCACCCGTTTCGGTTGCCGCTGCCGGTTGCCGCTGTTAGAAAATGAGACGATACGACGATCCGGCTGCCGGAGCCTTCGACGTATTGGTAATGCAGCAAATTCGGACGCAATCGGTATCCCTTTTGCGAGACTTGCTCAGAACGGCAGCACGGATTCAATTTGGATTACTTCGCCCAGCAGCTCATCAACGGACTGGTTCTCGGCT
>JGI24770J26754_10001629_pt1 | contig 15824 bp, 12 predicted proteins | sample LakOneMetagenome_FD_26754 | JGI IMG/M metagenome (IMG submission 26754) | reverse complement strand
GCGGGGACCTTGAACGACCGGATCCGCTCGATCCACGCCGGCTGGCCGCCGCCGGCATCGCGGTCATCGCCGGGGTCAGCCGGTCGGTCGTCCACTGGTCAGTAGCCGCGACTGGGATCGACGTTGCCCTTGCCGGCATCGGCGGGGATGTCGACGAGCGCGTCGGCGGGGCAGTGGAAGCCGTTGCCGTCGTCGTCCTTGCCGCCGATCTTGGGGTAGAGCCGCTCGAACTTGCCGTTCTTCACGATGAGCAGCTGGTTGCAGGTGCTCGCGACGGCGTCAGGCCCCTGCTTCGGGCTCTGCGGGCCATGTAGTCCGCCGCCGGTCCAGTCCGATTCGGCGGTGGACTGCTGCATGATGCAGTTGCGCGACAGCACGCCCTTGTCCGCCTTGCCGCACTCGTTCGCTGCGGTGACGAACAACAACCACGCCGACATCGACTGGATGCCGAGGAGCGCCGTCTCGCCGCCGTCGACGTAGTGATTCACGAGGTTCAGGTACTTCTTGACCGCTGGCCACTTGTCGGACTCCTCCAGCATGTGCGGGCCCAGGCGGACGATCGTGCCCTCGAGCGCATCCGGGCTCGCGGACTGGATGAACAGCTGGTCGTACTGGTTCGACTCGAGCAGTGCCCGGCCCGTCCACCCCTGTGCCTTGAGCGTTTGGATGACCTTGGCGACGTCGGGGGACTCGCCGGTCCAGGACATCGACCCGGCGCCTGAGTCGATGATCGACAGCGCGAGCGGCGTCCAGTCGGTGGTGCCGATCGGCGGGTAGTTGAAGTCGCCGACCTGCTGCATCCCGACCGCCTTCGCAACGACCTCCTGGCGGGACTTCACCGTCTTGAGCGCGGGCAGGTTGCCCCACACCGGTGCCCACTTGGCTGCCTGCTCCGGGTAGAGCTGCTTGAAGTCGGAGAACCAGGTCGTCGACGCGTTGCCGATCGGGTTCGGGATCGGCTGCACCGTGCCGTTGCTGCCGGACTTGGCGACCGATACCGAGAACGCCGGGATGTCGATCAGGCCGCACTTGTGGAAGTCCGAGTCGGCCTTGCCCGAGAACTGCAGGTCGTCCTGGACGTTGCCGCCGCCGACGAGCGCGAACGCCGTGTGGCAGCCCTTCTGCATGGCCGCCTCGACGTTGAACAGCTGGGCGTCCATGTCGATCAGCTCGATCTTGAGCCCGCCGATGCCGCCTTGGGCGTTGCACCACTCGGAGAAGGCAACCGATGCATCCCAGATCGGCTTCTGGAGCCCCGGGCGAATGGCGGCGCCCCGATCATTTGGGACGCCGATCTGGATCGTGCCCGATGGGCCGTTCTGCTCGCCGCTCGCTACGGAGAAGTCCCCCTTGCCGCACGGGGACTCGATCGATCCGAAGTTCGCCGACTCCACGCTGGAGCCGTCGTCGGCGCCGCCGGACCCGGCGGCAGAGCCGGTGTTGACGGGCACCGTGGCGCCGGCGGACCCGTTGGTCTCGGGGCCATCGGTGACGTGCTCGCCGCCTCGGGCGCCGCAGGCCGCTGCGAGGATCGACAGTGTGGCGACCAGGGTGATCGCAGCGATGCTGCGGGATCGGGTGCGGCTGGAACGGTGCATCAGGGTCCCCCTGCGCCTGGCGACGGCGCTGCAGTTCGACGCGACAGGACAGCGTTCGGGATCGCTCAGCGATCCGGCGCTCCCCGCCGCAGGACGGTCGTCAGTCTGGTCTGCCCGTCCGGTGCAGTGACAGTCGACACCCAGTGGCCCCTGTCACGCAGTGCTGCGCTGGGCTGCGCTGGTGAGACGTGTGCCGACGTTCTTGTGCCACCTTCTTGTGCGGGATGGACCGCGGACAGGTCGGTGTCGCACGAGAACGCCGGGGTGCCGTGGTTCTTGTGTGGGATGGACCGCGGACAGGTCGGTGTCGCACGAGAACGCCCGGGTGCCGTGGTTCTTGTGTGGGATGGACCGCGGACAGGTCGGTGTCGCACGAGAACGCCGGAGTGTCGGGAAACCGAGCGTCAGGGCTGCACTGCGGTGACGGCTCGACGGAGGTACGGCCACGCGATCTCCGGGTCGAGCCCGCCGCACAGCGGGTGCAATCCGAGCAGCCCGTGTTCGGCCACCAGATCGCGGGCCCCCTCGGGCGTCACCACGCGGTGCGATGCGTTTGCCTGGCGCATCAGGTCGACGGTCGCAGCGCCGGTGACGCTGGCGGTGTCGTGGGTGGTCCCCGCAGCGTCGTTCCACTCCGCGTAGGCGGACGCGTCGACGAGCATCGACGGACCGACCTCGCTCCACCCGGTGTCGACGTCGTCGGCGACGAACACGATGAGCGGGGTGTCGACCGGTGGCAGCATGCACAACCCGGGTGCGTGACCGTGCTCGATGGCGGCCTGCTCGTAGGTCTCCTTGAGTCCGGGTGCGTCGTTCTGGGCGAAGAACCCGATGCCGTGGCGTCCGGCCCGTCGCGCTGCTGCCCGGCTGCGCCCTCCCCACGCCAGAAGTGGCATCGGATCGGTGTACGGAGCGGGCGTCACCCTCGGCACGGCTGTGCCGATGCGTGCGTCGTTCAGCACGTCGAGCAGACGTTCGAGCTGCTGGTCCGCAATGGCGCCGCGCCGATCGAAGTCGAGGCCGTACAGCTCGTACTCCTCGGGGCGGTAGCCGACGCCGAGCACGATCATCGCCCGCCCGCGGCTGAGGTGGTCGAGCGTGATGATGTCCTCGGCCAGGCGGACCGGGTCGTAGAACGGTGCGATGGCCGCTGCGACGATGATCGGGCAGTGCTCGGTGACGGCGGCGACTGCGGCTGCCATCGTGATCGGCGACGGCAGGTAGCCGTCGTCGGAGCTGTGGTGCTCGGACAGGACGATCGAGCCCAACCCGCCCTGCTGGTCGGCCCACGAGGACATGTCGAGCACCGTGCGGTGGAGGTCGGCGCGCTGCGTGGCGGTGGCGCCGGGGGAGCGAAGGTCGAACCGCATGAGGTGCACGGCAGCGAACCGTAGGTCACGTCCCCGCACCGGCGGGCTGAGGTGTGGCGCTGGCCGCCTGGTCGCGAGCGCGACACTCTGGCGATGGAGTCGGTTGGGTCGCACGCAGGGATCGGGCGACCGTCGAGCTCGACCGTCGCCGGCGTCTACGACGCTGCAACGCAGCAGTACGTCGAATTGATCGGGACCCGACTCACGTCGGCGATCGAAGCGCAGAGCGACCTCGACATCATCGACGACTTCGCCGCCGGAGTGGCCGCTGTCGAGCCCGACGTCGTCGAGCCTGCTGCCAGAGTGCTCGACGCTGGGTGTGGGCCGGGCAGGGTGAGTGCTCGCCTGGCGGAATCGGGACTCCGGCCCATCGGCATCGACCTCTCGTCGGACATGGTTCGAGCCGCACGTGCAGCGCATCGGGGGTTGTCGTTCGTCTGCGGTGACCTCGGCGGGCTGGCGTTCGCTGACTGGTCGTTCGCCGGAGTGGTTGCCTGGTACTCGATCATCCACACCGAGCCCGACTCGGTGGCATCGATGGTCGCCGAGATGGCGCGGGTGCTACGGCCTCACGGGATGTTGCTCGTCGCGTTCCAGGCCGGCGACGGGACCGCTGTGGAGCGCGACCACGCCTACGGCACAGGTATGGCGCTGCGCACCGTTCATCACGATCCCACCCGCATCGGCGACATGATGAAACGCGTCGGCCTGGGTGACGTGCAGGTGTCGGTGCGCCCGCCGGTGCACGTGCACGAGACGACGGCACAGGCAATCGTTCGGGCATCGGCACCGCGGGCATGGCCTTGACGGGTCAACCCCTACGGTGGGCCGCCATGCAGTCTGACGCCGACTTCCTCCACCTCGTCGAGGGACCCGAACCGGGCACGTTCGGGTTCCAGGTCACCTCCGACCTCGCTCGAATCGACGGCAAGCTCTACGGCGGCACGGCGATTGCGGCGTCGATCACCGCAGCGGAGCTGGTCACCGGGCGGCTGCCGTTGTGGATGACCACGCAGTTCGTCTCGACGGCACCGGCGGATGCTGACGTCGGGGTCGCGGTCGAGGTGCTGGCCGAGGGCGGCCGAACCAGTCAGGTGCGCGTGACGGGAACCGACGCCGCCGGCACGGTGATGTTCGCATCGCTCGGAGCGACCGGAAACCTCTCGACGTCCATGCCGTCGCAGTTCTTCGAGCGGATGCCCGACGTGTCCTCGCCCGAGGACGCCGACCGTTGGGGTGGCCCGTTCGCCACCATCGCCAAGGTGCTGCCCGACGGTGTGGAGATGCCGGTGGTGCCGATGGACGTCGGGTTCCACAACGTGCTCGAGTTCCGAGAGCCCGAGATCCTTGACCACCCCGACGACGGTCCCGGCCGCATGTGCCTGTGGGTGCGGCGCCGCGACGGCGGCGTGGCGACCCCGGCGATCGTGGCGTTCATGGCCGACCTGGTGCCGTTGTCGCTGTCATTGGCGCTGGGCATCGTTGCCGCCGGCATGAGCCTGGACAACACGATCCGCATCGGCGAGCACGTCCCGACCGGGTGGGTGCTGCTGGATCTGCGCCCGCACCTGTCGATCGGCGGGTTCGGTCACGGCGTGGCGCACGCGTGGACGCCCGACGGCCATCTGCTGGCGACAGCGAGCCAGACCGCGGCGATGCGCACGTTCGACATCGCCGCGATGTCGAAGGGCCGACGAGCCTGACGGTTGCCCGTTGACCGTTGCACCCGACGGCCGACGGGCAACTTGGGGACGTCCCCAAGTTGCTCGTTTTGCCGGTGTTGGGGTCGTGCGGTCGCTGGGAGAACGGAGGACCCCAAGATCGGGCCCGGGCGGGTGATCAGGCGGGCTCCAGGCGGGCTCCAGGCGGGTGGGGAGGCCGGCCGCGATGGGTGATCGGCGGGCCATGGCACAGGTTTGAACGTGCCGCGGCCATGCTGGAGCCGTGTCCGAATCTGGTGAACCCGACCTTGGCCTGCGTCGACGACCGGTGCAGGCGCGCGGGCGAACGCGCTTCGACCTGATCCTGCGCACCGGCCGAGCGCAGCTGGCCGAGGTCGGCATCGACGGGTTCACCTTCGACGGGTTGGCCGCCGCAGCGGGCATCCCGATCGGGTCGATCTATCAGTACTTCCCCAACAAGCACTCGCTGGTGTGCGAGCTCTCCGCGCAGGACACCGACGCGATCGTCGAAGCGCTCGGCCGTTCCGCCGAGCAGTTCCCGAGCGACGACTGGCAGGCCGACGTCGACCGGCTCATCGACCAGCTCGCCGATCTGTGGCGTTCGGATCCGGGGCGACGTCACGTCTGGCTCGCGATGCAGTCCACGGCGCCGACCCGTTCGCTCGCTGCGGAGCAGACCTCGTTGATCGCGGATCAGATCGTGCCGCTGGTGGCGTGGCTGCTTCCCACCGGCGCCCGGAAGCGGGCGCGCTCGGTGGCAGAGGTGGTGGTGCAGATGTGCTTCTCCCTGCTGCACTTCTCCGTGCACGACGACCGGCCGCACCCGGTCACGGTGCGCGAGCTCAAACGGGCGCTGCGTTCCTACCTGCGAGCGGTAGCGCTGGACGCACAAGGCTGAGCCGGCTCAACCGGCTGCCGGTGCTCCGATTCGTGCCAGCGATTCGGGCCAGTGACTCGGCACCGAGTTCGCGCAGCAGTCGGACAGTCGACGATGAAGACCGGTGGTGTGCTGGTCCCCACTCGCAATTGCGACGGTCAACCGAGGTCGATGATGCCGACCGTCGGCGGGACCCCGAAGCGGATCTGCGGTGCACGTCCTCGCTCCATGCCGACGCCGGGCGACACGTAGATCTGGTTGCCGTGCACGTAGTGCAATCCGCCCGCGGCAACGCTCCGAGGCACGTCGGTCAACGTCATGAGCGGTCCGATGAACGGCACGGCCACCTGCCCGCCGTGGGTGTGGCCGGCAACGGTGAGGTCCACCTCTGATCCGGGCGCGAGGCTGAGCACGGTGTCGGGACGATGCGACAACAGCACCCGAACGGTTCCGGTCGGCTGCGACATCAGCTCGTCCTTCACGGCGAGCGCTCCGGGCGCGTCGTAGTCGATGAGTGTCCCCCCGATCGCGACGGTCCGATCCCGAACTGTGGTGACCGCGACCTCATCCTCGAGCAGCACCATCGAGTCGGGTCGAACAGCGTCGATGTTGCGGGTGCGTTCGACGTCACCACCGACGACGAACACTCCGCCCGGAGCGCGCAGCTGCTCGAGGAGCGCCTTCATCTGTGGTGCTGCGGCACGGTTCTGCTCGTCGGTCCCCTGCAGGATGTCGCCCGGGATGAGCACGATGTCAGGCTGTGTCGCCATCGCTGCTCGAACCGCTGCCCGTTCGTGGTCGCCGACCGCTGTGGTCTGGATGTCGGAGAGCACAGCGATGCGGATCGTGGCCTGGCCGGATCGTTCGGGACCCACGGTGGCATGCACCGTCTGGACCCGGAGCTGAAACGGTCCGATGTGGGTGGCGTAGATGCCCAACGCTGCAGGCACGACTGCCAACGACGTTCCCGTCAGCGCGAGCGCTGCTCGGCGGCGGCCGTCGGGCCACCTGAGCAGCGAGGTAACGGTGACGAAGGCGCCCAGGATCGGGATGCTGAGCACCGCTGCGAGGTAGACGCCGTGGATCTCTCCGAATCTCCCGAGTCCGAGGAAGTCCCAGACGAGGAGGGTTCGCAGCGCCAGCCCGCCGATCGCGGTGACGCCCATGACGACGCCGAGCCACGGGCGACCCCGCTTGGCGAGGCTCCACCACGCGGCACACCCGAGCGCCGCCCACAGCAGTGCCAGCGCTGTCAGTCCCAGTGTGATCTCCCGCACCCGTCCAGTGTGGCCGAGCCCGAGCTCGAGCCCGACACGAGCCCGTAGCCCGACACGAGGCGCTGGCTGTGGCGGTTGGCACTGACGACTCGGTCAGGTGGATCGGCGACGAGCATCACCGATACGGTCCGGGCGCGCCGGCCGATGCCGGTGCACACCACACGTCCCCGTGCGGGGGAAGCCGGTCAGATCCCGGCACTGTCCCGCAGCCGTAGGTGGAATCCGGGCTCGCCCGGTATCCACGAGTCGGAATGCCCGTTCGGGGGCTGATAGCTCAACAACATCCGTCGAGGACTGCGGAAGAGGGGCTCGGATCGTGGGGTGAACACCCGGCGCGCGCCAGAGCGATCGCCTCGGTGGTCGCCGCTCGTTGCGGGACTGATTGCGTCGTCCTCGCTACGAAAGGCGATGCACGTGTCTTCCAACACGCTGTCCAAGCCGCGTCTGCTCCGGTCGAGAGCAGCCCTGGCACTCCCACTCGCTGTTGCCGCGCTGATCCTCGGGGCGTGCGTCCCGCCGGACCCCGGCACTCCGACGACCAGTAGCACGAGTACGTCCAGCACTTCGACGAGCAGCACCACGTCGACGACGTTGCCGCTCGGAGCGCCGACGGTCACTGGCCAGGCGTGCCAGCCAGGCTCCGGCGTCACCGTCGTGGTGGACTTCACCCGACTCGACAACTCCGTCAAGATCGGCTGCGCTCCGGGTGCACAGGCGAACGGCCTCGCAGCCCTGGCCGCTGTGGGCTTCGCCGTCGGCAGCCAGTCCGGTGCCGGGACCGTCTGCACGATCGACAACCGGCCCACCGAGGGCTACCCCTACTGCTGGCTGACCGGCGGCTACTGGGGCTATTGGAAGTCGCCGAACCGCTCCACCCCGTGGGACTTCTCGTTGGTCGGTGCCGGTGATGGGCCGATCGCGCAGGGTGCCGTTGAGGGCTGGTCGTGGGCGCCGAACTTCGACGGCGTAGCTCCGAGGGTGAGCGTCGCCGACCTGGCGGCCCACACGCCGGCGCTGCCGGTCTGCGCAGTGCCGGACGCTCCGGTGCTGTCGATCATCGACGACGAAGAGGTCCTGCCGTTCACCATCGCGGGTGGCGGTCCGATCGAAGTCGCGGCGATCGCTGCCGGTGCCGATCCGTCCACCGCTGTGTACACGCAGACGTCGAGCTTGCCGCTTGCCGGCTTGTCGGGCCCGACGCGCTTCCTGGCTCGGTCGGCCTCAGCGGGATGTCAGGTCGTCGACCGCTTCGACGCGGTCATGGACGTCCGTTCCGAGTATGCGCCGCGGGTCATCACCTCGGGTGTCCAGAACCCGCTGAGCCCGGCGGTCAGCAAGGACAGCTCGTCCATCCTGGGCTGGGCGACCGGCTTCTCGAACTACACCCCCGGCGCCGACGTCTCCGCCACCTATCAGGTGCCGTCGAACGCGTTCGGTCCGCCGGACAGCTCGCCCACGGTGCTCGGCAACGGCGGACACGCGACCTACACCTTCGCCGCCCCGATCGCGAACGGCGCGGGCTATGACCTCGCTGTCTACGAGAACCCGTTCACCTCGGGCGCGAACGACTTCCTGGAGCTCGCGTACGTCGAGGTGTCATCCAACGGTGTCGACTTCGTGCGGTTCGACTCGGCCAACCGGTGGCCGACGCCCGTCGCAGCGTTCGGCACCATGTCGACCGCCAGCGTGGGTGGACTGGCCGGCAAGGACCTGACCAACTGGGGCACGCCGTTCGACCTTGAGACCCTGAAGAACAAGGCGGCGGTCCGCAACGGCACCGTCGACCTGTCGAAGATCACCCACGTGCGCATCGTCGACATCGTCGGAGCGAACGACTACCCGAACGTCGGTGACCGCTACCTCGACAGCTGGGGTCGTCAGATCTTCGACGCGCACAAGACCACCGGTTCCGGCGGGTTCGACCTGATGGGCATCGGAGTGCTCCACCAGGCCGCTGGCGCCTGAGGTTCCCGAAGGAGCTCGAGCGGGCCGTACCGATCGTCGGTTCGGCCCGTTCGAGAACGTCGGTTCGGGCCGCCGGCCGTGGGGTCAGAACGTCGTGGTGCTGAAGTCGTTGGTCGCCTTCTGGATCTGGTAGCCGGACCAGAGGAACACGATCGCGGTCAGGATCAGCAGTGCGGCGATGATCAGGCTGATCACGTTCAGGGTCGCGTCGGGCCAGCCCATGATCAGCAGACCGAGCACGATCCCGATCACCGACTGCATCTGGTAGCCGCCCCGGCCGAGCTCCTTGGGCACCTGGAACGACACGCCCAGTCCGATCGCTCCGGTGATGACCAGGTCCAGGCCGACGAGCCAGACGACGACGGTGACGGTCACGCTCGGCCAGAAGATCAGCACCAAACCGACGGCAAGGTTCAACAGGCCTCGCACCAGGAGCAGTCCCCAGTAGCGCTGGGTTCGGTGGGTGCGGATCGCGTCGAACATCTGCCCGCCGCCCACGATCGCCAAGAGGATGCCGACGACCCGGGCGACGACGGTCCAGGACCGATCCGGCCAGAACAACAGGACCAGTCCGGCGATCAGGCAGACGGCGCCGATCGTGTAGGCGATCGCGCGTGAGCTGCGCAGCACGTCCATCGCCGTTCGTTCGTCCGACATGGCGGTCCTTCCTCAAAGGCGACTCGAGGTCGCGGGCGTGGCTTCATCCTCCCACCCCCGGTTCTGTTGCGCAGAACCGCGGAGAACCCCGCGCTTCTGCGCAACAGAACCGGAGGTGAGGCTCGAGTCGGCACGCGAACGCTGGGCTGCTGAGGGTGCTGTGTCGCGCTTGACCTGGCGCACGCTCACTGGGCCCAGGAAGTCGTGGCGGGATCAGGTCGTCCAGGTGGGGGAGAGGCCGAGCGGGATGCCGTGTTGGTCGACGGTGCGCCCAGCACGGGCTTCGAGGTCCAGCGTGGCGGCGTTGTAGCCACCGCAGGCGCGAACGTGCTCGTCGAACCCGCCGAGTGATCGTTCCACGAACCGCTCGCCGTGACGTCCCCACTCCTCGTTCACCCAGCGGCGGAAGAAGTAGGCGGCGGCGTCGTTCGCCGGATTGCTCGAGCCGACCGCCTCGGCCGGTTCGGGGCCAGCGCCCGCACCACCGTGTGGGTTCGCCATGTCGTCGAGGAGGTCGTCGATTCCGGTTCCGGTCAGGGCCGACACCCGCAGCACCGGCGGCTGCTCCTCCTCGAACGGCCGCGCTAGCCAGAGGCTCCCTTTGAGCTGATGGTACATCGTCGTAGCTGCTGGCTGGTCCGACTTGTTGAGCACGAACACGTCGGGATGCTCGATGATCCCTGCTTTGAGGAACTGCACCTCGTCGCCGCCGAGCGGCTGGAGCACCAGGTAGACCCGCTCCGCGAGGTGACGGACGTCGGCCTCGCTCTGGCCGATGCCGACGGTCTCCACCAGCACCAGGTCGAACAGGCGCTGCAGCAACGTGACCACCTGGTAGGTCGACGGTCCGAGACCGCCCAGGTCGTTCGCCGATGCCTGGCTGCGGAAGAACACCCGGTTCGTGCGCGGCAGGTGCATGCGTGTGCGGTCGCCGAGCAGCGCACCGCCCGACACCTCGCTGGACGGGTCGACGGCGACGATCGCCACGCTCAGGTCGTCGTGGCGGCCGAGCAGTTGTGTCGCTGCTCGGGCGAGCAGCGTCGACTTGCCCGAACCCGGAGTGCCGGTGATGCCGAGCACCCGCCCGGGACCGCGCCCCGCTCCAGCGCACGCGGCGTCGACCGCTTCGAGGGCGGCGATCCGTCCGCGGGCGGCACCCGAACGTTGATCCTCGAACAGCGAGATCAGCCGTGACACCGCCCACGTGTCGTGAGCTGCCGCCTTCTGGGCGAGCGCGTCGAGGTCCATCCCCACGCTCATCGACCCCATCGGATCAAGTGCGTGCCTGCCGGGTGTCGGGGATGGGTCACGAGGTGGCGGTGCGGGTGTCGATCGTGATCGATCAGGACGCTGCCACGGTCTGATCGGACCGGCCGAGCCGCTCCTCGAGTGCGTCGACGATCGACTCCATGATGTCGATCAGCTCGAAGTCGGACGGGGTGAAGACCCGCTCCACGCCGAGTGATTGCAACTTGTCGACGTCGGCCCGCGGGATGATCCCTCCGAAGACGACGACGGGACCTTCGCCTGCGGCAGTGTCGACGCCGAACGCTGCGAGCTGCTCGAAGACCTGCTGCGCCAGCTCCAGATGTGAGCCCGACAGCACCGATGCTCCGATCACGTCCGCGCCCTCTTCGACCGCAGAACGCACGATCTCTTCGGGGCTGAGGCGGATGCCGGAGTAGATGACGTCGAAGCCCACGTGACGAGCCGACACCGCAATGACCTCGGCACCATTCGAGTGACCGTCGAGGCCGGGCTTGCCGACGACGATCCTCGGCCGGTGACCCAACCGCTCGGCGAGCGCCCCGACACGCGCACGCAGGTCATCCACCCGGTCACCGCCGAGCCGGAGCTTCTGGCCATCGACACCGGTCGACGGCCGGTACTCGCCGAACACCTCTCGAAGTGCGCCTGCCCACTCGCCGGTGGTGACCCGAGCGAGCGCACACTCGATCGACGGCTCCATCATGGAGTCGCCGTTGCGGGCCGCCTCCTGCAGCGCAGCGATCGCCGCCGTTGCCCGATCCGAATCCCGTTCGGCGCGGGTCGTGTTCAACGCGGCGATGGCGTCGCGGGCGGCGGACTCGTCGACGGAGAAGATGCCCCCGTCGTCACCGCCGACGAGGGGCGACTCGATGCCCTCGGTCCAGCGGTTCATACCCACGACGATCTGCTCGCCGGTGTTGATGGCGCTCATGCGCTCCGACATGGAGCGGACGAGCGCGGACTTCATGTAACCGGACTCGATGGCAGCGATGGTGCCACCCATGCCCATGATGACGTCGATCTCGGCCTTGGCAGCGTCCTTGAGCGCGTCGACCTTGGAGCGCACGACGACGGACCCCTCGAACAGGTCGGGGTACTCCAACAGGTCGGTCTCGTACGCCAGGATCTGCTGGAGGCGCAGGGACCACTGCTGATCCCAGGGACGCGGCAGCGACAGCGCCTCGTTCCACGCCGGCAGCTGCACGGCGCGAGCCCGGGCGTCACGACTGAGCGTCACACCGAGCGTCTCGATGAGGATGCGCCAGGCGTTGTTCTCCGGCTGGCTCTCGGTGAGGCCGAGCGAGTTGACCTGCACGCCGTAGCGGAAGCGTCGCAGCTTGGGGTCGGTGACGTGGTAGCGGTCCCTGGTGAACTCCTCCCACAGCTCGCCGAACGCCCGCATCTTGCACATCTCTTCGACGAACCGGATGCCGGCGTTGACGAAGAAGCTGATGCGTCCGACGGCCTTCTGGAACTGCTCCGGTGTGAAGTGGTCTCGCTGTTCGAGGAGGTCGAGCAGAGAGAGCGCGTTGGCGAGAGCGAACGCGAGCTCCTGCTCCGGCGTCGCCCCCGCTTCCTGCAGGTGGTACGAGCAGATGTTGGACGCGTTCCACGACGGGATCTCTTCCAGGCAGAACTCGTACATCTCGGCGATGATCCGAAGGCTCTGCTCGGGCGGGAAGATGTAGGTCCCCCGAGCCAGGTACTCCTTGATCAGGTCGTTCTGGGTGGTCCCGTTCAGCTCGCTGATATCGATCCCGCGCTCGCGCGCGACGGCGATGTAGAGCGCCAGCAGCCACATGGCGGTGCCGTTGATCGTCATCGACGTGTTCATCTGTTCGATCGGGATCTGATCGAACAGCAGCCGCATGTCGTCGAGGCTGTTGATCGGCACGCCGACCTTGCCGACCTCGGGCAGTGCGATCGGGTCGTCGGAGTCGTAGCCGCACTGCGTCGGCAGGTCGAAGGCGATCGACAGGCCGGTCTGGCCCTTCTCGAGGTTCGACCGGTAGAGCAGGTTCGACGCCCGAGGGCTGGAGTGACCGGAGTACGTGCGGATGATCCACGGCCGGTCCCGACCCGGCTCGCCGTCCTTGCCGTAGATCACGTGCGCGTCGTGCTGCGGGGTGGCTCCGGCGTCGGAGGGGGTCTGATCTGGCGTGCTCAAGGTCGAGTTCCTCCGTTCGGCCGACCGGCGTGCGGTCCGCGTGACCGCAAGGCTACGCAGCGGCGCCGATCGGTACCATCTGCGGGCCATGGTTACGGGCGAGAACGCTGACGAATCCGGTCGGGTGGGGCCGTCCGACCTGCCGTCCGACTTGCCATCGGCAGCGGCAGCGGCGGAGGTGGTCGCTGCGGATCGAGTCATCGAGGCGAACCTCGCTGCGCACCGTGCGGCCATCGACACAGGCGCACCCGCCTACGTCGACCATGAGACGGGGTATCTGGTCATGACCGAACGGACGCTGGCCGATCGGGGCAGCTGCTGCGGCAGCGGGTGCCGTCACTGCCCGTACCCGCCCGATGAGCAGGCACGGGCAGGACGACCCGCATCATGAGATCAGGCCGCCGAGTCCGACGAGCCTGACGACTTCTTGCGGGAAGCCACGACGAGCGCGATCACCGCGACGAGGAGACCGGCGACACCGATCACCAGTCCGACGGTGCCACGGGTCTCGGCTGCTTCGACGTCGTCATGGGTGGCGACATCGGCGGAGATCGGGGTGATGGTCGCCTTGCCGGCTTTGGCGCCGTGACCGTCGGAACCTGCTGCTGCGGCGGTGAGCTGCACCGTCGGCGCCGGGTGCTCCGGCTCCTCGCCGCTGGCGGGCGTGGGCTGGTTCCACTCGACGACGGAGCCGTCGGAGTAGGTCTGGGTGGCGGTGAAGACGAGCTGGTCGGCCTTGGGCATCGGGCCTGCGGAGATGGAGAACTCCTGGAACTCCCCGGGCTTGATCTCGCCGCCTGTCCACTTCACCTGCGTCACGACCTGGTCGACGGTGATGCCCTCGACCTCGACCTTCTCGGCAGGAGCGGCCTTGGTGACCTCGGTCGTCCAACCCGGAACGGGCTTCACCGATGCGAACGCCAGGGGTTCACCCGCCGGCATCGTGACGGTCACCCCGACCGTCGAGGCCGAGTCCTTCTCGTTGGGGACGCGGAACGTGAGCACCGTGAACGAGCCCTGTTCGGTGCTCGAGGGGCTGACCGAGACGTGGGCGGAGGCGATGCCGGCGGTACCGAGCACCACCGCCAGAACGACCGCCGCGGCGGCTGCTGACCTGCTGATGAGATGACGTTGCATGACCTGTAGGTCGTGTGAACGTCCACTGAAGTTCCCGAGCGCCCACAACAATTCGCCAGCTCGGTCATCATGGAGCGGTCCGCAGCGCCGGTGGAGCGCTCGTCAGGGGGAGATCGTGATCGAGAAGGTGGGCCGTTCCCCGCTGTGGGTCGTGTTGGCGCTCGTGGTCGCCACGGCGATCGTCGGGGTGCTGTTCGGGCCGTGGTGGTTTGTGGCCGAGGTCGTCCTGGTACCACTGGCGTTGCTCGGCACGTGGGACGTCGTGCAGCGCCGCCACATCATCCTGCGGAACTTCCCGATCCTGGGGCACTTCCGGTTCGTGCTCGAGGGGATGGGTGCCGAGCTGCACCAGTACCTGGTCGAGTCCAACACCGACGGACGGCCGTTCGATCGCGATACCCGATCGCTGATCTACCAACGGGCCAAGGGTGTGGCCGACAAGAAGCCGTTCGGCACCGAGCTCGACGTCTACCGCGACGGCTACACGTGGTTGGCGCACTCGATCACGCCCCGTCCGGTCCCGGCCGATCCGGTGGGTGCGCTGCGCGTGAGCGTCGGTGGCGAGCAGTGCTCCCAGCCGTATTCGCTGTCGGTCCTCAACGTGTCGGCGATGAGCTTCGGTGCGTTGAGCGCCAGCGCGATCCGTGCGCTCAACCAGGGCGCTGCCGCTGGTCGCTTCGCCCACGACACCGGTGAGGGTGGCATCTCCCGGCACCACCGGGAGGCAGGCGGCGATCTGATCTGGCAGATCGGTACCGGCTACTTCGGATGCCGACGGAACGATGGCACCTTCGATCCGGAGCTGTTCGCCATGCAGGCGACGGATCCGCAGGTGAAGATGATCGAGCTCAAGATGTCCCAAGGGGCCAAGCCCGGTCACGGCGGCATCCTGCCCGCCGCCAAGGTCACCGAGGAGATCGCCGAGGCCCGTCGGGTGCCTGCGGGCGTCGACGTGTTGTCGCCGACATGGCACAGCGCGTTCTCCACTCCGTTGGAGATGGTCGGCTTCCTGGCTCAGCTGCGCGAGCTCTCCGGCGGCAAGCCAGTGGGGTTCAAGATCTGCATCGGTGACCCCCGCGAGTTCGCGTCGATCGTCAAGGCGATGATCGCAGCAGACACCTATCCCGACTTCGTGGTCGTCGACGGGGGCGAGGGCGGCACCGGCGCTGCCCCTCTCGAGTTCTCGAACTCGCTCGGCATGCCCCTCGTCGAGGGCCTGATGCTCGTGCAGAACCTGCTGACCGGAGCGGGCATCCGTGATCGCATGCGCGTCGGTGCCAGCGGGAAGATGGTGACCGCGTCGGCCATCGCCCAGTCCATGGCGTTGGGCGCTGACTGGTGCAACACCGCTCGTGCGTTCATGATGGCGGTCGGTTGCATCCAGGCACAGCAGTGCCACACCAACCGCTGCCCCGTCGGCGTGGCCACCCAGGACCCGCGCCTGCAGCGGGCGCTGGTGGTGGACGACAAGTCGGTGCGCGTCGAGCAGTTCCACCGCAACACCGTCGAGGCCCTCGCAGAGATCGTGGCAGCGATGGGGCTCGATCACCCCGGCCAACTCGAGCCCGACCACGTCGTGCGACGCGTCAGCCAGTACGAGGTGCGCACGTTCGGGGAGATCCATCCGACGCTGCCGTCAGGGGCGCTGCTCGCAGGGGCGGCGCCGCCGCGGTTCCAGGCGATCTGGGACAACGTCGACACCGACTCGTTCCGACCCGCGCTCGGTCGCATCCACTGAGCCGATCGGTTGGACGTCGGGACGGCGGGGCGGCCCGACTGCCGCTCAGGCGTCGGTGAAGCTGACCGGTGCGTCGAACGCTGCCTT
>JGI24770J26754_10001619_pt1 | contig 15878 bp, 15 predicted proteins | sample LakOneMetagenome_FD_26754 | JGI IMG/M metagenome (IMG submission 26754) | reverse complement strand
GCCCCGAGCGACCGCCTCGGGCACAAGGTCGCGGCGCTGCTGATGACGCCCTGCGACGCGCGCGATCGCCTCGCCGCCGGCGTGTTCACCACCCCGGCCGAGCACAACCCGGGCGGGCGCATCGTCAGCTACCTGCCGAAGTTCGTGCTGGCCGAGCCGGTGGAACGCAAGTTCCTCAAGGCGTTGAAGAACAGCGACATCGAGGCGCTGGAATTCGACGCGCAACTCGACGAAGGCGTGCGCGAAGGCTGGATCACCGCCGACGAGCGCAAGCAGCTCGAGGAATTGCGCGCGTTGACGCTGGATGCGATCACGGTCGACGACTTCGATCCGGAGGAATTGCGTTCCGCGGGCTACGCCGACCTCGTCGCCGGCGAACGAAAGTCGTCGCGCGCGGTGGCATAGATGTTGTCGTCCCGGCGAAAGCCGGGATGAAGAGCCAAATCATGTCCGGTCCGGTTCTCGCCTCTTACCGCAAACTCTCGCGCTGGCCCGTCGGCCGCTGGCTGTTCTCGAAGCTGGTGTGCTGGAAGGCGCCCTACTTCGCCAGCATCGCGCCAAGGATCGAAGTGCTGGAACCGGGCCGTGGCGTCGCCAGGATCCGGCATCGGCGGGCGGTGACCAACCACATCGGCACCGTGCACGCGATCGCGCTGTGCAACCTCGCCGAATTCATCGGCGGCCTCGCCTGCGAGGTAAGCATTCCGGCGGCCATGCGCTGGATCCCGAAGGGCATGGACGTGCGCTACCTGAAGAAGGCGGTCGGCACGATGCGCGCGACGGCCACGCCCGGGTTCGCGCCGCATGCGGCCGACGAAGGCTACGAGCTGCCGTTCGACGTCGCCGTGTCCGATCCGGACGGCGACATCGTGTTCCGCGCGCGGATCGCGATGTGGATTTCGCCGCGCAAGGCGGGTTGAGCATCAACCGTTCGTGGCGAGCCTGTCGAACCACGAATGGATCACGCCGGCTTCGGCGACAATCGCCCGTCGCCATAATGCGAGTCGCGCATGAACCCCGATACCGGCAGTGGATCGACCAGGGATCGCCCGCGCATCCCGCGCACGGTATGGACGCTGGGGCTGGTCAGCCTGTTCACCGACATGGGCTCGGAAATCGTGCACAGCCTGCTGCCGCTGCTGCTGGCCGGCACGCTGGGCGCAAGCGCGCTGGCCATCGGCCTGATCGAAGGCGCGGCCGAGGCGCTGGTGCTGGTGACGAAGGTGTTCTCCGGCTACATCAGCGACGCCATCGGCAAGCGCAAACCGCTGGTGCTGCTCGGTTATGGCCTCGCCGCCGCATCGAAACCCCTGTTTCCGCTCGCGAACTCGATCGCGATGGTCGCCACCGCGCGGCTGGTCGACCGTTTCGGCAAGGGCATCCGTGGCGCCCCGCGCGACGCCATGATCGGGGACCTGGTCGCGCCGGAGATCCGCGGCGCGGCATTCGGCCTGCGGCAATCGCTGGATACGGTCGGCGCAGTGCTCGGCCCGCTGTTCGCGATCGCACTGATGTGGCATTTCGCCGACGACATCCGCACGGTGCTGTGGTTCGCGGTCCTGCCCGGCATCGTTTCGGTGTTGCTGCTGTTGCGCGTGCCGGAACCGGCGGATGGACCACGCAAGCCGCGGCGCCTGCCGCTCACGCGCGAAGGCCTGCACAGCCTCGGCCCCGCGTTCTGGCGCGTGGCCGCACTCGGCGGCTGGATCGGGCTGGCGCGCTTCAGCGAAGCCTTCCTGGTATTGCGCGCGTCGGAACGCGGCGTATCCGCGACCTGGATCCCGGCGGTGCTGATGGTGATGAGCGTGGTCTATACGCTGAGTTCGTACCCGGCGGGAAAACTTTCCGACGCGATGCCGCGGCGCAGGGTGCTGGCCTGGGGCATGGCGGTGCTGCTGCTCGCGGACGTGCTGCTGGCGAATGCGAACGGAATCGGACTGCTGTTCGCCGGCATCGCGCTGTGGGGACTGCACATGGGACTGACCCAGGGCATCCTCGCCAGCCTCGTCGCCGACACCGCGCCGGCGGAATTCCGCGGCACCGCGTTCGGTGCGTTCAACCTCGTGTCCGGCGCGGCATTGCTCGTGGCGAGCGCGCTCGCGGGCTGGATGTGGCAGGCGCACGGCTCCGCCGCGACGTTCTGGTGCGGGGCCGCGATTTCGGCGATTTCGTTGCCTCTGGTGGTGCTGATGGCGCGCAAGGATCGTTGAGGAACCTTATTCGAGCACCAGTTCGGCATCGCCGGAGAAAGTCTCGATGTGGATCTCGCCATCGCCGCCGCCGTAACGGTGTTCCAGGCTGGAACCCGGGCCGAATTCCTGCTTGTCCACCTTCGCGCCGGGCGCATCCAGGTCGCCGCTGAAACTGCTCGCCTCGACCCTCGCCGACAAGGCGCGCGGCAGCACCAGGCGCACGTCGCCGCTGACGGTTTCCGCCTGCACTTCGCCGCCCGATGCGAGCGCGATTCGCGCATCGGCGTTGCCGGACACGCTGTTGAGCTTGAGGCTGCGCAACGCTTCGCCGCGACTGTCGATGCGGATGTCCCCGGACGTGGTTTCGACCGAAACCTCCGCCTTCAGCCGACCATTGAGAACGACATCGCCGCTGACGCTTTCCACGCCGACTCGCGGNGAATTGAGCGTGAGGCGCTGGTCGCCGCTGACGCTCTCGATGCTCGCGCGTTGCGGCGCGGCGGCGACGACGATGTCGCCGCTGACGCTGTCGATCTGCAAATCGCCGGGCGCGACGCCGTCGATGTCGATGTCCGCGGCGACCGAATCGATGTCCAGCGAGGCCTGCAANGGCACCTGCAGCAGCANCGTGGTCGGTTCGATGCCGTCGTTGGTCCGGCGCGGGTACTGCGCCTTCACCAGCAGGTGGCGGCCGCCGCCTTCGACGACGAGCTTTTCGACGCCGGCGCCGAGCGAACCGGTGACGCGGACCTCGTTGCGGTTCCAGGCGCGCACCTGGATGCGGCCCTTGAGGTTTTCGATCTCGACCTGGCCGTTGGGGTCGAGCGGACGGGTCTGGTCGATGGGCGTGGCGGCGAACGCCGGCACCGCGGCCACGAAGGCGAGCGTGGCGAAACAGGCGGCGTGCAACTGCGAATGTCGGGGCATGGATGTTCTCCGGTTCAACCGAGCAGCGCGCGCTGGGTCAGCGCGAGCCGTTTCTCGTANGTGTGGCGCAGGCGTTGCAGCAGGAACCCGGCGTCGGGATCCCTCTGCAGCGCATTGCGGATGAGGCCGGCGCTGCGGTCGAGTTCGCGCAGCACGGGGTCGTGGATCGCGGCCGGTGCGGATGCCCGCAGGCGCCGCATCGCCGTGTCGTAGTCGCGGGTCATGGCCGCGGCTTCCTGTTGCACCAGCGACGCGCCTGTCGCGGGCGCATGCGCGACCGGGCGCAACCGCCAGCCGATGCCGAACGCCATGACCACCGCGGCCGCGGCGGCGAGCCAGGCGCGGCCATGGCGACGCGGGACGCGCGGGCGCTGCGTGTCGAGGCGCGCGGCGATGCCCGGCCACAGGTCGTGCTGCGGTGGTGCGTCCGTGCGCAGGGCGCGCAACTGCCAGCGCAGGCGTTCGTCGAGTTCCTGCTTGTCGGAATCGTGTTCGAAATCGTCGTTCATCGTCATGCTCCCAACTTCGCGCGCAACAGTCCTCGTGCGCGATGCAACTGTGCCTTCGAACTGCCCACCGCCATGCCGAGTTCGGCGGCGATATCNTCGTGCGTCCAGCCTTCCACGTCGTGCAGCACCAGCACNGCGCGCGCGCGCGGCGGCAGGGTCGCGACCACGCGCTCGAGGTCCATCGCCAAGGCGGTCGCATGGCCGGCGGAATCCGGCGTCGATGCGAGTTCCATCGCCAGTTCGTCCTCGTCTTCGCGTGGCCGCGCGCGCGCCGCGCGCAGCGCCATCAACGCGGTGTTCACCGCGACCCGGTGCAGCCAGGTCGAGAACGCGCTTTCGAAGCGATAGCGCGGCAACGCCTGCCAGGCGCGCACGAAGGCGTCCTGCGCGAGTTCCTCGGTACGGCCGCTGCGGCCGCCGAGCAGGCGCGCGATCGTGCCGTGCACGCGGCCGGCATGGCGCCGGTACAGGGCCTCGAAGGCCGCAACCTCGCCGGCGCAGGCACGGCGCGCCAGCGCGTGGTCGGGGTCTTCGCCGACCGGGACGGCGACGAAGGGAAGATCGGGTGCGGTGGCCACGGCGCTCAGCATAGCCATTGGGATGCGCCCGGGCGGCGCCGGGTTTAACGGCCGATGGCAACGCCACATGGCGTTTGCAGGAACGAGGGGCCGCGACGGTCGCAGGGAAACGAGGACGATGGCGCAAGGCGATGTCCCCACCGGCGGCGCGGGAACGCGGCTGTACCTCAATATCGGCGTCACCGCGCATCGCGACGTGGTCGATGCGGAAATCCCGCGCCTGCGCACGCAATGCCGGGACTTCTTCGAGGGATTGCAGCGCGCGTTCCCGTCCCTCCCCCTGCGCCTGATCTCGGCACTGGCCAGCGGCGGCGACCAACTCGCGGCCGAAGAGGCGTTGGCGCTGGGTATCGAGGTCATCGTGCCCCTGCCGTTGCCGCAGTCCGAATACGAGCACGATTTCCACCAGGCGCGTGCATTGGCGCATTTCCGCGAACTGCTCGCGAGGACGCACCAGCGCACGTTGCCGCTGGCGCCCGGCAACACCCTCGCGGCAGTGCGCGAGCGAGGACCCGCGCGCAACCGGCAGTACGCACAACTGGGGATGTTCGTGTCTTCGCGTTGCCAGGTGTTGCTGGCGCTGTGGGACGGCGAACCCAGCGATGCCCCGGGCGGAACCGCGCAAGTGGTCGGCTATCACCTGAACAATGCGATGCCCGGCTTCAGCGCCGCGGACGCCGCGCCCAACCTGCTCGCCGACGACGAAAGCGACCTCGTCTACCACATCCATTGCCCGCGCCGTTTGGCGCATGCGGCCAATGCATCCGACCAGCCCGGGGCACCGCGCTGGCTGACGGCGGATGGCGCCTTGGGCGCTGGATCGCCGATGCCGGNGCAATACCACCACGTGTTCGGGCAGATGCAGGATTTCAACCGCGACGTACTGCGCCATGCCGCCGCGATCGAACGCGATGCCGTTCGCCTGCTCGCACCCGCGACGCCATCGACGACGCCGGCGGCAGTGCGCGAACTGGATGCGTTGTTCGGTGCCGCCGANTGGCTCGCCGCGCACTTCCGGCGTCGCGTCCGCGCGAGCATGCTGCTGACGCATACCTTCGCGGCGGCGATGGGCCTCGCCTTCATCCTGTATTCCGACCTCGATACGAACCGGGCCTACATCGCGGTCTTCCTGCTGCTGTTCGCACTTGGCCTGGCGATCCGCTGGGCGGGGAAGCGCCGGGGGTGGCATCGCAAGTACCTGGACTACCGCGGCCTGGCCGAAGGCCTGCGCGTGCAGTTGTACTGGCGATTGGCCGGGGTGGAACCGCCGCCGAACGACAGCCTGGGTTACGACAGTTTCCTGCAGAAGCAGGATGTCGACCTCAGCTGGATCCGGCATGCGATGCGCAGCACCGGATTGCCCCACGACGAGGCCTTCCGCGCCGACGAACGCTGGCTGCAATGGGTGATCGATGCCTGGGTCGGGCAACGCGGTTCCGCCCCGGGCGGCGGGCAACTGGCCTACTTCGACGAAGGGACTCGCCGTCGCGAACAGGCGTACAAGACCACGACGCTCATGGGGGAAATGGCCCTGTCCGGCGGCATTCTCGGCGCCATCACCCTCTTGCTGGGCGGGAGCCGGATGGGCGCCGCCGCGCAGGCGCAGCTGCTCGTGGCCATGGGCCTGCTGCCGCTGCTGGCCGGCATCCGCGAAGCCTTCTCCTACAAGAACGCCGACAAGGAACTCATCAAGCAGTTCCGCTTCATGAGCCGGCTGTTCGGCAGCTGCCGGGCGCGGCTGGACCTGGCCCGGGACCCGGCGGAATCGCGCTACCTGCTGCGCGCACTGGGCAATGCCTGCCTGGAGGAGCACGCCGAATGGATCCTGCTGCACCGCGAACGGCCGATCGAGACCTCCGTCCTGTCCGGCTGACCGCGCTGCCCGCGTTCTCATCTAGATGGCGGGTCGGCTCTCCCCCGGGGGTGTGGTCTGCGTTATCGCGCCTTCATCAGCTACAGCCATGCCGACGGACGTTGGGGCCGCTGGCTGCATCGCAGCCTGGAGTCCTACCGCCTGCCCTTGCGCCTGCGCGGCGGCCAGGGCGTGCACGGTCCGCTGCTCGAACGGTTGACCCCGATTTTCCGCGACCGGGAAGACCTCTCCAGCGCGGGCCAGCTCGCGCCGCAGATCGAAGAGGCGCTGGCCCAATCCGAGGCGCTGGTCGTCGTGTGCTCGCCCGAGGCGGCGCGTTCGCCCTTCGTCGAATCGGAAGTGCTGGCGTTCAAGCGCAGCGGACGCGGCGATCGGATCTACGCCTTCATCGTGGATGGCGAACCGAACTCCGGCGACGAACGGGAATGTTTCCCGAACGCGCTGCGCTTCGAACTCGGTGCCGACGGGCGATTGTCGATGGATCCTGCCAACCCACTCGCCGCGGATGCGCGGCCCGGCAAGGACGGCAGGAACCTCGCGCGCCTGAAACTGCTCGCCGGCCTGTTCGGCCTGCCGCTCGATACCCTCCGCCAGCGCGAGACCCAGCGTAGGCACAAACGCATGCTGCTAATCACCGCCGCTTCCGTGGCGGGAATGCTGCTGGCTGGCTTCCTTGCGGTGCAGGCCATCATCGCGCGCAACGCGGCCGAGCGCCGGCAGAAGCAGGCCGAGGATCTCGTCGGTTTCATGCTCGTCGACCTCAACGACAAGCTGCTGGACCTCTCGCGACTGGACCTGTTGTCCGCGGTCAACGACAAGGCGATGCGGTACTTCAAGTCGTTGCCAGCCACCGACGTGACCGACGAGGTGCTCGGGCAGCGCGCGATGGCGCTGATGCGGATCGGCAATATCCGTCTCGACCAAGGGCAATTACCCCAGGCGCTGGAAAGCTTCCAGGGCGCGGCCGGCCTGTCTGGCAGGCTAGCCTCTGCTACGCCTCGCGATGTCCCGCGCCAGCTCGCACATGCCGAAATCCTCACCTACATCGGCACGACGCGCTGGTATCAGGGCGACCTGGACGGCGCGCAACGCGGGTTCGACGCCGCGCACGCGGTGCTTGCCAAGGCGCGGAGCATCGAGCCCGACAATACGAAACTGTTGTTCCAACTCTCCACCGTGGACAACAACAACGGGCATGTGTTCGAGTCCCGCGGCCAGCTTGATGCGGCTACGGCCAATTACCGGCGCATGCTCGATGCCACACAACGACTGGCCGCGCTCGAGCCGGACAAGACCGATTGGCAGAACCAGTTGGGCCTGGCCTACAACAACCTGGCGAAGATGGCCCTGCTGCGCGGCGACCTGCGCACGGCGATCGACGGTTACCACGCGGACATGAACATCGAAGCCAAGGCTGCCGCAAGCGATCCCCTCAACAATGCGCAACGCGAACGCTTGCTCATCGCGCAGGCGACCCTTGGCAGAACCCTGGCCCTGGCCGGCGAACTCGACGAGGGCATTGCACTGCTCCGGCGGGCAGTGGATGCTGCGAAGCAACTGCATGCGACGGAACCCGGCAGCACGCTCTTCCACGAAGACGTCGGCCTGTATTCGGCGCAGCTTGCGAGGCTACTTCGCCTGCGCGGCGACGAGGTTGGCGCGGCGCGCCTGGCTGCGCAATCGCAGTCCGCGTTCGAGAAGCTGGTCGCATCCGATGCCGCGCAACCAGCATGGCAACGCGAATACGCGGAAACCCTGACCGAACTGGCGAAGCAGGCCTCGACATCCGGTCACGATGAAATGGCGATGGAACTCTTGCGCAAGGCGCTCGCCGTGCTGGAATCGCAACTCGCCGGCAATGCGCAGGATCGCGCTACCGTACTTGCCGCCGTTGCCGCCCGCTTGCACCTGGCAACTCTGTCGCCGCCGACGGAACGCAGCATGCTGGCCGGGGCCGCGCTCGCCGCCATCGAGGCGCAAACCGCGGCGCCGGCGGACCCGCGGCTGCAGGCGCTGCGGGTCGAATCCCTGCTGCTCCTGCATCGCGTGCAGGAAGCGCGCACACTCGGCGAAACCCTGATGGCCTCCGGCTATCGCGACGCCGGCCTCATGGCCCTGCTGCGCACGAATGACATCGCTTCGAAACGCTGACGAGGGATCGTCAGCGCCATTGCTTGGATGCTCCAACCGGAGTCATCGCATGGCCGTACATACCATCATGATTTCACAGGGCCCCAACGATCTTGTCTTCGATCCATTCATGTGTTTTGTCGATCGAACGCAAAACGATCCGAGCCACCTTCTTTTCGTGCTTGACGAAAGCTGTCATGGCTTCAGCTTTTCATCGGATTCAGCACCTGAATTCGCCTGGGATGACGATCCAGCGGCAATCGGGCATATCTTCGATAAAGCGCAAGTGCTGGCCGGCGGAAAAATTCTCCGGATCAATAACCGCCACGTCATCAACAACAACAGCGCCGGATACTGGCCCTATCGAGTCCTCTTCAAGGAGATCAGTGAAAACTGCATATCGCCGGATGCTGCGCCGGGTCCACAGCGCAAACAGGATCGTACCGAAAAGCACCCCGTCATCATCAACAGATAACCGCTGCACGAGAACCACCACGGCATAGGGACGTGCATCAACAGGAGCGCGTCATGAACAACCGCAACCCGGATCTTGAGCAAGACGAACAGCAACGCCGCGAGCAGGAGCTGCGCGAAGAACAGGAACGCATGGCCGCCATGCGCAGTGAATTTCGGCAGTCGCCCGACAATGGAGATGACTCCAAGGATCCGGTGATCATCAACCGCGGCGGTTGAGCATCGCCTGCGTGCGGCGATACGGGCGCCGCGCGAGGGCAGCAAATCCCTTGGCTCAACGAGCCGGCACCGTGCTGCGCAACGTCAACCGAGAGATCTCCGGCGGCACGCCCAGGCGGATCGGCAGGATGCTGGTGCCGACGCCCGGGGTGACGAACAGCAGGCGCCCTTCGACGTCGTAGGTGCCGCTCAACCGGTTCGAACGGGGATCGAAGCGCTCCTCGCCGAACAGGGTTCGCGGCCACAATTGCACCTGCCCGCCGTGGGTGTGGCCGGCGATGGCCAGCGCCGCGCGCGCCGGGATGCGCGGGAACAGCCTCGGCTCGTGGGTGAGCGCGATGGCCGGAGCAGCATCCTTCACCTGCGCGAATGCACCGGGAATGTCCGGCTTGCCTTCGAGCGCGTCGCCGAGGCCGACCAGCCAGAACCTGCAATCCCCGACGGAAATCTCTTCGGCGCGGTTGTCGATCATGCGCACGCCCGCGGCCGCGAAGGCAGCGCGCACCGCCGGACCGCCTTTCCACCAGTCATGGTTGCCGAGCACCGCGTACACCGGCTTGCGCGCGACCAGGGGCTTAAGGTGTCGCGCGACATCGGTCGCCGGCACGTAACGGCCGAGCAGCACCTTGAGGATCACGTAGTCGCCGGCCATCAGCACGACCCTGGAATCGTCGTTGGACAGCTGCTTCACGACTTCATCGAAATGCCCGAGGCCATTCCGCGGAGAGCCCACGTGCAGGTCGGCGACCACGTCCATGCGCAGGCCGTCGCAGGCCCGCGGCCAGCCTCGCGGCGCGAGCGCGTAGTCGCGTTCGACCAGTTCCCCCGGTTCGATCACGAAGCCCTGCAACAGCACCGCCAGCGCGCTGGCCGCGGCGGCGAGAACCCACCATTGCAGCAGGCCGCGGCGGCGGCGCGAACGATGCGCGCTGTCGTCGGGCAGTTCGGTCACCGCGTTGCGATGTCCATTCAGTACACCTCTCCTGCGGCGCTCGCGCGTTCCAGCTTGCGCGCCAGCCACCAGCCGAGCGAACCGGAGGCCGCCAGCGCCGCCGCGCCGATCCAGCCGAACACGCCAGCGGTGGCGCCGATTGCGCGCAGGCCATTGACGCCGAGCGCGCAGACCACGTCGCCGGCCCGCCACACCGCGGTATCGACCGCGTTCTTGCCCTTGTAGCGCATTCCGCGCGGGACCAGGGTGAACAGGGTTTCGCGCGCGGGCTGGTCCATGCCGTAGGCCAGCGAGCGGGTGAGGATCAGCATCAGCGCGACCCACGGCAGGCCGCTCAGCGCNAGGTGCACNGGCCCGACCGACAACGACAGCGGGCCGATCACGACCGCGTCCGGATCCAGCGCCACCGCCATGCCGACGCAGGCGAGGATGCCGACGATGGCGCGCACCGCCAGCACCGGCGCCGCGCCATGCCGCACCAGCAACCAGCGGGTGATGGTCAACTGCGCGACGACCTGGATGATNTTGGTGGCGAGGTCGACGTCCGCGGCGAATCGCGTGCGCGAAACGGCGTCATGGAAGGTCGCGCCGGAATAATCCGTGACCAGCATGTAGGCGATGGTGCCGATGGCGTCGCCCAGCACCATCAGGATCGCCATCGTGCGCATGAAGGGCGTGGCGAACACCTGCTTGAGGCCATCGAACATGCCGCCACCGATCGCCGCTTCGTATTCCTGGCGGTGCCGGTGCACGCCGTGCTCGCGCGCCCAGCGCCCGAGCACCAGCACGCAAAGCAAGGCCAGCCCAAGCAACAGGGCGGACACGATGAGCAGGTTGGCGACTCCGATGCTGCCGACCAGCGCGCGGGTCAACACGGGACCGGCGATCGCACCGACGGTGCCGCCGAGGCCGATGATCGGATACAGCCGGCGCGCCTGTTCGTCGCTCCAGATGTCGGACATGAAGCTCCAGAACACCGACACCACGAACAGGTTGAACACGCTCACCCAGACGAAGAAGAGCATGCCNAGCGCCTTCGGACTGAGCAGCCCATGCGTGGTGAACAACGGAATGAAACCGAGCAGGCAGGCGATGAAGAAGCCGTACACCAGCGGCACCACCACCCGTCGTGGCCAGCGCGACACCATCCAGGCGAACAACGGGGTCAACACCAGCGTGGCGACCAGGGTCGCGATCCAGAACCACCACAACTGCGTCGAACCGACCGCGGCCGCCAGTTGTTCGCGCACCGGGCGCATCACGTAGTAGGCGGACAGCACGCAGAAGAAGTAGGCGAACGACCACCCCACCGCCCGCCATTCGCCGCCGTGCACGCGCTTCGGGCCGATCCCAGTGGTGATCCCAGTCGGGATGGACGACATCGGCGGGTTCCGCTTCGGTACGAGGCACGTTACCGCAGCCGCCCTTGCGCTGGCTAGCGTCGTGTCCGAGCAATTGCTCAAGNCGCGCGGCATAGTGTCGGCCGATCCGATTCGCGGGAACGGCACTTGTTCGACACCATCATCATCGGCGCCGGTTCGGCCGGCTGCGTGCTCGCCAACCGCCTGTCGGCAGACCCGAACCGAAAGGTGCTGCTGCTCGAAGCCGGCCCGCGCGACTGGCATCCCTTCATCCACATGCCCGCCGGCCTCGCCAAGCTGGTCGGCAAGAAGGGCGTGAACTGGGATTACGACACCGCGCCCGAAGCGCAACTCGACGGACGCACGCTGTGGTGGCCGCGCGGCAAGGTGCTCGGCGGTTCCAGCTCGATCAACGCCATGTGCTACATCCGCGGCGTGCCGCGCGACTACGACGACTGGGCCGCGCACGGCGCCGACGGCTGGGACTGGAATTCGGTGCTGCCCTGGTTCAAGCGCAGCGAAGGCAACACCCGCGGCGCCGACGCGCTGCACGGCGGTGACGGCCCGTTGTCGGTTTCCGACCTGCGTTACACCAACCCGCTGTCGCAGGCCTTCGTCGATGCCGGCGCGCAGGCCGGAATGACGCGCAACCCGGACTTCAACGGCCCGGAACAGGCCGGCGTGGGCTTCTACCAGGTCACCCAGCGCGATGGCGCGCGCTGTTCNGCCGCGGTCGCCTATCTCNATCCGGCGAAACCCCGCCCCAACCTCACCGTGCACACCGGTGCGCTGGCTTCGCGCGTCACCTTCGAACGCGGGCGCGCGAACGGCGTGGTCTATTCGATGCGGGGACGGGCGTTCCACCAGCCGGCGGCGGAAGTGATCCTCTGCGGCGGCGCGATCAATTCGCCGCAACTGCTGATGCTCTCGGGTATCGGCCGCGCGGACGAACTGCGCCGGCTGGGCATCGACGTCGTCGCCGACCTGNCCGGCGTCGGCGCCAACCTGCAGGACCACCTCGACATCTGCACCCTGCGCCACTGCCCGCCCGGCATCAGCTACGACCGCATCAACGAACCGAGGATGGCGTTCGATTACTACCTGCGCGGCCATCGCGGCGCGGGCAGCAGCAACATCGCCGAAGCCGGTGGTTTCTGGCGTTCGCCGCTGGCGACCGACGAACGCTGCGACGTGCAGTTCCATTTCGTGCCGGCGATGCTCGACGACCACGGCCGCCACCGCTTGCCCGGCGACGGCTTCACGTTGCACGCCTGCTTCCTGCGCCCGCGCAGCCGCGGACGGATTTCGCTCGCGAGCAACCGCGCCAGCGACAAGGCGCGAATCGAGGCGAATTACCTGAGCGACGCCGAGGGCTTCGACCTGCGGATGATGGTGGAATGCGCGAAGATTTCGCGCGAGCTGTTCGCGCAACACGCCTTCGACGCCTATCGCGGCACGCCGATCTTCCCCGCGCGCGACGACCTGGGCGATGCGGAACTGGTGGAATTCATCCGCGCCAAGGCCGAAACCGTGTACCACCCGGTCGGCACCTGTCGCATGGGCAATGACGACGACGCCGTGGTCGATCCGCAACTCAAAGTGCGCGGCGTCGAAGGCCTCCGCGTGGTCGACGCCTCGGTGATGCCGGCCTTGCCGAGCGGAAACACCAACGCCCCGACGATCATGATCGCCGAACGCGCGGCGGAGTTGATTGTGGCGGGTTGATGTTTTTGCTCGTTATCCCGGCGAACGCCGGGATCCAGCTTTTTGCAGGCGGTGTTGGCTTCACCAACCAGCGATTGCGGGCGATGCCGGGTCGATAGAGCCGACCCAGCCTACGGTGTCTCAGGCAATCAGGATCGTGACCGCGCAACTCATCCCCGCTCCAGCATCGGCGGCAGCGGGCAATGCAGCACGCCGCAGATGGTGCGCAGCAGTTCGGCCTCGGCGACGCTGATGCGGCCATCATTGCTGATCGCAGCGGTGACGCCCTCGACCAGCACCTGCTTGGCCAGCGGATCGAGCCGGTCCAGCGGACCCCACACATCGTCCAGCGCGAGCACGCCGTCCGCGGGCGGCGCATAGGCCAGGTGCTCGTTCGGCAACACCCGCAGCATCCCGGCGAGGTAGGCGCGGCGCGCGCCGTCGGCGTCGTCGTGTCCGGCCTGTGCCACCACCGCGAGCAGCAACGCGAGCTCGTGCTTCACCGCGGCCGGCTTGCGCGGACCGAAGTGCGAATAACGGGCCGGATCCAGCGATTCACGTACCTGCACGGTGAGCAGCCGCCCGAGGCAGTATTCGAACAGCGACACCTCGCCATCGGCATTGACCACCGCGTGCACCGTGTCCATGAACGCGTCGAGTTGCGGCCGCGGGCGCAGGCGCAACACCGGAAATGCCAATGCCGCCAGAGGCAGGCGCAGCATCGGGTGCAGGTCGGCGACCAGCTGCTGGTGGATGCGCCCCGCATGATCCGCGGCTTCGCTGCCGAGGCGCGCGGCGATCTCGAAACGCTGGCGTTCGGCCAATGCCTCGTCGTCGGCGAGCAGCATGGCGAGCTGCAATGGCATCACCGCATCGCGCTGCGTCGCGAGGTCGCGCAGCGCCTCGGGAATGCCGCTGGCGATCGCGTTCGCGCGCCTGTAGTCGTCGGCGGCCGGCGTGGCGACCTGCGCGGCGACCATCGGCGGGGTGACGTTCAATTCCCGCAGCGCATTCGGCAGGCGCGCGCCCCGCGGCGTCGAGGCCGAGCATCGCGTCCTCGTCCAGACCGACCGGCGGCGAGGCGAACCACTTGCCGCGCAACCGTTCCAGTTCCTCGCCGCGGAAGTGCGGTTCCAGCGCCTGGATGCGCTTGAGCAGCGGCGGGTGCGTCGCGAACAGCGACGAGAGGCCCAGGCCCTCGCCGAACAGCATGTGGCTCACTTCTTCCGCGTTGCCGCGATCGTTGAGCATCGCGCCTTCGGCGAGGCCGCCGATCTTCTTCAGCGCGCCGGCCAGGCCCTGCGTCTGCCGCGTGAACTGCACCGCGCTGGCGTCGGCCAGCGATTCGCGCGAACGACTGACGCCGGCCTTGATCATGCGCCCGAAGAACAGGCCGATGTAGCCGATCGCCAGCGCCGCGAACGCCGCGCCGAGTACCGCGCCCGCGCCGCGGCCTCGCCCGAAGCGGCCGCTCCACAGGATCTTGCGCCCGATCAGGCCGATCATGAGGATGCCGAACAGCACGCCGATCAGGCGGATGTTCAGGCGCATGTCGCCGTTGAGGATGTGGCTGAACTCGTGCGCGATGACGCCCTGCAGCTCGTCGCGGTTGAGCCGGTCGAGCGCGCCGCGGGTGACCGCGACCACGGCGTCCGACGGCGAATATCCGGCGGCGAAGGCGTTGATGCAGGCTTCGTGCTCGAGCACGTAGATCTTCGGCACCGGCACGCCGGAGGCGATCGCGATTTCCTCGACCACGTTGCGCAGCCGGCGCAGGTTCAAGTCCGTGGTGTTTTCCGGCACCGGCACGCCGCCCATCTGCAACGCCACCGGTTCGCCTCCGTCGCGCAGGCTGGCGATGCGGTACAGCGAACCGAGGCCGATGGTCGCCAGCGTGGCGAGGGTGAAGAAGGCCAGCGCGCCGGGCGAACGCGTCGTCGCCCACGCAACCAGGTCGACCGCGAGCACGATGCCGGCGACCGCCAGCGCGAACAGCACGACCAGCCACGCCGAAGTGCGCCGGGCCGCGGCCTGGTGTTCGAAGAAATTCATTGGATGCTCCTTCCCCCGCATGCGGGGGAAGGTTGGGGCAAGCCGGAGCGGGACGCATGCGCCCCCACCCCGACCCTCCCCCGCATGCGGGGGAGGGGGGCGGACATCAGAACTGCACCTTCGGCGCGGCGCGCACTTCGGCCTGCTTGTCCGCCGGGATTTCCAGCAGCGTGGCCGGGGCGAAACCGAACATGCCGGCGAAAATGCTGTTCGGGAACACTTCGCGCTTGTTGTTGTAGCCCATCACCGAATCGTTGAACGCCTGTCGCGCGAACGCGACCTTGTTCTCGGTGCTGGTCAGCTCTTCGGTGAGCTGCATCATGTTCTGGTTGGCCTTGAGGTCCGGGTAGGACTCGGCCACCGCAAGCAGTCGGCCGAGCCCGGCGTTCAACTGTCCCTGTGCGGCCGCGAGCTGGGCCATCGCCGCGGGATCGCCGGGATTGGCCTTGGCCGCGGCGAGCCCGGATTGCGCGGCCGAACGCGCGGCGATCACCGCTTCCAGCGTCTCGCGTTCGTGCGCCATGTACTTCTTGGCGACCTCCACCAGGTTCGGAATCAGGTCGAAACGGCGCTGCAATTGCACGTCGATCTGGGCGAAGGCGTTCTTGAACGCGTTGCGCGCGGTGACGAGGCCGTTGTAGATGCCCATGGCCCAAAGTGCGACCACCACCACAATTACCAGCAGGATCAGCAACATGGCCATCAAACCTCTCCCTATTCATGCAGAAATTGAAACAGGCGTTATCATCGCCTGAAGAGAGCATACGGACGGGGACCCCGCGATGAAAGACGACGCGAACCGACCGCAGAAGCGGACGCGCCTCGCCTGGACCCTCAGCTTGTTGTTGTTGCCGCTCGCCGCGGGCAGCGGCGCGCAGGATTCGTTGCGCTGGCGCGGTGCGTCCGC
>JGI24770J26754_10001613_pt1 | contig 15915 bp, 17 predicted proteins | sample LakOneMetagenome_FD_26754 | JGI IMG/M metagenome (IMG submission 26754) | reverse complement strand
TATCGGGCCTATAAGTGATCACAGTGGTCATCATATCATTTTTTACCACAGTCGGATAAATGGAACTGAGAGAATAATCAAGGCCAATATATTTTCCGGCAACTAATTTCTGCTGTGGCTGAAGAGAAGAACCGCTGGTATTTGAAGCAGTATATACCATTCTCAATTTTGGAGGCCTGATGGTATCGTAATGGCCAACGAAATTCAACAATGCTGTTGAGTTAGCGGGAATAAAATAATTATAACCGGTATCCTTTTGCTGTGTGGTGAATTCGTTATGGATATGGGTCTCGTCTTTTATATACCTTCCATTTCCCATTTCCATTAAAAAAGTATAAAAAGGTTTTGGGTTGGTCTGATTCGGATTCAATGAATCTAAAGGCTGAGCTGGTGTCGTAAATTTAAAACTACCCGAAGGTGCTGCTCCCTGGTCAAACCTGAATGTTTGTGCAAAAGATTTTTGCAATACCAATATCGATAAAATGGTCAACCCAGATTTTAAAAACTTAGTTCTGCTGTTCATAAAAAAATAGTTTTTAGTGAATGATTTAATATAAATCAGGCAAAACAGGTTTTGTTACCCTGATTCCTGATACCAAACTACAGCGCTGCTGTCCTAATTCATAATTGCATTTTGCAGCAATGATCCTGTTCCCGGCAGTTTTGCTAAATCCATTCCTGAAGGAAGCGGTTATACACGGAATGTTGCCATATACCTAAAGAGAGAAGGCGGATGTTGCAGTATTTGCCAAAATAGATTACCGGGATGGTAATAATTGCAATTAAATGTTCTTTCTTAAAGTGTGGAGAGGGTCAGTAATCTGCCAGCAGTATCTGCCAGGCTTCTATTACTTTACCGGCATCTAATAATTCTTTGGCATAGGTATGCAGTTCTTTGTCCATCTCATCGGGGTTGATGGAATAGTACTGTATGATGTTCTTCAACCTGTCATCGGTAAAGGCCGGATCAACAAAGGGCATTTCATTTACATTGGCCAGTTGCCCCAGGTTGTTTGTGGTAAGTATGTTGCTCTGGCGGATGCTTTGGGGGAGGGCGTCCACACCAATTCCTAGTTGTGTATTTGGTTTGGCTACTTTGAATAAACTTGTTTCATCCACTTTGCAGTACCAGTCGCCGCCAAGCCGGGCCACGTGCTGCAGTTTGGTTTGGTCAATCTTGCCGGTTTCGTCAAGAATACTTTCATCTATGTGCATACATAACACTTCACATATCACCAGGTTGCCGGCACCGCCTTCGGTACCCAGTGGTTTTACTTCGATCACTTTACACTCTAATTTTACTTTGCTTTCCTTCACCATTGGGGGTGATACAATCGTTGCTTTCTCTTCGGTAAAACCGGCTTTGACGAACTCATTGGTTCCTTTAGGAAATTCACAACTGGCCAGGGATGTTTGCTGCACCATATCGTAGTCAACGATATTGATGACCACTTCGGGAACTTCCAGAACATTCTGCAAGGTATGTTTGGTTGTATTGTCCCGTACTCTTCTTGCCGGTGAAAAAATAACGATGGGCGGGTTGGAAGAAAACAGGTTAAAGAAACTGAAGGGGCTCAGATTTACGTTGCCTGCTTTATCAATGGTTGAAGCAAAGCAGATNGGCCTGGGNGCAATGGCGTGTTGCAGGTAATTCTGAACGTCGGCGGGTTTTAGGTCCTTTAAGGTTATGGTTAACATATTTTTTTCTTAACCGCAGAGAAGAGGAGGGGCAGAGGTTTCGCAGAGAATTAAAATCTGTAAACAATTCTCTTAAACCCGTCCTTTAACAACGGAACATTAAAATTAATTACATAGCCTAGTTTCTTATTAGCAAGCTTTAAATAGGTGATCAATTGAGCATCAAAGATAGGCTGGTAAGCATCCACTGATTTTATCTCTAAAATGATCTCATCTTCTACCAGCATATCCATTACGTAAATTTTTCCTAAATCAATTTCTTTATAGACAAATTCAACTACTACCTGCCTTCTTATTTTCAATCCTCTTAATTCCAATTCTCTCGCCAAAGCAATTTCATAAGCTGATTCGAGCAAACCCGGCCCAAGTTCCCGATGAACCGTAATACTTGCATCAAGAACAATACCTCCTAATTCATTGTATCTTTCTTTTTCCATAGCTCTCTGCGTTAACTCTTTTTCTCCGGTTCTCTGCGGTTAAACTTTCTTCAACGCTAATATTGAAAAATCACTTTCATCTTTTACAATGGTATTACTTAATTTACCCAGTGCATCAATTTCCATTTCCACCACATCTCCTTCCTGCAGCCATTGCTCGGGATAATTGGGGTCGTTTAATTTACCGGTTCCGTTCAATTCCAGGAAACAACCGGTGCCAACNGTGCCGCTGCCNATCACATCGCCGGGGANGAGGTCTACCCCATAACTGCAGCGTTCGATGATCTCNGCAAAGGTCCAGTCCATGTCACCCACATTGCCTTCGCTTACCTGGATCCCATTCACGTGGCATTTCATGCGNAGGTTCCAGGATTTGCCGGTATGGTTTTCCTTACAGGGTATTTCGTACTGTTCCAGTTCATCCAGGGTAACCAGCATGGGTCCGATCACGGTACAAAAGTCTTTTCCTTTTGCCGGTCCCAGGTTCAGCAACATTTCTTCCATCTGCAGCGTACGGGCACTCATGTCGTTCATGATCATCAATCCGCCGATGTATTCATCAGCTTCGGCTGCCCGGATATTTCTGCCGGGGCGGCTGATCACCACAGCCGCTTCCAGTTCAAAATCGAGTTTTTTAAAATGATCGGGCATGCACACAATGTCGCCCGGGCCCTGTATGCTGTTGTGATTGGTGAAATAAAATATGGGGTATTGGTCAAATTCGGGGATCATATCCACTTTCCGGTTACGTCTTGCGGCGGCCACGTGTTGCCGAAAGGCATACCCGTCGCGGCAACTGGTGGGGTGCGGAACCGGGGCGATGATCTCGGCACTTTCATAGGCATCTGCCAGTACGTTCCTGGCCAGGCCTTCTTTTATCCGTTGCTCTACAGCCCTTGCCAGGGGCATCAGNTCATCCCAGAAATTAAGGAACATGGCCATGGAGTTTGGCAGGTCATTGTGCAGGGTTTCCANGGGGTAGATATTNTCACCTACCACTATGCCTAACTGNCCNTGGCCGTCTTTTAAATAAGTAACTAGTTTCATTCCTGTTAAAATTATGGATGCAAATTTAACTATTAAAAGCCGAGCATCCGGTTTTAGGTTTTCACAGAGTTTATATATTTTTGTTGTATACTTTTTACTATGAAGTTTGAAAAAATTCATAATAAAGGCCAGGCCCGGATTTTTAAAAATCAATACCTGGAATACCTTACCAAAACACATCCCCTGGTGATCTGGGGTTTGTATGTGCCTATCATTTCATTCATGCTTTATTACAGCCATGCACAATTGAATATCTCTATCGGGCAAACGATACTTTTATTCCTTGCCGGCATGCTTTCCTGGTCTTTGTTTGAATACACGATACACCGCTTTGTTTTTCATTATGCGTCGGAAAGTAAAAGGGCGATGCGGATCGTTTATATTATTCATGGTAATCATCATGAATATCCACGTGATAAGGAACGGCTGTTCATGCCGCCTGTACCAAGTTTACTGATATCTTCCACGCTTTTTGTGATCATGTACGGGGCGGCAAGTCTCATAGGTATTCCGATCTATACTTTTGCTTTTTTCCCGGGGTTTGTTTTTGGATATCTTATGTATGGAACCATGCACTATGCTATTCATGCCTGGAACCCCCCTTTTAAATGGATGAAGCCGCTGTGGCGCAATCACCACCTGCATCATTATAAAAATGTAGAACTTGGTTTTGGGGTAAGCTCTACTTTATGGGATCATGTATTCGGTACCATGTTCGACCTGGGTAAAGAAAAAGAAGATAAGGAAAAGGTACAGGAACTCATGTTCAGCAATAAAACGCAAAAACGGCAATTACAGGAGCATTAAAATACTACCATCTCTCTTCTTCATTAAGATCATCATCCCGTTGGCTGTTCTGATAGTTATCCGAATGCTTACGGGTTTTTAATTTCTGTTCCTGCCGCTCTATGATCAGCGAAGCAATGATGTTTCCTGCATCTTCCTGGGGAAACTGGTGAAGCAATGATTTTAATTTCTGCTCACTCACATCAATGCGGTAAAGAAGGGAAACCAGTTTTTCGAAATCATTTTTTATAAGCAGGTTCACCGCATCGGATAACTGTGCATGTATTTCGTTGTAAGAAAGCCTGTCTGCCAGGGTAATTGACAATTCCTTGTTCAGTAAACGTATCAATTCAGCATTTTCCATGAAGGAATCATTTAGTATTCCGAAGTGTTCTTTTATTTTCCATGACACCTGTTCCAAACAAAGCGAAATCATATTTAACCGGGTCGGCCTTATCCAATGTACGTAAAAAGGAGGTCAACTCCAATGCCGCCTGCCAGTCGGGGATCTTCCGGTGCAATATCTTCAGTTCCGTAGCTACTCTTATCACATGCACATCCAGCGGACAAATCAACTGGGCCGGNGAGATATTTTTCCAGGTGCCGAAGTCAACTCCTTTATTATCGTTTCGGACCATCCAGCGTAAAAACATATTCAGTCTTTTGCAGGACGAATTCTTTTCCGGTGCTGCAATGTGTTTCCGGGTTCTTTGCGGAACATCGGGCAGGGAAAAGAAGTAATGATAAAATCCGTTCAGGGCATTTTCAACGGTCTCGTCTTTTTTATTCATCCACTGTGTAAAGGCCGATTCAAGTGAATTGTGATTATGGTAATGCATGTTAAAGAAGGCGACGAAATATAAAAGATCGGTAGTGTTGAACGTGCGGTGCTTAAAGGAAAGTAATTTCTTCAGATCGTAGTCAGAATGCTGCATACAAAACTGATAAGGGGCATTGTCCATCAACTGCATCAGTTCATTTGATTTGCTGATGATGGTGTTGCGGTTGCCCCAGGAAAAAACGGCAGCAAAAAACCCGGCGATCTCTATATCTTGTTTCTTTGTGAACCGTCCTGGGATGGAGATGGGATCATCTTTAATGAAAGAAGGTTGATTGTAGAGTTCAACCTTCCTGTCTAAAAACTTTTTGAGGTCATTTTTCACAGACACATCCGTTTACCTGTTTTTCTTTTTTAATAAAGCGCCCACGGCAATGAATACCCAGATGACATTTACGATCATAGACGGGTAGGCATGGTGGACCAGCGTATTGATGGTAAAGAAAACGCCTCCGAATAAATTACTTATGATGTATACCGGTGAAGGACTGTTCAACCTGCCATTGATGTTGAGGAAGTAAGCACCTACGATCAGTACGGCGCCGATCCAGCCAATGATCTCAACAAAATAGTTCATCATTTTACCCGATTGCCTGTTTCAGATCCTCGATCAGGTCATCTGCATCTTCAATGCCCACGCTCAACCGTATCAATGAATCAGACAGGCCGTTTTTAATTCTTTCTTCNCTTGGAATNCTGGCATGTGTCATNCTNGCCGGGTGGTTGATGAGCGACTCAACGCCACCGAGGCTTTCGGCCAAAGAAAACAAATGGGTTGATGAAAGGACTTTTGTTGCAGCTTCCACCGTCTCATCTTTCAGCACAAAACTGATCATACCACCAAAGCCACGCATTTGTTTTTTTGCCACGGCATGCCCGGGGCTGTCTTCAAAGCCCGGCCAGTAAACCCTTGCTACTTTGGGATGATTGCGGAGCCAGTGAGCAATTTTTTCTCCATTTTCACAATGCTGTTTCATGCGCACATGAAGTGTTTTAATGCCTCGTAATACGAGAAAACAATCCATTGGTCCCGGTACAGCCCCGCAACTTTTTTGTATGAAGTATAATTTTTCCCTGAGGTCGGCATCATTCATCATCAATGCGCCCTGTATCACATCACTATGTCCGCCCAGGTATTTNGTAGCCGAGTGCATAACCATATCGGCACCGAGGTCTAAGGGATTTTGCAGGTAGGGGGAGGCAAATGTATTGTCAACACAAAGCCATGCCTTTGCATCTTTTGCAATGGTTGCAATNGCGGCAATGTCGCTGATGTTCATCAATGGGTTGGTTGGCGTTTCCACCCAGATAAGTTTGGTATCGGCTGTTACCGCTGCTTTTACATTTGCCACATCGGTGGTATCAATGTACTTGAATTTAATTCCGTAGCGTTCCCATACTTTGGTAAACAAACGATAGCTGCCTCCGTACATATCATTGGCGGCAATGACTTCATCGCCGGGGTTCAGCAGTTTCATCACGCTGTCGGTTGCTGCCACGCCGCTGCCAAATGCCAGTGCGAATTTTGCATTTTCAATAATTGCATAAGCATCTTCCAGTGCTTTACGGGTTGGGTTCTGGCTGCGGGCATATTCGTACCCTTTGTGCTTTGCGGGTGCAGCCTGAACATAGGTGCTTGTTTGATAAATGGGGGTCATGATGGCGCCGGTACTTGGGTCGGGTTCTGCCCCGGCGTGAATGAGTTTGGTAGCAAGTTTCATTTCTATGCTGATTTAAAAGTGATCGGTTGTGAGTAGCAAAGTTGGGGAATTAACGGCGAATAACAAGTTAAAGTAACTGGGCGGCGCACAAATATCTCCAGTCGTAGTTCTTATCATCGTATGCAGCTTTGGGATCGNTATTTTTATCCAGTACTTTTTTCGAAAGGATCCCTTCATTCACCAGTTTTCGTTTTGATTCATGAATATAATCCTGCATGATCTTTTCCTGCATCCATTTTTTCTGTGGTGTCTCAAAACCCACTTTTTCTTTGCGCCATACAATTTCGCCGGGCAGTTTTTTATTCATTGCTTTTCTCAGCAGGAATTTTGTCCAGCCCTCGTGCATCTTTAATTGCGATGGAAGCGAAAAAACAAATTCAACCAGTTCGTGATTTAAGAACGGCAATCTTACCTCCCTGCCATGTGCCATGCTGTTCCGGTCGGCAAAGCGAAGCAATTCCTCCAGTCCCATTTCTGCAATGTGGAAATATAAGATATCATTTAGTTTAGTAACGATCGGTTTATGGATTCCTTCCCACTCCCTGCCGGCGACTGATTTCAGAAATCCCGGGTTAATATCGGGATGATGAATTGTCTTTAGGTACTCTCTCTTTTCGAGTTGCATGGCGGCATGCGAGGGCAGAAATGCAGCAACCACATTTTTAATATCCCACTGAAATGACTGGTCATTTTTTTGAAACAGTTTTCTTTCAACCTGTGTTGATCCTAATTTATGTCTGCTTAATACTTCCTGCAGGTACCAGTGTATGTATTTCGGATAGCCGGCTAAAATTTCATCAGCACCCTGGCCATCCAGCAAAACCTTTACCTGGTGCTGCCGGGCCAGTTCAAAGACCTTGTACTGGGCATAAATGCCGGAGGATTGAAATGGTTCTTCCTGGTAATAACAAAGCTTTTCAAATTCGCTGATGAGTCCGGCTGCCGAAGGGGATACCAGGTGATTTTTTACAGCGAGGCTGTCAGATGCCCGGTTGATATAAATTGACTCGTCATTTTCAAACCCTGGGAATACGGCTGAGAAACTTTGCAGGTGGCCATATTGGTTTCCAATGATATTTGCTGCATCTTCCGGTATAGTATTCCTGCTCAGGGATGATATGGTTGCTGCGATGGCAGAACTGTCTAACCCGCCGCTTAAGCTTGTACCGATTGGAACATCGCTTCTTAACCTGCGCTTTACCGAACTGTTGAGCAGCTCTGTAAATTTTTCAACTGCATCCGTTAGCGAGATGTCAATTTTGGTTTCCTTGTTGATCTGCCAGTAACGCTTTATTCTTGATGGCCTGGTTGATGCAGAGAATTGCAGGTAGTGCGATGGCGGAAGGGAATAAATGGATTCNAAAAANGTTTGTTCCTTATCCACGCAATTCTGAACGTGACCAAGGGTGAGATAATTGAGCAGCATTTTTTTGTCGACCGATCTTTCAATGCCGATCTTCCAGAGTGCTTTCATTTCACTGGCAAAAACAAAATTCTCCTCATCTTCATAATAGTAAAAGGGTTTTTCTCCAAAGCGGTCTCTCGCTGCAAAAAGCTGTTCTTCTTTTTCATCCCAAATGGCAAATGCAAACATGCCGTCGAACTGCTGCAGGCATCTTTCTTTCCAGTAATCATAGGCGGCTATGATCACTTCGGTATCGGTTTTGGATGTAAAGCTGTAGCCTTTATTCTGTAAAAAATTCTTTATCTCGGTGTAATTATAGATCTCCCCATTGTGAACGATCTGGTAACGGTTTGCGTAAGACATCGGCTGGGCGGCATTATCGCTGAGATCAATGATGGAGAGCCTGCGGTGTCCGAGGTGAACAGTATTCCTCCTGTTACTCCAGTATCCTTCTCCGTCTGGCCCGCGGTGAGCCAATACATTCGTCATTTTTTTCAAATAGACGGAGCCGGCCGGGTTGGGGTTATTTAAAAGTATGCCTGCTATTCCGCACATTGTGTAAATATCAATAAAAAAAACGAGTGCGCCCTAGTTAAAACTGATGGGCATGGCCGCCTTTACATCGCCCCATTCCATTATAAGGTCGCAGCCATAGGAAGCGTTTTGAAATATCATGGTGAAATATTCGGCCCTGATATTGTTTTTGGTTACGGGCAATTCCATTTCAGCAATGTCTTTGGTTTTATCCATATGCAGTCCCCAGCTGAACAGGTTGCTGTTAAAAATGATCTTCCATTTATCCGGGTATGGTATGCAATACATGATGTAGCGGCCTGCTGAAACTTTTTTACCATTGATGGTTGCCGGTTTAAAAAATTCAATTTCTGTTGCTTCATTGGCCCCCAACCGCCATTCTTGTCCGTAGCGCTGGATAAAGTTTTTAGATGCGGAAGAATCTGCAAAAATGATCCTGCCGTTTATTTGCGGACGGCTGTAGATCACTCTTGCCAGCGGGTTCTGCATTCCCGGAACTGCCATCTTTTCTTTTGGATAATCAACCGGGAAATAGACCATGTCCATCGGTGACCGGTCGATGGATAACCGGTTGCTGTCATTTATAATTGCTGGTATTTGCCTGACAGCATTTTCATCGGCGATTTTTTTAACCTGTTGATTACAGGAAATAAAAGAAAGCAGGACCAATGAAACAATGAAAAATCGAATGACCTTATTTGGTTGCATGAGTTTACGCAGTTTAAAATGATACTGGCAGGTTCAGTTTAACATCATCCCAGGCAATAATAAGTATTGCGCCGGTTGCTGTTTTTTCAAAAGCCATGACAAATTCTTCGGTTATTTCATTTTGTTTTTGAACAGGAACGTCCACACGTAGGAGATCTTTTTTTGCATCATACATGAATGAACCCCAGGTATCGGTTTCTTTATTTATTATGATCGTCCATTTATCTACAGCTGGGATACAATATAGGGTATATCTGCCCTTTTTTACTTTTATGTTATTGATCTTAACGTCTTTGTAAAATTCGATCTCCGTTGCTTCATTGGCACCCAGCCGCCATACTTTTCCGTATTCAATGAGTTCGCCAAAAATAACCCGGTTATTTTTTTGTGGCCGGCTGTAGATAACACGTGCAATAAGGGGTTCGGTTATTTTACCCTGTATTTTAAGCAGGGGAAAATTGTTTGGGTAATAACTCATGTCCATGGGTGATTTGTCAAGCGGAGGTAGTTTGCCCTGGGCATTTAAATTAAAAAAGGAAAAACAAAGGGTAAGCAGGGTCAATAAAAAACGCATCATATTTTTTATTTAAAGATAATGAAATCAGTTTTTCAGCTATTATCTAATTGATGTAAGGTAAATTTCTTTACTTCCGGGAAGAAGGCCAAGTAGCAGTTCTGCATCCTGCTGTAATGGTTATTGAATATTTCAAAAGCTATAGCACTTTCGGTCAGGTATGCTGCACGGCGGACCAACCCTATAAAACTTTTTTCGATCGCCCATTTATGCCGGTAGTTAGATAGCCAGTCGTATTCTTTCATATAGGGGAACATTTTCTGGAAGGGTGGTGGGAAAAGTTCAGACCGGGCCTCAAGCTGCCGGTATGTGTTTTTTGCAAATTGTTGCAGTACAGTTTCGGATTCAAACTCTTTGAGATCGTTTGCAAGGAAATGGTCGTAAACAATATCTGCAAAGGCCCCGCTGTACAGGCGGTATTGCGACCTGAAAAAAGATTTCAGCTCCTGTGTGGCCGCATGGGTATCTGTAAAATTATCAATGGCACGATGAAGCGTAATGCCTTTTTGAACCGCCTGAGGGTAGTCAAACTGTTTTTTCCCTTTAATATAATCACTGATCATATTTCCCAGCAGTATATCCGGTTGCTGAAAGGAAAGATATGCATGAGCCAGGTAGTTCATAACTTGCAGATAAAGGTAACCAGTTTAAATATGCTGATTCCCTTTTTGTAAATACTACCGGCTATTAATACTAAAGTTAATACCGCTTTCACTTTTTAACAGTACCAAATCATTTTTTAATAAACTATTAAGAAAATAATTCCATTGCAGGCTGGTAAAGGCTTTCACTGAATAGAAACCCGGTAAGTAAATTATTTAGTTGCCGTTTATCCGGCGATTAACTTGCATTAACCCTTCCTGTAAAGATGAGCTTTTACAGAGTGTCTGTCAANATTACTTTTGGATTGAAATTAAAGCTGCCGGCCATGGGCAGTAATTCTAAACAATTAAAAAGTATAGTTATGAAAAAGTTTAAAAACGTTTTAACAGCAACCGTAATGCTGTTGGCAACAAGTGCGTTCGCCGCGGGAGGCGAAAATGTATCTCCTAAAGTAAAGGCTGCATTTGAAAATGATTTTTCTAAAGCCAGCCAGGTAAACTGGGAAAAGACAAGTGATTTTTATTTTGCTTCCTTTGTGCTTAATGGTGCAAGAGTAGATGCCGCCTATGATGAATCTGGCGCATTGGTGGGGACATCCAGGCATATTTCTGCAGACCAGATGCCGTTAAGTGTTTCGCTGGCTATTTCTGAAAAGTACGCAGGTTACCAGGTGGCAAAAACAGCCCTTGAATTAAATTTTGAAGGCCAGACCAGGTATTATATTGCTGTTGAAAACGAAAAACTCTCTGTTAGGCTAAAATGCCTGAGCAATGGAGACCTTGAGGTTGAAAGCAAAACAAAAAAATAACAGTTGGTTTTTGAGTTTGGAAAAGCCCCGGCAGCTGCCGGGGCTTTTAATTCAATTAAAACCAGCTTCATTAGCTGAATATCAATCTGCGTCAGTTGACTGCCGGTAAATCCTGTAAGAATAAACAACTGGGATGATGGTCATAATAAATACACTACTAATAAAAACAATGATCAATACCTTAATACTTGCAAATAAGGAAAAGATCGCCAGCAAAATACCACCTGTAAACCATATCTTACTGGCAAGTCGGTGTGTTTTTGTCCAGTTTTCTTCACTTTCAAGTGCCCACGGAATTCTGAATCCAACAAAATAATTGGGCTTTACACTATGCATCAGATTTCCCAGGTAAGCAAAAAAGAGGCTGAGCCCGCAAAAAAGGGCAGGCATCCCTTCAACTTTGCCTTTCACGGTCCAATATAAAATGAACATGGTAACAGCACTTAGTAAAACGATTACCATCACGGCTATTTTAGACATTACCGCCGATGTTGTGGATGAATATTTCTTCTTGGGGTCAATATGGTAAATATTCTTAAGCAGGAAGTACATAAAAATTCCAACCACAGTCATGACTACTGGTGCGACAAAAATTTCNCTTTTGTTACCGAATTTATCGGCTGTTCCTTCTATGCCAAAATGAGTCGGGATGGTCTGTGGCAATTCTTTCCAGATGATAGATAGATAGATCCATGGCATGGCCATAACAATAAATGGAAAAAGTGTTTGAAATAGCTTTGATCGTTTCATATTTAAAAATTTATTCTCTTGTTTTAAAATCAACAAACCACTTGATAATTTCATCCATTACTGTGGTGTTAAGCGAGTAATAGATAAACTGGCCTTCTTTAACAGATTGTACCAACCCAGCCTGTTTCAGCAAATCAAGGTGATGTGAAATGCTGGGTTTGCTGATCTTAAATTGATTGGCTATCTCACCAGCTGTCAGATCACNCTTTTTCAGGAGTTCCAGTATTTCTCTCCGGGTTTTGTCATTCAATGCTTTAAAAAGGGAATTCACAAGTGTATATTTGTATATTTAGACAAATGTCTAAATAATTTTGGGTAAAAACAAATTTTAAAATAAGAAATAAAATTGTAGATTTTTGATGATTTAAAATAATCCCGAAATCACCCATTTTTGAACTAAAAATTTGGATTTTTGCGAAAAAAATCACTCAAATCACTTAATAATCCGGATATTTTTTTGAATTTATAACATGTAATATATTTCAAATGCAATAACAAGGTCGCCTTACATAAATAATGCAAGTTTAATTTGGAAATTATATTATTAATAGTATTTTTACCCCCGGATATAGTTAAAAGAAACTCAAGTTTTATTTCTGCTTTAACGCTCCTTACCTCCCTATCCTATCCAAAGGCTCTCCCCAAATTGTACAATTTTAATTATGTAACCTATAATTTGATATTATGGCCGGAAGGTATATTATTGGTATAATTATCTTACAATCTTTGTTGGTTCTCACTTCGTGTACGACCTCTAAAAAGATTTCCTACTTTCAAAATGCGCAGGACTCTGATCTCCGGCAGGTTTTAGCAACCATTGAGGCTCCTATTCAGAAAAATGATATTCTCAACATCGTTGTTTCAAGTCTGAGTCCCGAAGAGGATGTTAAGTATAACCGTATTGACAATACAACCAAGGGATACCTGGTGAATAATGATGGTACCATACAACTTCCTAAACTGGGAAATGTAATGGCAGAAGGACTTACCAAGAAGCAACTGACAGAAAAGATAACCAGCATCATTCTTGAAAAAAAGGAACTACTTAACCCGATCGTTGAAATACGCCAGCTGAATTTTGAGGTTACGGTTTTGGGGGAGGTTACAAACCCTTCTGTGATAACTGTTCCCAGTGAAAAAATATCACTTGTAAAGGCGTTGGGTTTGGCAGGCGATATTACTATTTATGGCAAAAGGGATAATATCCTGTTGATCCGTGAGGAAGAGGGTAAACGAATAACCCGGCATTTGGACATCAATTCGGCCGACTTTTTAAGTTCTGAGTATTATTACCTGAAGCCGAATGATGTGGTTTATGTGGAACCTGGTAAGGCTAAAATTGCCACTATCAGTCGTTCAAAAGAGTTGTTACCTTATATATTCAGTGGTATATCTGTTCTTATCCTTGTATTAGACAGGGTTATTAAATAACACAGCATACACAGAAAATGGAAATGGAAAAAAACATAATGGCAGAAGAAAAAGAGACAAATATGGGCCAGCAACTGGCTGCCAAATATTTGCCTTATTGGCCGCTGCTTATATTGTTTATGCTTATGGCATTTGCTGCTGCGTATACATACCTGCATTTTGCTACTCCCATATATGAGGCCTCTGCTACTATTATCATTAAAGATGAACGTAGGGGAGCGGGGGGTGAAGATTCGAAAATACTGGAATCGTTAGACCTCATCGCATCNAAAAAAACCATNGAGAATGAAATTGAAGTNCTTCAGTCGAGGGCTTTGATGGAAAAAGTAGTAAAAGCACTCCGGTTATATGCATCCTACTCTAAAGAAGGGAAAGTAAAAGCCGGGGATGCTTATGTTTTATCACCAATAATGATCGAAGCACAATACCCCGATTCCTTACAGGGGGTTGAAAAAGTGGAATTCAGGTACGATAAGAACAGCCAGACAGTTCTTTTAAATAACAAGGACAAATACCCGCTCAACCAGTTCGTAAATACGCCCTACGGTTCTTTGAAGTTCTTGCCAAATAAGTATCAGTATTCGGCAATAAATTCAGGGGATAAAAAGTTCTATTTTTCGCTGGATGAACCACAGAATGTTGCATCCGGNTTAACAAAGGGGCTTAAAATATCGCCCAATAAGGCATCTGCCATAGTCGAATTAAATTATAAAGACCCGATTCCGCAACGGGCGGTGGATATCCTGAACCAGCTGATCATTACCTACGACCAGGTTTCTATTTCTGAGAAAAACTCGCTAGCAAGAAATACGCTGTCGTTTGTGAATGAACAACTGCGTGGCGTAACAATAGAACTGGACTCTATCGAAAAAAAGATCCAGCAGTATAAATCAGGAAGCGGAGCGGTTGATATTGGAACACAGGGGGGCTATTACCTGAAAAATGTTGGCGAGAACGATCAAAAGCTGGGCGATATTAATATGCAGCTCTCCATGCTGAACCAGGTTGAAAAATTTGTAGGCGAAAGACAAAGCGGCGAAATGCTGGCTCCATCTACACTTGGGGTAAGCGACCCGTCTCTTTCAAACCTGATCACACAACTTCAGACTGCCCAGATGGAATATGATAAATTGAAAAAAACAGTTGGTGAAAATAANCCTAAACTGAAAGCCCTGGAAGGCCAGATCAGCACGCTAAGGCCAAGCATTGTAGATAATATCAAAAATCAAAAGCAAAGCCTGCAGGCTTCAAAACAGAGTTTAAATTCTACCAATAGCGGATATAATGCAATGCTTTCAACCGTTCCAAAAAAAGAAAAGCAATTATTGGAGATCAGCCGTGAGCATATGACCAAGGCGAATCAATACCAGACACTGCTTCAAAAGCAGCAGGAAATTGAAATGTCCCTGGCTTCTGTAATTTCCAATAGCCGGGTGGTTGACAAAGCTATGGCGGGCAAAGTACCTGTTAGTCCGAAAAAAATGATGATCTACCTGATGGCCATAGTTGGGGCCATAGGAGCATTTGCGGGCGTAGTAATACTAAAGGATACCATCACAGGTAAAATAAAATTCAGGAACGAGATCGAAAAGATGACCTCGATACCGATCATAGGGGAGATCGCCTTTGAAAAAACCGACAACCCGTTGGTTATTGAAAAAGGTACCCGGAGTTTTGTGGCGGAAGAATTCAGAAAACTAAGGGTTTCACTTTCTTTCCTGGGAATTGACTCAAATCATAAAAAGATACTGCTCACATCAAGCATATCCGGCGAGGGAAAGAGTTTTGTGGCAGCCAACCTTGCAGTAAGCCTTTCACTAACGGGCAAAAAGGTCGTGCTGGTTGACCTGGACCTGAACCAGCCTACTCTTTCAAAGATAATGAACGTACATTATGAATATGGTGCTACAGAATTTTTAACAGGAGAAAAGGATGCCTATGAAGTGGTGAATAAACTTGACACCCACGATAGCCTGTACTTTATTTCTGCCGGGAATTTACCCGAAAACCCGACCGAATTGCTGGCTAACGGTAAAGTGGAGAAACTGATCGAGTACCTGGAAAGCACCTACGACATGGTGATCATTGATACGTCTCCTTCGGTACTGGTTACCGATGCCTTCATCCTGTCGAAGCTTTGTGATGCCACCCTGTACGTGATCAGGCATAATTATACGCCCAAAATGCTTATTAAGCGGATTGATGAGAATAACCAGGTCAATCCCATTAAAAACCCGGCCATTATCTTTAACGGGCTTAAAAACCGGGGCATATTCAAGAATAATTACGGCTACGGCTATAATTATGTGTACGGGAATAAGGAATACGGGTATGGTTCCAAAAACAGAAAACAAAAAAAATCAGCTTAAAAAAATAATCCAAATATCATGAAAAAACAGGCAAATTTAATCCGACTCAAATTATGTTGTAACTGAGATTGGCGAAGCCATACTTAAGTTGTAAATTGCATCCGTTATCCTTTTAGTAAACTGCGTTCCAAGTATCTTACCTTAAAACTGCTATTCCATTTATCCGGTTTAACAGCCTTTCCAATTATCTGATTAACTGTACCCTT
>JGI24770J26754_10001609_pt1 | contig 15933 bp, 11 predicted proteins | sample LakOneMetagenome_FD_26754 | JGI IMG/M metagenome (IMG submission 26754) | reverse complement strand
CGGAAGGAAAAAATGATGAAATACAAAGATTGAATTACAATCCTCCGTTACGAACAACGGATAAAGAATTATTACAGCAATTTTCGGTTTTTGCAGTGTACATGCACGGTACCAAAAAAGGAATACTTACAAATGATGAAACATTAAAAGCAACCGGCGCCGAANTGATNGAATACTTACAAAAAGAATATCACCTTGATTAAACCNTTTAATAAACATTTATGCAACCATCAATAACTGCCCGGNCAAAACGTATCGAATCCATCGACCTGCTCCGTGGCCTCGTCATGGTTATCATGGCACTTGATCACAGCCGCGACTATTTTCACAGCACTGCTTTGGTGAATGATCCGCTGGACATGGCCACCACCACCCCATTTCTCTTTTTCACACGCTGGATCACGCATTTTTGTGCCCCCGTTTTTTTATTCCTGTCCGGCACATCTGCCTGGCTGCAGAGTGGCAGGAAAACAAAAAAAGAGCTCAGCCGGTTTTTAATTACCCGGGGGCTCTGGCTGGTATTGGTCGATCTTATCATCATTACACTAGGCACCACCGGAAATATTTATTTCAGCGTTTTTATTATTCAAACACTTTGGGCCATTGGAATCAGTATGGCTATATTGGGGGTGATGATCTGGCTGCCTTTTTATGCCATACTCATTACCGGCCTGGTAATCGTACTGGGACATAATACACTTGATTTTGCAGAAGCAAATCACCAGGGGCCTTTCCCACTTTGGTGGGAATTGCTGCACCGCCAGGGTGAATATTCGTTATGGGAAGGACATAGGCTGTTCATCTTTTATCCATTCCTTTCCTGGAGTGGCTTAATGATGCTGGGCTATTGTTGCGGCAAAATTTTTACCGCATACGAAACCCCGCAGCGAAATAAGATNCTTGTTGCAACGGGCCTGGGTTTACTGGNATTNTTTGCAGCGCTGCGCTTTACAAATGCTTATGGCGATCCATTACACTGGTCTGGTCAAAAGAATGCCTTATTCACTTTTCTGTCTTTCATGAACGTACAAAAATATCCACCATCACTGTTATACATGTGTGCCACTATCGGACCGGCATTAATCTTTCTCGGACTTGTAAAGAACACATCAGGCAGACTTTCAAAAATACTGATCGTCTATGGCAGGGTGCCCATGTTTTATTACATCATTCATTTTTATGTATTGAGCATTATCAGCATCAGTCTTTACCTGTCACGTGGGCATACGGTTGCCGAAGGGCTGAAAGGAGTGCCGGGTATGCCCTGGAGATTTGTGGCACCTGGCGAAGGATACAGCCTGGCCATAGCTTACCTGATCTGGATATCGGTTGTAATTGCGCTATACCCGCTTTGCAAATGGTATGATAAATATAAAAGCAGCCATCCCGAAAAAAAATGGCTGAGTTATTTATAAACAGCACAACATGAAAAAAATAAAACTCCTGCTCCCTGCCCTTTGTGTTGCAGCATTGCTACAGGCACAACAGCCATTAACCGGCAGCCGGCAGGCAGTACAGCAATCGGTCATTAACATGTTTGATGCCTTATCAAACCGGGATTCGGTGAGCTTGAAAAAGTATTGCGCAGATGACATCACGCTATACGAATATGGCCAGGCCTGGAACCTGGATACGCTCATCAATAAAGCGATCAGGTTAAATACGGCGCCGGATTTCAAACGGATCAATACAATTAATTTTATTAACACAACTGTGTATAATAAAGTTGCATGGGCTACCTATCATAACCAGGCAGACATCAGTATGAATGGGAAACAAATAACCATAAAATGGTTAGAAACCGTTGTGCTGGTAAAGGAACAGGGAAGATGGAAAATAAAAGTACTGCATTCAAGTCTTGTTAAATAGGGAACTGCTGTAAAAAGAATACCGCATAGATGTACATGATGGATGAAAACAAAAGAGAAAAAATAATGGAGATGCTGAATATGGTTATTGTTCAGCAAAGAAACCTGCGGAACCAGATCAACAACGATTGGCAACAGGCGCATGTTCTTGCAACGGAGTTGATGAACGATCTTAAAAAAGAATATCACCTCGAATAAAAATATAACCATGCAACCAACACTCACTGCACCAAAAAGAATCGAATCCATCGACCTGCTCCGTGGATTAGTNATGATCATCATGGCGCTGGACCATGTACGTGATTATTTTCATGCCAACTCATTCATGTTCGATCCGCTGGACCTGGATAAGACCGACGGCGCCATATTTTTCACCCGGTGGATCACTCATTTTTGCGCCCCGGTATTCATGTTCCTGGCAGGGACCTCAGCTTTTTTCATGAGCCGGAGGAAAACAAAAAAAGAACTTTCACGCTTCCTGCTAACCCGTGGATTATGGCTGATCTTCCTCGAACTTGTGGTGGTGAACTTCGGCTGGAACTTCGACATCCTTTTCCACAATATTTATTTCATCACCATCTGGGCCCTGGGTGTGAGTATGATCGCATTGGCCGGCCTGGTTTATTTACCGGTTAAATATATCCTGGCCATCGGATTTATACTGGTCATCGGCCACAACCTGCTCGACAATACGCATGTGCCGGGAAATACCTTGGCCGGTTTTGGCTGGGCCCTGTTGCATGAACAGGGTTTCTTCTCCTGGCAGGGTCACAATGTACTGGTNGGTTACCCCCTGTTGCCCTGGATAGGGATCATAGCCCTGGGATATTGCTTTGGCAATTTATATTCTCCGTCTTTTACCGCGGAGAAAAGGAAAAAATGGTTACTGAGCATCGGCCTTTCTGCCATTGGCTTATTCATACTGATCCGTTTTATAAATATCTACGGCGATCCCTCACACTGGAGCAGCCAGCCATCAGCCTTTTATACGTTCCTGTCATTTATAAAGGCCACCAAGTATCCGCCTTCCTTANTATANATACTCATGACGCTCGGGCCTGCCGTTCTTTTTCTTGCCTTTACTGAAAATGCAAGAGGTGCCGTATCCNGGGTTATTTCCATTTATGGCCGGGTACCCATGTTCTATTACCTGATCCATATTTACCTCATTCATATCCTTACCATCATTGCATCGGTTTTATTTACAAATTTCAGCTGGAAGCTCTGGATACTGAAAGAGCCGCTCTGGTTCACACAAACCCTGAAAGGATATGGTTTTTCGCTAAGCGTGGTGTGGCTGGTATGGATCGGCATTGTGGTNGCTTTATTCCCGTTATGCAAATGGTACGACCGCTATAAGCAATCACACAAGGAAAAATGGTGGCTGAGTTATTTATAACAGAAGCTTAAATGGTATTTATTATTCATCATATAAAACAAAAAAAATGAAAAAGACAATTCTCTTCCCGGCCTTCGCAGCCTGTGCATTGATGTTTGTATCCTGTAAGGATGCAGAAAAGAAAGATACCCCGGAAGCGGCAGCGGTTTCAGCAACTGCTCCGGCAGAACCCGCAAAGCCTGATATGGCAAAGATCAAAGCCGATATACAGGCAGTGGAAAATACCTGGGCCGACCTTCAGACAAAAAAAGACCTTGCCGGACTGATGGCTTTGTATGCAGATGACGCCACAAGCATGCAGGATGGAGGGCCAGCCCTGGTTGGCAAAGCCGATATACAAAAACAGCAGGAAGCAGATTTTGCGGGCCCACGCAAATATGCAAGTATTGCCTTTGAAACAGCGGATGTATATGGCGACGGTGACTATGTTACCGAAGTAGGAAAAACGATTTACAAAGATGCAGCCGGCAAATCCATCGGCAGCGGCAAATACATGGTGGTGTTTGTGAAAAAAGACGGNAAATATCTCTGCCTGCGGGAAATTTACAACAGGGATTCNAAGTAGTTGATCAATAAAAAGAGGCGGCATTCATAGTCGCCTCTTTTAAATCCTTTTGCCAGGAACNGAATACTTGATTATGAAAAAAATAATTGTTGCAATTTTTATTTTGCTGGAAGCAGCAAAGAAAACCATTGAAAACCTGGAAGGAAAGGCCGGTCAGCACAAACCGGGGCCTGTTTAATAAAGAAGGATTCGGTATATTAGTAACCTAAAACAACTGCTGCTAAATGGCCAAAAAATATAAGAACGACCGCATCGACTGGAAACATGTGTGGAGCCTTAAGAACTTTCTCCATATCATTGCAGGTACGGGCNTGGCNGTGCTGGCCATGAAGGGTTTCATGATCCCCAACCGCTTCATGGATGGCGGCATGACAGGTATCTCTATCTTACTGCACGAAATATTCCATATCAACATCAGCATCCTTGTCATTGCCCTCAACCTGGTCTTTATTTACCTCGGTTACCGGAACATCGGGAAAACATTTGCAGTGCAAACCAGCATTGCGGTCATCATTTTATCCCTGGGACTGCTTTTCATTGAGATCCCGCCGATCACAACCGATAAATTGCTCATCGCCATTTTTGGCGGCATCCTTATCGGAGCCGGCGTTGGCCTGGTGATCAGGGGTGGTGGTGTAATTGACGGCGCCGAAGTGATCGCTGTTTTCACCCGGCGTAAAGTAGGGTTCTCCAACAGCGAGATCATCATGCTCATCAACTGCATCATCTTTGCGGTTGCCGCTTTGCAATTCGGGATAGAGACCGCCATGTATTCCGTCATCACCTACTTCACCGCAACCCGTGCCACCAACTACGTGGTGGATGGTATCGAAGAATATACAGCCATGAATATCATCTCAGCGCAACAGGAGGAAATAAAAAGTTTCCTCGTAAATGAACTGGGCAAGGGCATCACGGTATATAAGGGCGAACGGGGTTACCTGCCCGGCAGCTTCGATATAAAAACCGATTGTGAGATCATTGTAACCATTGTTACCCGGCTGGAGATAAAACAGATACAGGATGCCTTAATGGTCATTGATCCGAAAGCATTTATTTATGTGCAACGGATCAGCGAAGCAACAGGCGGAATCTTAAAAGCGAAACCACATGCAAAGTAAGCAGCACCTGAAAGCGTTTGTGGTCAGTTTCCTGAAGACCAGCCTCTCCCCCTTTTATTATTATCATAACTACGAACACAGTTTATACGTAATGGAGAAAGCTGCAGAGATCGGGCTGCAGGAGAATTGCACAGCAGAAGAGATGGAATTATTAAAAGCCGCTGCGCTCTGGCATGATGCCGGTTATGTTAAAAGCTATGCCAACCATGAGGCAGAAGGTTGCGTGCTGGCCTGGAAGTATTTACCGGGCTTTGGATTCGGCATTGAGGAGATAACCACCATATGCGGAATGATCATGGCAACAAAAATCCCCCAGTCGCCAACAAATAAACTGGAAGCCATCATCGCCGATGCCGACCTGGAATATCTGGGAACAAAAGAGGCCGCCGGCAAAGCGGATCTTTTTTTTAAGGAACTTCAGCATCTCAATCCTTCCCTCACGGAAGCCGAATGGAATAAAACACAGATCGCATTCCTGCAACAGCACCATTATTTTACCGCTTACTGCAAAAAGAACAAAGAACCTTTGAAGAACGATTATTTGAAATCGCTGCTAAACTACCAACCATGATACAAGTACTAAAACGAGCCACCATCGTAATTTCTGTTCTCTCGTTATCATGTGCTGCCTGTTCATCAAACTGCAATACGCCGGCTGCAGTTGATACAGCAAATGAAAAGAAGCAGATCATTGCCATGCTGGATTCATTTAACCGGGCAGCTGCAAAAGCTGATTACACTGCTTATTTTGATTTTTATGCCGATGACGCCATTTTCACCGGCACCGATGCCACAGAACGCTGGGATAAAAAAGCCTTCATGGCATGGGCCAAACCCATATTCGATAAAGGAAGGGCATGGAATTTCACCTCACTGGAACGTAATATCTATTTTGACCAAAGCGGCAAACTCGCCTGGTTTGATGAATTGCTGAATACCCAGATGAAAATATGCAGGGGCTCGGGCGTAGTCGTAAAAGAAGGAACTGCATGGAAGGTAAAACAATACATCTTGTCCGCCACGGTACCGAATGACAAACTGGATTCGGTGATCGCAATGAAAACAAAGCAGGAAGATTCCATCATCAATGTTTTAAAAAAATAAACAGCTATTTAGTTATAATATGAAAGCAAGATCGATCAAAGGAAAATCAACAGCAGAGATCAAAGCTGCATTGGAAGAAAGCATGGCCGATGGCTTTAAGCCAACACTCGCTCTCTGCTTCATTTCAAAAAGCCAGGACAGAACAGCTATCAGCAATCTGCTTGACCTGACCGGCGTAAGCGTTTTTGGCTGTACCACCAATGGTGAGTTCATTGATGAGGTAACCGAGAAAGGTACTGCTGCCATTCTGTTACTCGACATGAACAAAGATCATTTTCATATCTATTTTGAAGAATATCCGGAGGGTAATTACCGGGAAGTGGCAAAAGGTATTGCGCAAAAGGCCTGTGATAAATTCTCAACCCCCGCTTTTTTAATTGGTCTCAGTCACCAGGCAGTAGATGGTGAGCAGATTTTGCGTGGTTATGAAGATGTGGTTGGCATGGATGTAAATGTGTTTGGCGGATGTGCAGGAGATGATTATTCATTTTCTGAACAGTTTGTCTTTACCAATGGAAAAGACAGCAACAAGGCAATTGTGTGTATTGCATTGGATGAAGGGAAAGTAAGTGTTAAAGGTATTGCCACCTGTGGCTGGAAAGCAATAGGCACTGAAAAAACAGTAACAAAAAGCGAAGGGAACCATGTTTATACCGTTGACAATATTCCGGTGCTGGATATCACCGCCAAATACGGAGGCATTGAAAATGTATCGCCGGATAACCAGGGTTTATTACTGGAAATAGCTGCCAACCTTCCATTGCAATTGCAACGGGAAAAAGGAGACCCCATCATGAGACCCGGTTTGCTGATAGACTGGGATGACCATTCATTTTATACCAGTGGCACAGTGCCGCAGGGATCTAAAGTAAAATTCTCTGTACAGCCCGACCTGGACGTAATGGAAAAAGTAGTGAAAGGAATTGAAAACCTGAAAGCCACCGAAATGCCCGAAGCGGATGCTCTGGTGGTTTTCAGCTGCGCCGGCAGAGTACTATCCTTCGGGCCCATGATGAACATGGAACTGGAAGGAATTAAGCATGTATGGAATGTACCCATGGCCGGCATGTTCAGCAATGGTGAACTGGGCAGGGCCACCGGCGGGAATTTAGAAATGCATAACCTCACCACCTGTTGTGTGGCATTGAAAGAAAAATAAATGAACCAGCACTTACAAACCATACTGGACTTTATTCAGCAAAATGAAAAATTGACTGCTGAAGAAAAAAATGACCTGGCGAAAGCTGTTAAGAAAGTCAGCAGTGACCTGGATATCTCCGAATTCAAATTAGAAAGAACAGAAAAAGTTAAACGTACCACTGCCATTCTTTTGGAGGAGACCATTGAAGAACTGGAGCAGAAAAGAAAAGCGGTGGAAGCACAGAACCGGGAACTGGAAATTGAATCTGCTTTAGAAAGGGTAAGAACGGTTGCCATGGGTATGAACAAAGCGGATGACCTGCTCGGCATTTGTGAAGTGCTGTTTAAAGAACTGCAGAAACTGGGTTTCGCTGATCTCCGGAATGCCATGATCAATATTCACAATGATGAAAGGGAATCCTTTCTTAATTATGATTATTCTGATTTTGCAGGCGCTGTCATTGCTGAAGTCAATTACAATATTTACCATTCCGTTAAAACCCTGGTGGAACAGGCCCGGAGCTCCAGAGATGCATTTATTGAATATGCATATACCGGAAAAGAACTGGAGGACTGGAAGGCATTCAGAAAACAAGGCGGCGAGTATGATGATCCACGTGTAGAAAACATCAGTGCGCTGTACTATTATTTTTATTCGATAGGAATTGGTTCTATTGGTATATCTGCATTCAGTGCTATCGGAGCAGAAAGGCTGGAGTTGCTGAAACGTTTCAGGAATGTTTTTGACCTGGCCTACAGGAGATATGTAGACATTACGAAAGCAGAAGCCCAGGCAAGGGAAGCACAGATTGAAGCAAGCCTGGAAAAAGTACGCAGCAGAACAATGGCCATGCAGCGAAGCGATGAATTATCAGACACGGCGGCCATACTCTTCCAGGAATTTAAAAGATTCGGTGAAGAAGATCTGTTACAAATTACCATTGGCATATATAATGAGGCTGAAAGCCAGATAGAGTTCAGGGTTACCAGCTGGGCGGCTGGCGGCGAAGGTATAAACCGGCCTTTCAACCTGAGTATTGATGAACCTACTTTATTGAAGCCTGTATTTACTGCCTGGAAAGAAAATAAAAAATCAATTGTTATAGATCTTGAAGGCCAGCAACTGGAAGATTGGTTAACGTACAGGAATGCGAATACCGGAGTTACCGTAACAAGCCAGGATACGGGCGGCCACAGGGTTGTAAGTGTGGCCTTTTTTTCAAAGGGGCACATTTCCATTTCAGCTCCGCATCCTTCATCAAAAGAAACGATCAGGCTGTTGGAACGGTTTGCTGCAGTATTTGATGGAACCTATACCCGTTTCCTCGATCTGCAAAAAGCAGAAGCACAGGCAAAGGAAGCAATCAAACAGGCTTCGCTGGACAGGGTGCGTGGGCAGATCGCTTCCATGCGTTCCACCGAAGACCTGCAGCGCATCACACCAATTATATGGCAGGAACTAACACACATGGATATTCCATTTATCCGTTGTGGTGTTTTTATCATTCATGAGGCAAATGCAATTGTAGAAGCACACCTGGCATCCCCCGATGGACATTCACTTGGTGCCCTGCATCTTGATTTTGATGCCAGCGAAGTAACAAAAAATACAGTAACCAACTGGCGTAAAAAAGAAGTCTATCATCAGCATTGGAACAAGGAAGAGTTCCTGCAATGGACCCAAACCCTTATTGAGCAGGGCCAGGTACAAAACCAGCAGTCTTACCAGGGAGCAACGGCTCCGCCGGAATCATTAGACCTCCACTTTGTTCCTTTTACACAGGGCATGCTCTATGTGGGCAACATCGTTCCGCTCACGGCAGATGAACTTAGCCTGGTACAATCACTTGCCGATGCATTTGCCATTGCGTATGCACGCTATGAGGATTTTAATAAACTGGAAAAAGCAAAAGAGAGTATTGAGCGCACCTTATCTGAACTGAAAGCCGCACAAGCGCAATTGATACAGTCAGAAAAAATGGCAAGCCTTGGGGAACTCACGGCCGGTATTGCCCATGAGATACAGAACCCGTTGAACTTCGTCAACAATTTCAGTGAAGTAAGTAAAGAACTGCTTGATGAAATGAAGCTGGCCATGGACAAAGGCGATGCAGATGAAGTAAAAGAAATAGCCAATGATGTGATACAGAACCTGGAGAAGATACTGCACCATGGTAAACGGGCAGAAGGCATTGTAAAAGGTATGCTGCAGCACAGCCGCAGCAGCACGGCCACCAAAGAACCAACCGATATCAATAAACTGGCAGATGAATATTTGCGATTGGCCTATCATGGGTTAAGAGCAAAGGACAAATCATTCAATGCCACATTACATACTGACTATGATGATAGCATTGGTAACATAAATATCATTCCACAGGATATCGGCAGGGTGATATTGAACCTGATCACCAATGCCTTTTATGTGGTGGATGAGAAGAAGAAGTCGGGTATTGAAGGTTATGAACCAACTGTTTCAGTAAGTACAAAAAAGATTGGTGATATAGTTTTGATTTCTGTAAAAGATAATGGCAACGGTATTCCTCAAAAAGTACTGGATAAAATATTTCAACCCTTCTTTACCACCAAACCAACCGGACAGGGAACAGGCTTGGGTTTGAGTCTGAGTTACGATATTGTAAAGGCTCATGGCGGAGAGTTGAAAGTGGAAACGAAAGAAGGGGAGAGAACTGAATTTATTATTCATTTGCCAATGGGTTAATTATGAAAATTGACAAAGAAAAAAAACTAATTAAAAGCAATACCGATTTAAAAGATCAGCTTGCGGCAAAAAACCGTGAATTAAAAATCGAAGCCCGGTTGGAAAAAGTTCGTGTGGTGGCATTAAAGATGAAACAACGGGATGATATGCTGGAAGTTTGTAAAACCATTTCCCTTCAGTTGCAATCGTTAGGGATAAAAGAAATCCGAAATGTGCAAACGGCTATCTTTTACAAAGAACGTGGCGCTTACATGAATTATGAGTATTATGCAAAGCACCGGAAAACAATTGTTACTGAAACCAGCTATACCAATCATAAGATACATAAGGCCTTTGCGAAAAAAATGATGCAGGGCAAGGGAAAATCTTACGCTACACATATCAAAGGCAAAAAAATAAAAGAATGGATCGCCTACCAGAAAACCACCAATGTATTTATTGACAGGTATCTGAACACGGCTTCTTCACTCAATTATTACTGGCATTCGCTGGGGCCGGTGGCACTCGGCATTTCCACTTACGAACCATTAAGTAAAACCGACCAGGAATTATTTAACCGTTTCCTGAAAGTATTTGAACTGGCATATACAAGATACCTGGATATTGAGCAAGCCCTTTTCCAGGCAAGGGAAGCACAGGTGCAGGCTTCACTCGAAAGAGTTCGTGCTTCTGCAATGGCCATGCATAAGTCAGAAGGTTTGCTGGATGTTTGTAAAACGATGTACAAAGAGTTTTTATCGCTTGGTTTTGAAGAAATCCGCAATGCAATAATCAACATCCACCATGACGAAGACCAGTCATTTATCAATTATGATTATGCTGAAGCGGCGGGTAAGAATTTTTCCCGCTTTACAAATAATATACTTCCCTTTGTTGGTAAAATAATTAAAGCCAGTCAGCGTAAAAGCGATGCTTTTTCCGAGACCTTCATTACCGGCAAGACTTTATCCCAATTTATACAATTGCGGAAACAGGCGGGCCAAAAAAGCGATCCAAGGCTGAACAAGACAAAACGGTTGTATTTCTATTTCTATTCCATTGGCATTGGTTCAATCGGTATTTCAACATTTGAAAAGATCAGTGGAGAAAAAATTGCTTTGCTGAAACGATTCAGGAATGTGTTTGCTTTATCCTACCAGCGATATACCGATATTCAAAATGCCGAAGCACAGGCAAGAGAAGCACAGATTCAACTGGCATTGGAAAGGGTTCGTGCAAGAACCATGGCCATGCAAAAAAGTGAAGAGCTTTCGGAAACCGCTTATATTCTTTATCAGCAATTTAAAGAATTAGGCAAAGATCCTGTACAGATTACCATCGGTATTGTGAATGAAACCCAACGGGTGATTGAATTCTCGCTCACAAAGGAAGGCAATCAAATGGATCAGCTATTTAAAGCCCCGATAGACGAGCCGATAGTAATACATAAAATATATGTTGCCTGGAAGGAACAAAAGAAATCACTGGTTATAGATATAAGCGGGCAACAATTAAGAGAATATAATAATTTCAGGAACAGTTTAAGTGATGTTGAATTTAATAATGATATTATACAAGACCGGCGTGTTATTAACATTGCTTTCTTTTTAAAAGGCCTTATTTCTGTTTCTTATACAGAACCTGCGCCACCGGAAACTGTTCAATTATTGGAAAGATTTGCAAAAGTTTTCGAGCAAACCTATACCCGTTTTCTTGATCTGCAAAAAGCCGAAGCACAGGCAAGGGAAGCTCGGATTGAAGTGGCAATGGAAAAAGTACGCTCCCGGTCAATGGCAATGCAAAATCCCGGAGAGTTAATTGAAGTTGCTGAATTACTAAGAAAAGAAATGGGTCATCTCGGCGTGGAAGAATTGGAGACCAGTTCTATCTATATCATTGATGAAAAGGATACTGCCGAATGCTGGTATGCTATTAAAGATGTAAGAGATGAACAAACAAAATTAGCAAGTGACGAAATGACGTTGAAGCTGAAAGATACATGGGTAGGCAGCCAGATGCGGAAGTTTTATCAATCAAAGGAATCAAAAACATCCATTCTGATGAAAGGTGATCATCGCAAAGAATGGATCAACTATTGTGCCGCCCATTCAAAGGTTTTACAGGGCTATTATGGTAATGAAATACCAGAGCGATCCTATCATTTGGTAAAATTCAATGGCGGCTATATGGGTGCAGCTTCACCGGGAGATATTTCGAAAGAAAGCTGGGATCTGCTGAAAAGAGCTGCTGCTGTTTTTTCATTGGCTTATACACGTTTTAAAGATTTGCAGGATGCCGCAGCAAGAGCAAGAGAGGCCCAGATTGAATTGTCATTGGAAAGAGTCCGTGCCAGGACTATGGGCATGCAGAAAAGTGAAGAGCTCAAAGAGGTGATTCAACTTGTATACGAACAGCTTGTTCACTTACATATCGATGTGGAACATGCGGGTTTTCTTATTGATTATAAAGAAAGGGATGACTTGCATATATGGCTGGCTGATAAGAATGTTATTCCCTCAGAGATAATCATACCCTGTTTTGACTCTCCCCCCAATAACAGCATTAAAGAAGCAAAGGAAAAAGGAAAGGATTTCTTTAGCTACCAGCTAACCTTTGAAGAAAAAAACAAATTCTACCGGGATCTTTTTAAATTCATTCCCGGCGTGCCGGAGGAAACAAAGCAATATTACCAGCATTACCCCGGCCTTGCCGGATCTGGTGTATTGCTGGACAATATTGGTTTGTATATAGAGAATTTTACAGGATCTGCATATACAGATGAAGAGAATAATACACTCATGCGTTTTGGTAAAGTCTTCCAGCAAACCTATACCCGTTTTCTCGATCTGCAGAAAGCAGAAGCGCAGGTAAGAGAAGCAAAGATTGAAGCAGCACTGGAACGTACCCGTACACAAAGTATGCTTATGCAGCATTCAGAACAACTGGATGATACCTTACGGGTTTTTCATGAGCAGGTGCTGTTGCTTGGCATTCCATCAGCCTTTTCATTTTTATGGCTGCCCGATGAAGATAAAGACCGGCATATCTTCTGGGCTGCCTGGGAAGAAAAGAGTTCATTTAAAAGTAAGGCCATCAACTATCCGCTCGACAGGAATGAACCTGCAACAGCACAATGCCTTGTTGACTGGAAAGGCAAGGACCCTGTTGTTTCCTATCATGTGCCGCCAGCCGGAGTGGAAAGTTATTTTGCTGCCTGGCAGGAATTGCTGGATGGCGTGGAAAAACTGAAACCTGAATATTTCGGGAGCGGGCTTTATTACGTGGAAGCCTTTATTAAATACGGCTGCTTTGGCGTGATGGTCGAAAGTGAATTGACAGCAGACGAAAAAAAGATCCTGCTCCGCTTTGCCACTGAATTTGAAAGAACCTATACCCGTTTCCTTGATCTGCAAAAAGCAGAAGCACAGGCCAGAGAAGCAAAAATTGAAGCAGCATTGGAAAGAGTGCGAAGCAGAAGTATGGCAATGCACAAAAGTGATGAACTGTTAGATGCTGCCGAAATTCTTTTTGTAGAAATGCAAAAGCTGGGCATAGACAGCTTAACCGCAGGTTATGTTTTAATAGATAAGGAAGAACAAAGCGGATTGAATTACACACCCAACCCATCTACCAAAAAAATATTGCCGCTGCCCATTATCATTCCGCATAACGAAACCATTCACCTGCAACAGGTGGTTGAAAACTGGAAGAAAGGCAATCCCTTTTTTATAGTGGAAATGGATGAAGGCGAAACCATCAAACACCAGACTTTTATTGCAGAACACAGTACAAATTTTCCGCTAACCGCTGCTCAGCTGATTGCCATTTCACCCCCAAAACTGTTTCTGCATAATTTTTATTTTAAAGAAGGGTATGTATTGATTGTAGGCGGTATAAAATTATCTGTGGAACAAACAGATATTATGTTGCGTTTTACAAAAGTGTTTCAACAGGCCTATACCCGTTTCCTTGATCTGCAAAAAGCAGAAGCACAGGCCAAAGAAGCAAAGATTGAAGCGGCATTGGAGAGAGTAAGGTCCCGGAGCCTGGCAATGCATCATTCATCAGAGCTATCAGCTGTGGTGGATACACTTCTCAGGGAGTTCACTAATCTTGAATTTACACTTACCTTTTGTATCATCAATCTTATAGATGAGCAAGACAGGAGCAATACGGTTTGGGCAGCCAATCCCGAAACCGGAAAGGACCCTGAGTCCTATTACATGAAATTTGAAGATTATCCCTTCCATCACGCCATGTGGGATGCATGGAAAGAACAGAAGAAAAATTTTATCTACACCATTGAGGGAAAAGAGAAAGAAATTTATGATGAATACCTTTATAACAGGACTGAATTCCGGCGTTTCCCCAAACATGTTCAGGAAGCGAATAAAGCCCTCAAAAGGTATGTTGCAGGCTTTACATTCTTCAAGTACAGCGGACTCCAAACAGTAAGTGAAAATAATATATCAAACGACGAATTGGCCATCCTCGAACGTTTTGGCAGAGTCTTCGAGCAATCCTACACCCGTTTCCTTGATCTGCAAAAAGCAGAAGCGCAGGCAAAGGAAGCACAGATTGAAGCCGGATTAGAGAGAGTGAGAAGCAAGGCAATGGCCATGCACAACAGTACTGATCTTTCCGTAACAGTGAGTGCCATCTTCAGCGAGCTGAAGATGCTGGGAATAGAAACGGTTCGTACCGGTGTAGCCATATATTCGGCTGACCGGCCAACACCTGTGTATTATGCTTCTTCCGCTTCTAAAGGCGATAGTAAAATTGAAGCGACCGGTTCCCCGGATCCTTCAAGCCATCCCTGCCTGGCCAAACAATACGAGGGATGGAAAAATCAAAACAATTATTTCACAGTGCTTACCGGTGAAGAGTTATCATCATACTATAAGGCAATTTCAATACGCCCTGCCTCCCACGAGGGTAACGAAATATCACTTCAACATAAAGAGTATGGATATTACTTCGTATTCCCGGCAGGGAATTTCTATGCATGGTCATTGAAAGCATATGCGGAGAACGAACTAAATATACTGACCCGTTTTAGGAACATCGTTGACCTTACATTCAGGCGGTACTTTGATATCCAGAAAGCAGAAGCTCAGGCAAGAGAAGCACAGATTGAAACGGCATTGGAAAAAGTAAGGAGCCGCACACTGGCCATGCAAAAATCGGATGAGCTGGCAGAAACAGCCACCGTTTTATTTCAACAATTAATTGCATTGGGGATTGAACCCAACCGGCTCTACATCATCCTCATTAAAGAAGATAGTGCTGATATGGAAGCATGGGTAACAGACGAGGATGGCAGTAAAGTGAGCATAGGTTTTACAAGTAATTACAGGAAAAACGCTTCCCTATTAAAAATGTATAAAGGCTGGAAGGAAAAAAGAAACAGCCTGGTAATAGATATGCAGGGAGAAGAACTGAAGCAATATTTTCATTACCTGCACAATGATCTGCAAGTACCTTTTAAAGGCGGACTGGAACAAAAAAGAAGGGTGCAGCATATTGCTTATTTCAGTCATGGCTTAATTGGTATGGCTTCGCCGGATGAACAGCCCGCTGAAACGTTACAATTACTGGAGCGCTTTGCTGCCGTATTCAATCTTACATTCACCCGTTTCAGCGACCTGCAGGTTGCTGAAGCACATGCATTGCAGGCCGAGCAGGACCTTGTTGCCATAAAAGAAGCCAAACAAAAAGCAGAAGATGCCCTGGCCGAATTGCAGGTCACCCAAAAGCAACTGATACAATCTGAGAAAATGGCCAGTCTTGGAGAACTTACCGCCGGTATTGCTCATGAAATTCAAAACCCTTTGAATTTCGTAAATAATTTTTCGGAGGTAAGTAAAGAGTTGCTGGATGAGATGAGAGATGAGTTGGAAAAAGGAAACATAGCAGATGCCAAAGAAATTATGAATGATGTGATACAGAACCTGGAAAAGATAAACCACCATGGCAAACGGGCAGATGGTATTGTAAAAGGCATGCTGCAACACAGCCGCAGCAGCAGGACATAA
>JGI24770J26754_10001599_pt1 | contig 15962 bp, 16 predicted proteins | sample LakOneMetagenome_FD_26754 | JGI IMG/M metagenome (IMG submission 26754) | reverse complement strand
GCGGCCGTGACGGCGAGCCTCAGCGGCGATCCAGCCGATCTCGGCGCGCTCACGGCCAGCGACTATTACCTGAACTACGACGGCAGCAACTGGAGCCTCGTCGACACCGCCAGCGGCGCAAGCAGCAGCCTCACGGCCTCGGGCAGCGGACCGGTGACGCTGACCGGCGCCGGGCTGACTTTCACCGTCAACGGCGCGGCGAGCGCCGGTGACCGCTTCCTCGTGCAGCCGACGAGCCAGGCCGTGGTGGGGTTGACGCTGCTGACTTCCGATCCGTCGAAAGTCGCCGCGGCTGCACCGCTCCTCACGGCCGCGGCGGCGACGAACACCGGCAACGCGACGATCGACGAGGGTTCGGTGCCCGCGATGGCCTCGTGGGTTCGCGCCAACTACACATTGGCGTTCACCAGCGCCAGCAACTACACGATCACCGGCACGAACGGTGCGACGACGAGCGGCACGTACACGTCGGGAACGCCGATCAGCTTCAACGGCTTCACCGTCACGCTCAACGGCACGCCGGCCGCGGGCGACAGCTTTTCCATCAACGACAACGCCAACGGCGCCGGCGACAACCGCAATGCCCAGAAACTCGCCGCAGTACTGAACTCGAAGGTGCTGGGCAACGGCACCCAGTCGCTGGCCACGGTGGTGGCCGCCTACGTCGGCACGGTCGGGTTGCAGACCAACCAGGCGCAGAGCGGCGCCAGCGCACAGCAGACGGTGTTGAGCAGCGCGCAGACCGCGCAGCAGAGCGTCGCGGGCGTCAACCTCGACGAGGAAGCCGCGAACCTGGTGCGCTTCCAGCAGGCCTACGCGGCGGCCGCGCAGGTCATCAAGGTCGCAGACCAGCTGTTCCAGTCGTTGATAAACGCCTTCTGAGGGATCAAGCCATGCGCATGTCAACGTCGATGCTCAACGAGGCGGCCGTGGCCGCGATGCTGCAGGAACAATCCAACCTCGCGAAGACGCAGAACCAGCTCGCAACCGGCAAGAGCATCAACTCGCCCGCCGACAATCCGGTGGGCGCGGTGCAGGTGCTCGAGCTGACGAACTCGAACGCGCAGGTGAAGCAGTACGAGGCCAACGGACAGAGCGCCAAGTCGCGACTGACGCTGCAGGAGCAGGCCCTGGCGGATTCGACCGCCACGCTGCAGTCGGTGCGCGACCTGATCGTGCAGGCCAACAGCGGCGTCAACAGCAGCGCGGACTTCAAGGCCATCGCAACGCAGATCCAGTCGCTCGAGACGCAATTGCAGGGCATCGCGAATCGCCAGGACCAGCAGGGCGACTACCTGTTCTCGGGATATTCCACCAGTACGCAACCCTTCGTGCGCGGCGCCAGCGGGGCGATGAGCTACGTCGGCGACAGTGGCGCGCGCAGCATCCAGATCGACAGCGGCACCGCGGTGCAGCTCGGCGATGCCGGATCGGCGATCTATGAAGGCGTCGCGACCGGCAATGGCACCTTCACGACCGGCGTGGCCGCGACGAACACCGGCACCGGCGTGGTCGACGCGGGTACGGTCGTGAGCGCGTCGAGCTGGGTGTCCGGCCAGTACACGATCAGTTTCAGTGACGCGACGCATTGGCAGGTGACCGACGCCGGCGGCAATCCGGTGCTCGACGCCGGCGGCAATCCGGTGACCGGCACCTACAACGGCAGTGGCGGATCAATCGCGTTCAACGGCATCCAGGTCGGCATCAGCGGGGCGCCCGCGGCCGGCGATTCGTTCACGGTCTCCCCGTCGACGCGCGAAAGCGTGTTCGATTCGCTGGATCGCGTGATCGCTGCGCTCAACAACGCCGGCAGCAATTCGGCCGCGCACGCGCAACTCAGTTCCGCGCTGGGCGGATCGCTGCAGCAGGTCGATCAATCGATCAACCAGGTATTGCGGGTCACCGCGAACGTCGGCGCGCGGCTGTCGCTGATCGGCACGACCGCCACCTCGCTCGACGCGCAAAGCACGACCGTGTCCGGGCAGATCTCCAGCCTCACGGATGTGAACTACGTCGCAGCCACGGCGCTGTACAGCCAGCAGTACCTGGCGCTGCAGGCGGCGCAGGCGTCGTTCGCGCAGATCGGCCAGCTCTCGTTATTCAAGTACTTGTAGGGCACGCAGGTGAAGCATTTCACAATTTCCGCAGCCGCGCCGTCCCCGGGCATCAAGTCCTACACGCGCAATCCGATAAAGCACGTGAACCGGATGTGGATTGGGCCACGTGGGTATACACAGCGCGACGGACGGGTGTCCGGCGCCTGAGCTAAACATTCAGGAGCAATAGACCATGTCACTCGTCCTTAATACGAACCTCAACTCCCTGAACGCCCAGAACAACCTGGCCGATTCGGGAATGAAGCTGTCGACTGCGCTCGCGCAGTTGTCCTCGGGCCTGCGCATCAACACCGCTGCCGACGATTCGGCCGGCTACGCGATCGTGCAGGGCATGACCTCACAGATCAACGGCCTGAACCAGGCCGCGCGCAACGCCGCTGACGGCGTGTCGCTGACGCAGACCGCCTCGGGCGCGCTGTCGGAAATCATCAGCGACCTGCAGACGATGCGCGACCTGGCCGTGCAGTCCCTGAACGCGACCAACAGCGCGCAGGACCGCGCCAACCTCGACCAGCAGTTCCAGCAGCTGAAGGCCGACATCAGCAACGTCGCTTCGACCTCGAACTTCAACGGCGTGAACCTGCTCGACGGCACCTTCCAGGGCTCGACCTTCCAGATCGGGCCGAACACCGGCAACACGATCACGGTGTCCTCGGTGGACAGCGCCAAGGCCGACAACCTCGGCGCGCTGTACAGCGTCGCCGGCGCGGCGGCTGGCACGGGCACCACGAAGGGCGACATCGGCACGCTCACGATCACCCCGACGATCGGCGGCACCGCGGGCACGGCCTTCACGACGGCCTCGTTCACGCTGACCGGCAACCTGGCCACGGACAATGCGACGATCGCCTCGGCGATCAACCAGGGTTCGGCGGCGCTCGGCGGCATCATTGCCACGGTCAGCGCGACCGGCATCGACATCAGCAGCACCAGCAACAAGGTGTCGCTGGCGGTGGCCTACACCGCGGGCGCGGTCGACGCGGGCACCGAGACGCTGGCGAAGCTTGGCGTCAACGCGGCCTATGACCTGACGGCTGTCGCCACGCCCACCTCGCACCTGGACACGTCGGACGTCACGTCGGTGGACAACGCCAACAAGGTGCTGAGCCAGATCGACAATGCCTTGCAGCAGGTGGTGGCTTCGGGCGCGCAGCTCGGCGCGTACCAGAACCGCTTCCAGGCCGCGATCGCGGGCATCAACACGACGGCGACGAACCTGAGCGCCGCGCGCAGCCAGATCCAGGACACGAACTTCGCGCAGGCGACTTCGGACCTGTCCAAGGCGCAGATCCTGCAGCAGGCTGGCACGGCGATGGTCGCCCAGGCCAACACGGTGCCGCAGAACGTGCTGACGCTCCTCCAGAAGCTCCCTTAATGGGCCGACGGCAAGAGCAGACCGCAATGACCGGGGGCGGGGACCGAAAGGTCTCCGCCCCCGACGCGTTTGCGGTGCTGCGCTACGCGTCCCGCCACTAGGACGACGCGATGGCCACCAGCGACCCTTCCACCGTATCCGTTTCCTCGAGCAGCTCCGCCAGCGGCGCGGGCGGCTCGGTCATCAACGTTTCGAGCCTGGTCTCGCAGCTGGTCGCGGCAACGCGCGCACCGCAGGACGCGCAGATCGCGTCGCAGACCGCGGCCGTCACGACCAAGATTTCCGCGGTCGGCGCGCTCAAGGGCGCGCTGAGCACATTCCAGGCGTCGCTCGCTTCGCTCAGCACATCGAGTGCGTTCGCGTCGAATTCCGCCAGTTCTTCCGATTCCAACGTATTCACGGCGAGCGCCGCATCGGGCGCCGTTCCCGGCCACTACGCGATCGCCGTCACGGCGCTGGCCTCCTCGCAGCAGTTGCTCTCCAACGCATTCGTCGGCGGCGGCACGGCGGTCGTGGGCACGGGCACGCTGAACATCAAGCTCGGCGACAACAGCTTCCAGCTCACGCTCGACAGCACGAACAACACCGTGGCCAATGTCGCCGCGGCGATCAATTCCGCGGCGGACAACCCGGGCATCACCGCCACGGTGATCCAGGGCACCGACGGCGCGCACCTCGTGCTTTCGTCGAACCAGACGGGCGCGGCGAACACGATCGAGGTCACCGAGACCGACGCCGGCAACGGGCTTGCGGCGCTGACCTACGCGGCCGGCAACACGGCGAACTACAAGGAAAACGCGGCGGCGCAGGATGCGGCCTTCAGCATCGCCGGCGTGGCGTACACGAGCGCCTCGAATTCGGTGACCGACGCGCTGAGCGGAGTGACGCTGACCTTGACCGGTGTCTCGACGGGCCCCGGCGCAACGCTGACCGTGGCGAACGACACGACGACGGTCACGTTCAACATCCAGGCTTTCATCGCGGCGTACAACACGCTGCAGTCGAGCGTCGCGAGCCTCGGCAGCTACGACGCCGCGAGCGGGTCCGCCGGCCCGATGCTCGGCGATCCGCTGCTGACCGGCGTGCAGAACCAGATCCGGCACGTGCTGCAGACGGTCAATGGCGCCGGCACCTACTCGACGCTCGCCAGCATCGGCATCACGACGCAGAAGGACGGCACGCTGGCCGCCGATGCGGGCAAGCTGCAGGCCGCGTTGACCGGCAATTTCAGTGCTGTCAGCAAGCTGTTCAGCGGTGACAGCGGCGTGGCGTCCCAGCTCGACACGCTGCTCACGCAACAGCTCGCCAGCGGCGGCACGATCGACACGCGCTCGCAGACGCTGCTCAAGCAGAACAAGGTTCTGACCGACCAGACCACCGCACTCAACAAGCAGATGAATGCGATGAGCCAGAGCCTGACGCAGCAGTATTCGGCGCTGAACGTGCTGCTGTCTTCGCTGCAGACCACATCGGCCTACCTCACGCAGGCCATCAACAGCCTGCCCACGGTGCAGGGCAAGTCGAACTCCTGATAGCGATTGCACCGCGCGTCGCGCCCCGCGCGCGGCTCAAGTTGAGCGTCAAAAAGCCGTTAACCGGTCCATGGGTTGGCCCGGGAGCAGCGCGTGGTGAGTGGTTACGAACGAAATGCGAAGCTCGGGGCATACCAGAGCGTGTCCGCGCATGGCGGCGTGGCCAGCGATGATCCGCACCGCCTGGTGCTGATGCTCATGGATGGCGCGCTCGATCGCATGGCGCTCGCGCGCGGATTCCTCGAGCGCGGCGAGATCGCGCGCAAGTCGCAGGTGCTGCACAGCTGCATCACGATCATCACGGAATTGCGCGGGAGCCTGAACCTGGCGCAGGGCGGGGCGCTGGCGCACAACCTCAGCGACCTCTACGACTACATGATGCGCCAGCTGCTGCGGGCGATCGCCGACAACAGCGTCGAGTACATCCGCGAGGTGAGCTCGCTCCTCAGCGAGATCCGCGCCGCCTGGGTCGCGATCGGACCGCAGGTGGGTTCGATGCGCAGCGCCGCTGGTCGCAACGGTTGAACGACGCGGCGGGTCGCGGCGCCGCGCGCAGTTTCGTACAATAGGCACTGCCGGACGCGGCGGCAGGCCGCGACAGGTTCCAGGAGGCAACGTGTACGAAGGCGTCGACACCGTCGTGCTCCACAACGAGCTCGCCTACCACGACGTGCTGCCGGTGCGCTGGGAGNCGTTGTCCCAGCCGCTCGATACATTCCGCCTCGGCACGCTCGAGGAAGCCAACGTGCTGCTGCTGCAGGCCTGCGTCGCCGTCGAGGAGCATCCGCTGCGCGACAAGGGCGAAGACCAGCATCCGCTCGCCAGCGAACTCGCGCGGCTCGATTTCAAGCTGAACCTGTTGCTGCAGATGGTCGGCACGCTGGTGAACCAGGCGCCCGCGATCGAAGCGGTGCCGGTGCAGTTCAATGCGCTCGGCGCCTCGTGGCAGGCGCGCGGCGCGCCGCCGCGCGTCGGCATGCAGGGCATGTTGCATATCCGGCTGCGCGGCTCGATGGTGCAGACGCTCGACCTGTACGCCGAAATCACCTCGAGCGAAGCCGGCGCCGTCAGCGCGAAATTCCTGAAGATGCCGCAGGCCGCGACCGACCTGATCCAGCAGCTGTGCTTCCTGCGGCACCGGAAGCAGGTGGCCGGATCGCGTAAATCCCGCAACAAGTCCTGAAACTGTGAGGCGCCGCACGATTATCGCGTGACGGATTCCGCAGTGTTTTCCATAACGCGGGAATAATCTCTCTCCATGCCCGGGATCGGGCTGGCCAGGGAGCAGCGATGACCATCAAGGATTCGGCGACGCCAAGCGGGGCAGCATTCCCCACTGGCCAATCCGTCGCCATCTCCCGCGTCAATCGCCTTATCCAGCAGGTCGCCCCCTTCGACAGCAATGTACTGATCCTCGGCGAGTCGGGCACCGGCAAGGAAGTCGTGGCCCGCGCGATCCATGACAGCTCGCCGCGGCGCATGCGGCCGTTCGTGCCGATCAACTGCGGCGCGATCCCGAGCGAGCTGCTCGAGAGCGAGTTGTTCGGCCACGAGAAGGGCGCCTTCACCGGCGCGCTGAACGCGCGCAAGGGCCGCTTCGAGCTCGCCGAAGGCGGCACGATCTTCCTCGACGAGATCGGCGACATGAATCCGCTGATGCAGGTCAAGCTCCTGCGCGTGCTGCAGGAGCGCGTCTACGAGCGCGTCGGCAGCTGCAGCTCGCAGCAATGCAACGTTCGCATCATCGCGGCGACCCATCGCAACCTCGAGGAACGGATCGCGCAGGGCCAGTTCCGCGAAGACCTCTACTACCGATTGAACGTCGTCCCGGTCGAAATGCCTCCGCTGCGTGAGCGGGCCGAAGACCTGCCGATGCTGGTGAAGACGCTCGGCGCGCGCATCGAGGCCGCGGGTGGCGCCGCCGTGCGGTTGCTGCCCGAGACGCACGCTGCGCTCGCGCAGTATCGCTGGCCGGGCAACGTACGCGAGCTTGCGAATCTCCTCGAGCGCCTGTCGATCCAGTGCGCCGACCGTGCCGCATCGGTGGCCGACCTGCCGGCGCGTTACCAGCCGATCGGCTACGTCGCGCCGGCGGAGCCCGTGGCGACCGCGGTGCTGGATCCGGTGGCGGAACTGAAGATGCTGGAAAGCGTCGTCGTGCCGCAGCCGGCGATGCCGGCGGCCAGCGCCACGGTGCAGGACATTGCCACTGTGCAGGATCTTGCCGTCGGCGCGGACTTGCCGGCCGGTGGACTCGACCTGCGCGCCTACCTGGAAAACCTCGAGCGTCGACTGATCACGCAGGCGCTCGAAAGCGCCGGCGGCACCGTTGCGCACGCCGCGCGGCTGCTGGGACTCCGTCGCACGACGCTGGTCGAGAAGCTGCGCAAGTACGAATTGACCGGCAACGATCTGTCGGCGACGGGAACTTGACGGCCATCGGGGCCCGCGCCTGCGGCAAGTGCCTGCCGCTGAGACGCAGCTCACACTAATCCGCCCGGCACGCAATTTGCTCTTTCCTCCTGCAGGACTGATCCATCGAGCAGGCGAGGAAGCAATGCCGACCATCATCGAGACCCGCAATGCAGCCGAGCGCGGCGATGCGCAATGCATCGACGCCGTCGATCCGGTTGCCTGCGATCCGCTGTCGGTGCAACTGCTCACGCTGGCGCGCCGCGTCGCGGCCAGCGAATGCACGGTGCTGATCACCGGCGAATCGGGCACCGGCAAGGAAGTGATCGCGCGCTACATGCATCGGCATTCGCAGCGCCGGCACGGGGATTTCGTCGCGGTCAACTGCGCCGCGATCCCCGAGCACATGCTGGAGGCGATGCTGTTTGGCTGGGAGCGCGGCGCTTTCACCGGCGCACACGCCGCGCATGCAGGCAAGTTCGAACAGGCGCAGGGTGGCACGTTGCTGCTCGATGAGATCTCCGAGATGCCCTTGTCGCTGCAGGCGAAGCTGCTGCGCGTATTGCAGGAGCACGAAGTCGAGCGGCTGGGCGCGCGGCTGCCGCTCTCGCTCGACGTGCGCGTGCTGGCAACCACCAACCGGCGCCTGCGCGAGGACGTCGCCGCGGGCCGCTTCCGCGAAGATCTCTACTACCGCCTGAATGTCTTTCCGCTGGCGTTGTCGCCGCTGCGCGGCCGGCGCGCCGATGTGCTGCCGCTGGCGATGCGCCTGCTCGCCAGCCACTGCCGCGCGGGCGAACGCATCCCCGCGCTGGATGCCGCCGCCGGACAGCGCCTGCTGGCGCACGACTGGCCCGGCAACGTGCGTGAACTCGACAACGTCATGCAGCGCGCGCTCGTGCTGTGCGAAGGCGCCGTCATCCGCCCCGAGCATATTTCCTTCGAACAGCTTGGCGCACCCGAGACGTTCGCGCCAACGGCGGCGACGGCTAAAGGCGACGCTGCGCCCGTCGTCGAGGCGGGCGCGAAGCGTGCGCGCGCCACCGGCTCCGATCTCGCCGGGGCAATCGCCGCGACGGAATTCGAATTGATCCTCGAAGCGCTGCGCCGTGACCACGGCAGCCGCGAACGCATGGCGGAGCGCCTCGGCATCAGCCCGCGTACGCTGCGCTACAAGCTGGCGCGCATGCGCGCGGCCGGCGTGAACCTGCCCAGCGCATGGAGTGCCGCATGAGCCAGATGCAGATCGACCAGGTGTTGTCGCAGATCCGCAGCTTCTCCGCGCAGGGAACCGGCCTCGCGCGTCCGCTCGCGCCCACGGCGCCGGGTGGCCTGGCGCAGGGCGTGGCGGGCGTCGGCGGCACGAGCGCACCCGCATTCGGACAATTGCTGAAGCAGGGCATCGATGCCGTGAATTCCAGCCAGCAGAGCGCGGGCGCGCTGGCCGACGCCTACGAGCGCGGCGCAAGCGGCGTCGATCTCGCGCAGGTCATGCTGGAAACGCAGAAGGCATCCGTGTCGTTTCGTGCGCTGACTGAAGTGCGCAACCGCCTGGTGAACGTGTACCAGGAAATCATGAACATGCCGATCTAGGACCGATCCTCAGGTGAACTGACCCATGGCCAATGAATCAAGCGTCGTCCTCTCGCCCGCAGCGCGTTTCAACGCGCGGCCGCTGCTGTTGCTGGTGGGAATCGCCGCGGCAGTCGCCGCCGGTGTCGCCGTCATGCTGTGGTGGCAGGGCCCGAACTGGAGCCTGCTGTACGGCAACCTCGAAGCGAACGATGCCAGCCAGGTCGTGCAGGCGCTGCAGACCGCCGGCATCAAGTACAAGCTCAGCGACGATACGGGCGCCGTCATGGTGCCCGCCGAGGACGTGCACGCCGCGCGCCTGAAGCTCGCCGCGCAGGGCCTGCCGGAAGGCAGCAGCAGCGGGCTCGACCTGATCAACAAGGATTCAGGCATCGGCGTCAGCCAGTTCATGGAAAACGCGCGCTATCAATATGCGCTGGAGACCGAACTGGCGCGCACGATCTCGAGCCTGCACAGCGTCGCCGCGGCGCGTATCCATCTTGCGATCACGCAGCAGTCGGCTTTCGTGCGCGACCGGCATCCGGTCAGCGCCTCGGTGTTCCTGCAGCTGCGGCCCGGCGGACGGCTGGAATCGGAACAGGTGCAGGCCATCATCCACCTGGTCGCCTCGAGCATTCCGGACTTGTCCGCCGACCAGGTGACGGTCGTCGACCAGCAGGGACGGCTGTTGTCGCAGCCGGTCTCGGCGCAGTCGGCGATGCAGACCGAACAATTCGCCGCGGCCCAGCGCGTCGAAGACAGCTACGTGCAACGCATCGAGGAACTGCTCGTGCCGCTGGTCGGCGTCGGCAAGGTTCGCGCGCAGGTCACCGTCGATCTCGAGACCAACGAGAACGAAGAGAGCCACGAGGAATACAAGCCCGACAGCGCAGTCGTGCGCAGCGAGCAGACATCGGAACAGACGGGTCCGGGCGCGGCGGGTGCCGCGGGCGTNCCCGGCGCGCTGACAAACCAGCCGCCAGCCGGTGGCACGGTTGCCGCCGCGCAGCCGGCCGGCGCGGGTGCGACGCCCGGCGGCGCCGCGGGCGCGGCGCCCGGCGCGGCAGCGAATGGCGGCGCCAACGCGGCCGCCGGCGCTGCCGGTGCTGCGGGTGGCGCGGCAGCGCCCGGCGCGGCCGTTGCGGAGAATGTCAGCAAGCAGGCGACGCGCAATTTCGAGATCAACCGCACGCTGAGCTACACGCGCCAGCCCGGTGGCAGCATCAAGCGTGTCACGGTGGCGGTGCTGCTCGACAACGTCGCGCATGTCGGCGCGGACGGCAAGGCCAGCGTGCAGGCGCTGACTGCGCCGCAGATCGACAACATCACGAAGCTGGTCAAGAACGCGGTCGGGTTCAACGAGGCGCGCGGCGACAGCGTCAGCGTCGTCAATGAAGCCTTCCACCAGGACAATACCGAATTGAAGCCGGAATCCGTGCCGCTGTGGCAGCGGCCGATGGTGCAGGACATCGCGCGCCTCGCATTGGGTGCCCTCATCCTGCTGGCGATCGCACTCGGCGTGCTGCGTCCGATGATCCGCAACCTGACCGCGCAGGCGGCGACGCCGGCGCTGGCGACGGCGGGCAGCGCTGAAAGCAGTCCCGCTGTCGCTGCCGGCACCCCGACGCTGGCCTACGAACAGCAGGTGGTGCAGGCGAAGAATCTCGTCACGCAGGATCCAAAACGCGTCGCGCAGGTCGTCAAGACCTGGGTGGGTGAGTGATGGCCGACGCAGCAGCCACGAACCGGCCCGGCGAAGCCGCCGCGAACGTGCTGGCGTGGACCGTGCCGCAGGCCGCAGGCCCGGTCGTGGGTCGGCGCCGCGTCACCGACCTCAACGCGCTGGAGCGCGAAGCCTGGGAACAGGGGTTTGCGCAAGGACGCGACGCCGGGCGCGCGGCCGCGCAGGCCGAACAGCAATCACACACCGATGCGTTGCGCGCACGGGTGCAGGCGCTCGACGGCGTCATGAACCTGCTGTCGCGTCCGCTCGCGGAGCTCGACGAGCGCGTGCTGCGGCAATTGTCGACGCTGGCCGGCGCCATCGCGCGGCAGCTGGTGCGCCGCGAACTGAAGACCCAGCCCGAACAGATCATCGCGGTGATCCGCGAGACCGTGGCGCTGCTGCCGGCGTCGGCGCGCGACGTGCGCATCCACCTGCATCCGGATGACGCGGCGCTGGTGCGCGAGCGGCTGATCGAACCTGGCAGCGCGCGCGCCTGGACGCTGGTAGAAGATCCGGTCGTCACGCGCGGCGGCTGCCGCATCAACGGAGAGAACTCCAGCATTGATGCGCAGGTCGAGGCGCGCCTCGGCGCCGCGATCGCCGCCGTGCTCGGCGATGAACGGAGCGCGACATCCGCTCCGGCAGCGGACAACGCACCATGAGCGCCGCGCTGGCCGCCGCGAATGCGCGCTGGACCGAAGCGCTGGCGCTGAAGGAAGCGGCGCTGGCTGCAATGCCGCCGCTCCCGGTGGCCGGCCGGCTCACGCGCATGATCGGCCTGACACTGGAGGCCACCGGCTGCCAGGCAGCGGTCGGCGATCGCTGCGAAATCGTCACGACCGATGACATGCACATCAATGCCGAAGTCGTCGGCTTCGCCGGCGACAACATTTTCCTGATGCCGACCGGCGATATCCATGGCTTGAAGCCCGGAGCGCGCGTGTTGCCGCGTCCCGGCACCGGCACTGTCGGCGTCGGTACCGGAATGCTCGGCCGCGTCGTCGATGGCGCCGGCGCGCCGCTCGACGGACGTGGACCGATCGCCACGACGGCGCGCGTGCGCCTGGCGGGCACGCCCATCAATCCGCTGGCCCGCCAGCGCATCAGCGAGCCGCTCGATGTCGGCGTGCGCGCGATCAATGGATTGCTGACCGTCGGTCGAGGCCAGCGCATCGGCCTGTTTGCGGGCAGCGGCGTCGGCAAGAGCGTGCTGCTCGGCATGATGGCGCGCTACACGCAGGCGGACGTGATCGTGGTCGGACTGATCGGCGAGCGCGGCCGCGAAGTGAAGGAATTCATCGAATCGATCCTGGGACCGGCCGGCCAGTCACGCGCCGTCGTCGTCGCGACGCCCGCCGATCATCCGCCGCTCATGCGGCTGCACGGCGCCTGGCTCGCGACCGCGATCGCCGAACACTTTCGCGACCAGGGCGCCAGCGTGCTGCTGATCATGGATTCACTGACGCGCTTCGCGCAGGCGCAGCGCGAAATCGGCCTCGCAATCGGCGAGGCGCCCGCGACGAAGGGCTATCCACCCTCGGTGTTCGCGCGGCTTCCGCAGCTGGTCGAACGCGCCGGCAACGGCGTGCACGGCGGCGGATCGATCACCGCCTTCTACACGGTGCTCGTCGAGGGAGACGACCACAACGATCCGATTGCCGACGCGGCGCGGGCCATCCTCGATGGCCACATCGTGCTGTCGCGGCGCATTGCCGACGGCGGCCGGTATCCGGCCATCGATGTCGAGGCATCGGTGAGCCGCGTCATGCACGACATCGTTCCGGGGCCGCACATGGAACTCGCGCGCCGGCTCCGGCAGCGCTCGGCGCTCTACGAACACAACCGCGACCTGGTCTCGATCGGGGCGTACCAGCGCGGCTCGGATCCGCGCGTCGATGAAGCGATCGCGAACTGGCCGCAGATCGAAGCCTACCTACGCCAGGACATGCGCGAAAGCGTGCGACTTGCCGACAGCATCACGCAGCTGCAGCAGGCCGTGCCTGAATCTGTCGCGCGGAGCAGCAACCCATGAAACGAGCGCAACGACTGCAACCCCTGCACGAACTGGCCGGCCAGAACGAGCGCAACTGCGCGCTGCGGGTCGCCGATTGCGAGCGACGGATCGCGGCGGGCGAGCAACGCTACGAGGAGCTGGTCCGCTATCGCCTGGAATACCAGCAGTTGTTCCACGCGCGGGCCGCCGGCGGTTCGCCGATGCGGGCCCTGCGCGAGCAACAGGTCTTCATCGCACGGCTCAGCGAGGCCGTGCGCGCACAGCGCACGCTGGTCGAAGTGCTGCGCGCCGAGGCGCTGCAATTGCAGGAGCAGTGGCGCAATGCCGCCACGCGCAAGCAGGCCGTCGGCAAGGTCATTGAACATGCACGTTCGGAGGAAATCATGACGCAGGAAAAACGCCAGCAACGCGAACTCGACGAGCTGGCCAGCCGGTCGAGGGCACGCCAATGATCGCGCAACCCGCTGCGGCCGCGAACGCCGGCACCGTCGCTGGTACGGGCCCGGGCGCCGGAGCTGGCGCCGATTCGACCGGATCGTCGTGCGCCGGATCGACAAACGGCGATGCGTTCGCGCAGACCTTGCAGGCGCTGGCTGCAGTTGCGGCGGGCACGCCGCTGGCATCGCAGGCCGGTGATCCGCTGCCGGGCCAGGCCGCCGGCGAGGCATCCACGACGAACCCGCCGGCAGGCGAAGCCGCATTGCTGGATGCGACCCGGACGCCCGACACGGCGCTCGGCGCACCCGACGCCCGACCGACGGGCGCAAGCAACTCCGGGAATTCGGCACCACAGGAAGCCAATGCAGGTGGAACCCGGGCGAGCATGGCGAAGGACCTGCTGCGCCTGTTGTTAGCGAAGCCATTGTCGGCATTGGCCGCCGACGGCGCCGCGCCTCGCGCGGGCACGGCGACCGCAGAAGAAAAGGATTCGGGCGCGTCGAACGATGGCGACGCAGCGCCCACGGCATCAGCCGCTGCGCCGGATTCGTCGACGGTTGCGACGTTGCTGACGCAGTTGCCGAACCCGACGCCGCTCCCTGTGACAGCGAAGTGGAACGATTCCGACGCGGCGAAGGCAGTCGATGAACGCGCTGCCGCGCCGATGCGTGCACCGAATGCCGTCGCGACCGCGAAGGGTGCGGCGCTGGTCGTCGAGCCTCACGCGACAGCGTTGCCCACGCTGGCCCGGCTGGGGGACGCCGCAACCGCGGCATCCACGCTTGCGCCGCAAGGCTCGCTGGCCGACACACCGCATCCGCCGCGAGTCGTGGCAACATCGGACACGTCCATCGATACGAGCGGCATGGCCGCGGCGTTGCGCGCCGCCAGCGCAGCCAACACGTCGCCGGTGGAACATACGGTGTCCGTGCCCGTGCATGATCGCCATTGGCCCACCGCGCTGGCCGCACAGGTGCTGATCCTGGGCGGCGACAAGGTCAGTGCCGCCACGCTGCGGCTCACGCCCGAGCATCTGGGGCCGGTCGAAGTGCGCATCGACATGCAGGACTCGAACGTCAACGTCAATTTCACGGCTGCGCATGCCGAGACGCGTTCGGCGCTCGAGCAGGCGATGCCGCAGCTTCGCAGTGTCCTGGCCGGCGCCGGATTGACGCTGGGCCAGGCCACCGTTCAGCAGCAAGCGCGACAGGGATCACAGAATCCCCAGTCCGCGCTGCGCGGCGTGGCCGGCGTGGACGAAGTGCATGAAGCGCCGGCTGCCCTGTGGCGCGCGCTGGGCATCGTCGATGAATACGCCTGAGCGCGACGGAATTCCGTCTGGCATGGCACTTGCTGGCTACAACCCTGAATCACCTCTGCATGGGAAGGAATGAACATGGCCGCTGAAGAGAAACCGGGCGCCGCGGCGCCGGCCAAGAAGAAGAGCAAATTGCCGTTGATCATCATCGGCGTGCTGGTGCTCGCCGGAGGCGGCGGTGCCGCCTTCAAGTTCATGAAGCCTAAACCTGCCGCCGAGGAAAAGCCCGCGGCGGAAGCCACGTCGGCCAAGGCCGCGGCGATCTACTACAAGTTCGATCCGGCCTTCGTCGTCAATTTCGGCGCAGAAGGCAACACGCGCTACCTGCAGATCACGCTCGAGGCGATGAGCCGCGACCAGAAAGTGATCGACGAGATCAAGAACAACGAGCCCGCGATCCGCAATGATCTCGTGCTGTTGTATTCCGCGCAGCAACCGGAGGCGCTGCTGGCGCCCGAGGGCAAGGAGAAGCTGCGCGCCGCGACGCTCGACGCCGTCCGCAAGACGATTGCCGCCGAGGGCGCCAAGCCCGAAGCCGTCGAGGCCGTCTACTTCACCAGTTTTGTCATCCAATGAACGCGCCGATGGCAGAAGCCGCAGTGGAGGCCGAGCCGACCCACGATGCGTCGGCTGTGCCGGCGGCACCGCCCCCGACCAGTGCCGGCGGCGACATCAACCTCGATGTCGTGCTCGACATTCCGATCACGCTGACGATGGAAGTAGGGCGCAGTCGCATCAGCATCCGGAACCTGCTGCAGCTGAACCAGGGCTCGGTCGTCGAGCTCGAACGCGCCACCAGCGAACCGCTCGACGTCTACGTCAACGGCACGCTGGTCGCGCATGGCGAAGTCGTCGTCATCAACGAGAAGTTCGGCATCCGCCTGACGGATGTGATCAGCCCCGCGGAGCGCATCCGCAAGCTCAAGTAGCCCGGCGGCGCGCCCGGTCGCGCAACCTGGCAGTGCCAGATTCCCGTCGGCTTCGCTGGCACAGCGATTGCACCGTTACCGGCATGCAAACGCAAACAAGATCCCGTCGACCCCCCAGCCTGGCGTGCACGTCCATGCTGGCGATCGCCTATTCGCTGCCGTTGCTGCTGGCATCGCATCCCGCCAGTGCCGCGCCCTTTGCGGCGCCCGCGCAGATCAGCCCGCCGAGCGCGGGCTTCGGCGTCATGCGCATGGTGCTCGCGCTGCTGCTGGTGCTCGCGGCTGTCTACGCCGCCGCGGCGATGTTGCGCCGGCTGCGCGTGCTGACGCCGGCCGGGACCGTGGAGCTGCAGGTTCTTTCGCAGGTCGCGCTCGGCACGCGCGAACGCGCGGTGCTGCTGCGCGCCGGCGACCGGCAGATCGTGGTCGGCGTGGCGCCGGGCAACGTGCGGTTGTTGTGGGCGCTGGACGAGCCGGCTTCGCCGCCGTCGCAGGCGACGCCCGCGGCANGNTCGCCCGGCACCGCCGG
>JGI24770J26754_10001584_pt1 | contig 16070 bp, 13 predicted proteins | sample LakOneMetagenome_FD_26754 | JGI IMG/M metagenome (IMG submission 26754) | reverse complement strand
CATTCCTATTTATTTGGACCTTCCACTATTGTTGGAAAAGACAATTTTATTTATACCGAAAACGGATTTTACAACACCAAAAATAATGTCGGCCATTTTCTCAAAAAATCCTACATCAAATATCAAGACCGATTGATTGAAGGCGATAGTTTGTATTTTGATCGGAAAAAAGAATTCTCATCGGGAACTCGTAATGTAAAAATCACTGATTCCGTTAACAAAGCTATTATTCGTGGNCATTATGGCGAAGTGTATAAAGCAAAAGACTCGCTTTACATTACCAAACGTGCTTCTGTTCGCTACATGATGGAAAAAGATTCGATGTTTGTTCATGCCAAAAAACTAATTGTAACAGGTAAGCAAGGCGAACGAGTGGTTCGCGGTTTTCCGAACGTAAGATTTTTTAAAAGTGATATGAGTGGCAAATGTGATTCGATTCATTCGGATCAAAAGAAAGCACTCACACAACTCATCGGCAAACCCATTCTTTGGAATTTTGAAAACCAAATTACCGGTGATGTCATGCATCTTATTGGCAATAATACCACCGAAAAACTCGATTCTTTAAAAGTACTCAACAATACATTTATCATCTCAAAAGACACCATCGGAACGGGTTACAATCAAGTTAAAGGGCTCAATTTATATGGTAAATTTAAGGATAATAAAATGTATGAAGCCGATGTTGTTAAAAACACCGAAGTGGTATATTTCATGAGAAACGATAAAAACGAACTCATCGGAATCAATAAAAATGTAAGCAGTCGAATAAACATGTTAATGGATGATAAAAGTAAGATTGACACTATTACTTTTTTTAATGAAGTGGATGGTGATATCTATCCTGACAAAGATTTACCCGAAAATGCCCGAAAACTAAGAGGCTTTGTTTGGCGTGGCGACGAACGAATAAAAACCAAAGAAGAAATTTTTCCACCAGAAGAAGATGCCGAAGAACAGAAAATTCAGGAGCAAACTAAAATCGATAATGCCAAACCTAATGTTCCTATGAAAGTTAGGAAAGAAACACTAAATTACGATAAAAAGAAAACTGGAAAGAAATAGATTGAAAGTACAAAGTACAAACAATTGCCAAACAATGAATAACGATTTTATAAAATACCAAGCGCAAACGTCTCCTTATCCTCTAGGAATGGAGGTTTCACATGCTATTGGTTCTTACATATACGATACTAACAATAAGAAATACCTCGACTTTGTAGCAGGTGTTTCTGCTTGTTCCCTTGGTCATCAACATCCCAGAGTAAATCAAGCCATAAAAGACCAATTAGACAAGTATTCCCATGTGATGGTTTATGGAGAATATTCTCAAAGTCCTGCCGTACACTATTGCAAATTATTAGTCGAAAATTTACCTAAAGAGCTCAATAAAGTCTATTTAGTTAATTCAGGTACAGAAGCTTGTGAAGGCGCATTAAAATTAGTACGTCGTGTAACGGGAAGAAGTCAGTTGATTTCTTGTCATAATGCGTATCACGGAAACACTATGGGTTCGATGAGCGTCATGGGATTTGAAGAACGCAAACAAATCTTTCGCCCATTAATTCCAGATGTCGATTTCATTACATTTAACAACGAAGAAGACATCCAAAAAATAACGACTAAAACAGCCGGAATCATTTTGGAAAGTATTCAAGGAGGTGCTGGTTTTATTCAACCACAAAACGATTTTTTAGCCAAAGTAAAAAAACGTTGTGATGAAGTAGGTGCCTTATTAATTGTGGATGAAATTCAACCTGGTTTTGGTAGAACTGGGAAATTATTCGGATTTGAAAACTACAATGTGGTTCCCGATGTAGTAATTATTGGCAAAGGAATGGCTGGCGGAATGCCCGTAGGCGGATTTATTGCCAACGAAAAGCACATGGATTTATTGAGTCACGATCCAAAATTGGGACACATCACTACTTTTGGCGGACATCCTGTCATTGCAGCAGCATGTTTAGCGACACTACAAGAANTATTAGAAAATGACTACGCTTCTCAATCTTTAGTAAAAGAAAAATTATTCCGCGAACTTTTGGTACATCCTTTGATACACGAAATTAGAGGAAAAGGATTAATGCTTGCCGCCATGACAGCAGATTCCGAAATAACAAATCAGGTTATTTTGCGTTGTCAGGATAGAGGACTAATCTTGTTTTGGCTCTTATTTGAAGGAAAAGCCATTCGAATTACACCACCATTAACGATTTCAGAAGATGAGATTCGTGAAGGTTGTCAAATCATGTTAGACGTAATGGACGAAGTTCAATTGTCAATTCATAATTCGTAATTCAAAATTAATTTTCTGTTAATTAAATTGTTCAAAACAAAAAACGAAATTCCTCTCAATTCGATAAGAGTTAACTACTTTTATTAAGGATAATTTTAAATAAAAAGCTATGCATTTGGAACACGACGAAGAAGACTACAATTTATCCTTATCAAAATTTGAATCGATGCTAAAAACCAACAAAGTTTTCTTTTTCGATTCAGAGGAATTTGAAGAAATCATTCTTCATTACCTTGATATGGGCAAGGCAAGTTTAGCCAAAAAAGCTTTAAAACTCGGATTAGAACAACATCCTAAATCTACTGGTTTAAAACTAGTTCAGGTTGAAATGTTGATTTACGAAGACAAGTTGGAGATTGCCGAAAAAATGCTCAACGAACTGTATGCCTTAGAGCCTACCAATGAAGAAATTTTTATCCAAAAAGCTAATATTTATTCGAAACGAGACAACCATGAAAAAGCGGTTGAATTGCTAGAAGAAGCCCTTCAATTTACCGAAGATTTTGGTGACGTTTATAATTTAATTGGCATGGAATATCTTTTTATGGATAATCTAGAAAAAGCCAAAGAGAACTTCATTAAATGTTTGGAAGAAGAAATTGAAGACCAATCAGCACTCTATAATGTGGTCTATTGCTTTGAATTTTTAGACCAAAATGCCGATGCCATAGAATTTCTTAAAACGTACATTGATAAAAATCCCTACAGTGAAATCGCTTGGCATCAAAAAGGACGTTTGTATTATGGGTTGAAAGATTATGAAAATGCTGTTCGAGCCTTCGAATTTGCCACCTATATCGACGATGATTTTGTAGGTGCCTTTATGGAAAAAGGGAAAGCATTAGAGCGTTTAAAACGTTATGAAGATGCTATTGAAAGCTACCAAAGAACTATTGAACTGGATGATCCAACTTCGTATGCTTTATTGCGAATTGGAAAATGTCATGAAAAATTAGGTCATAAAGCGGAAGCCTTAAAATATTTTAATAAAACGGTTCATGAAGATCCGTTATTAGATAAAGGTTGGATTGCCATAACCGATTTTTATGTTCGCTTAAAAAACTACCAAAAAGCGTTGTATTATGTTAATCGCGCCTTAGCTATCGACAATCAAAATCGCGCCTATTGGAAACGCTATGCTACCATTAACAAAGCAATGAACTTCTATGAAGAAGCCGAACAAGGATATAGAAAAGCTGTTGAATTTGGCGATTATCAATTGGATACTTGGTTGTTTTGGGTGGATATATTACAATTTTTAGGCGAATTTGACAATGCTATTATGACCTTGTTACAAGCAGCCGAATATTTCCCTGAAGAGTTTGAANTAGAATACCGTTTAGCTGGCTTATATTTTATTTTAAACGAAGAAGAGAAAGGAACATTNCATTTAAGTAATGGCTTGCGATTGAATTTTAAACACCATACTTTAATTCAAGAANTATTTCCTAACGTTTGGGAAAAACCTAACGTTCAAAAATTCATTGCAAAACACAAAAAATAATTTTTTTATTTAATAAAAAATAAACCATTAAGACCGTGATTCATTAAGGTTAATCTTAATTATATCAACATCTTAATGGTTTTTTAAATTAATACCAAATTGGAATCACAAAAAAAATACGGCTTAATAGGTAAAAATATTTCCTATTCATTTTCTAAAAAATATTTTACCGAAAAGTTCTCTCAAGATTTGTTTGATGAATGTGTTTATGAAAATTTTGACATTCAAAATATTGAAGAATTTCCAAATATTTTAAAAAATAATCCCAATTTAAAAGGTTTAAACGTCACAATTCCTTATAAAGAAGCTGTTATTCCATACATGGACACTTTGTCGGATAAAGCCTTTAGAATTGGTGCCGTAAATGTGATTCGATTTACTAAAAAAGGGAATTTAAAAGGATACAATTCCGATTGGTACGGATTTAAAAAAGCACTCGAGCCCCTACTCCAATCACACCATAAAAAAGCATTAATTTTAGGAACCGGTGGTGCCGCTAAAGCAGTAGCATTTGCCTTAGAGCAATTGGGTATTTTTTACACTTATGTTTCAAGAGAAGCTACTGACCCGAGCGATAGCGAAATGGCGAAGCAAAATAGCATTGACTACCATCGAATTAACGCTACTACTTTTGATAATTTTCAAATAATAATCAACTGTACACCATTGGGTACAAGCCCGAATATAAAGGAATTTCCTCCCATTCCGTATGAGTTTTTCACACCAAAACACATCGCTTTCGACCTAATTTATAATCCCGAAGAAACCCAGTTTTTAAAAAAAGCAAAGAAAAAAGGAGCAGTGATTAAAAACGGTTATGAAATGCTGGTATTTCAAGCTGAAAAAGCATGGAAAATTTGGAATAAATAAATCATTTCTTTTTTACGCTTGGCTAAATTTTATATTTTCAATTCATTTTTGTCAAATAAATAGAATAGAAACCATTGATTTACTTGGTTTTTTGGCTGTACTTTAGTATCTTTCGCCCTCAAAATTGTATAACCTTACACATTTAAAAATGTCAGAAGAATTGAATGATAACCTGTCAGTTAACGAAAACGCGGCAGATGGAAACGTAAACAACGAATCGCAAGAAGCGGTTCAAGCTGAAAGTCAAGAAGTTGAAACTGTTGCTAAAGATACTGAAGCGGTAACTGATTTAGTACCCGATACTGAAGTGGAAGCACCATTAGTAGCTGAAGCTGAACAAGAAAAAGTATTGGAAGTAGAAGATTTAGTAGGTGAAGAAATTACCAATGAAGCCCCAGATACAGCAGTAAATGTTGTTGAAACAGATGATGAAACCGTAGAATCTGAAAATGTAATTGAACTTACTGATGCTCAAGTGGCTGATGATAGTCCAGTGATTGCCGAAGAAAGCGATGTTGCTATGAATGCCATTGCCAATGCCAATGCCGAAGAAAGCGAAGACGAAACCATTAAAGGTCGTTATGATATTCCGCTTCAAGATTATGAAGCGCTACCAATGGAACAATTGGTTGACGAACTAGAAACTCTTGTAGCTACTGACCAAGTCATGTCGGTTAGAGAACATGTAGAAGAAATTAAGAAAGCATTTTTGTCGAAATTTTATCATTTTTTGGATGAGAAAAAAGACGAGTTTCATGCTGAAAATCCAGATACTACCGAAGATTTTCACTACAGTTTTCCCTTAAAAACAAAATTTGACACCCTATACAATCAATATAGAGATAAGAAAAACACACACTTTAAATCGCTTCAAAATAATTTAAAAGCGAATTTAGAGAATCGAATGGCTATTGTAGAAGAATTGAAAAATTTAGTTCACAATCCAGGTGCCAACATTGCCAATGCTTTAAAACAATTAAATGATATTCGTGAGCGTTGGAAAAATGCAGGTCCGATTCCGAAAGACAAATACAATCACGTTTGGAACAATTATCATTTTCATATTGAAAACTTTTACGATTTTTTACATTTAGATAGAGAAGCTCGTGATATTGAATTCAAAAATAATTTAGAACACAAACAAAAAATTATAGCTCGTGTTACTGAATTGGTAAACGAACCAGATATCAACAAAGCGTTCCGTGAATTACAAGATTTACATAAAATCTGGAANGAAGATATCGGTCCGGTTTCAAGAGAACACCGTGAAGAACTTTGGAAACAATTTAGTGAATTGACCAAACAATTGCACGACAAACGTGAATCATTTTACGAAGGATTCAAAGCCAAAGAATCTGAAAATCTTGAAAAGAAAAATAACATCATTGCACAACTTGAAGTATTAGCTCAAGAAAAAGTAGATTCTCACCAAGCGTGGTTAAATCAAATTATAAAAGTGGAAGCGTTGCGTAACGAATTTTTTGCCACTGGTAAAGTTCCGAATGACGTAAACGAAGCCACTTGGGCTGCCTTTAAAACAGCCGTGAGAAACTTTAATGTTTTGAAAAACTCTTTTTACAAAGAAATCAAAAAAGATCAAAACGATAATTTAAGTAAAAAACAAGCTTTGGTTGCTAAAGCAAACGAATTGAAAGAAAGCGAAGACTTTGCTGCTACTACTCCNTTAATGAAGCAAATTCAAGAAGATTGGAAATTGGTTGGACATGTACCACGAAAATTTTCTGACGAATTGTGGAAAGAATTTAAAGGAGCTTGTAATCATTATTTTGAACGTTTAAAAGACAGTAAAAAAGAAGAAAACTCGGAAGAAGTTGCTGCTTTTGAAAAGAAAAAAGAATATTTAGAATCGTTACGCTCATTTGAACTGATTGGAGAACACAAAACGGACTTAGATGCGATAAAAGCGCATATTGAAGCATGGAAAGCTATTGGCAAAGTACCTTTTAACAGAAGACATATTGAAGGTAAATTCAATAAGATTTTAGATGCCTTGTTTGAAAAATTAAGTTCGAGCAAAAAAGAAAGCGAGCAATTGCGTTTTGCCAACAAGTTAGACAATCTGGCTGGGTCTGAAGACAGCAGAAAATTAGACAACGAGAAAATCTTCATCATGCGCAAGATTGACGAAGTTCAAAATGAAATTTTCCAATTAGAGAATAACATTCAGTTTTTCCAAAATACTAAAAATGCTAAGAAAGAAAATTCTATTGTAACCGAAGTTAGAAAAACTATCGAACGTCATAAAGAAGAATTAATTTCTTGGAAAGAAAAACTAAAACAGATTCGAAATCTGAATAAATAATTATAAAAAGCCTACCTAACCGTAGGCTTTTTTTTGGCATGATAATTATCATTTTTTTTACAAGCATCTCAAACTACTTTTGGTGCTTAAAGAATCGTATCATGTCACTTTCATTAATTCAAAAATACAACGTTCCGGGTCCAAGATACACGAGTTATCCAACGGTACCTTATTGGGAAGAAGATTTATTTTCTGTTGAGAAATGGAAACAAACGTTTGTTCAATCTTTTAATGAAAGTAATGCAACAGAAGGAATTAGTTTGTACATTCATTTGCCTTTTTGCGAAAGCATGTGCACCTTTTGCGGATGCAACAAACGCATTACCAAAAACCATGAGGTAGAACATCCTTACATCAATGCGGTGTTGAAAGAATGGAAATTGTATTGTGATGCCTTTCCAAACAAACCCATAATTAAAGAAATTCATTTAGGTGGTGGCACGCCAACCTTCTTTTCGCCCGAAAACTTAGAACGATTAATTAACGGAATTTTTGCTCGAGCCACAAAAGCCAAACAACACGAATTTAGTTTTGAAGGGCATCCGAACAACACTACCCGAAGACATTTACAGACATTGTTTGACTTAGGATTTAGACGAGTAAGTTTTGGCGTTCAAGATTATTCTGAAAAAGTACAAACCGCTATTCATCGAATTCAGCCGTTTCACAATGTGGCGAAAGTTACGTTTTGGGCAAAAGAAATTGGTTATACGTCTGTGGGACACGATTTAATTTTTGGGTTACCGTTTCAAACGTTAGAAGATGTTATTGATACTATTGACAAAACCAATTCACTACAACCCGACCGATTGGCATTTTACAGTTATGCCCATGTGCCGTGGATAAAAGGCAATGGACAACGTGGATTTAAAGGAGAAGACGTGCCAAAAGATGAAGAAAAACGAAAATTGTATGAAGAAGGTAAAAAACGTTTAGCGGCCAACCAGTATCATGAAATTGGCATGGATCATTTTGCTTTGGAAACTGATAGTATGTATGATGCCTTTAAAAAAGGAAAATTACACCGCAACTTTATGGGATATACGGCTTCTAAAACGCAATTAATGATCGGATTAGGTGTTTCGTCTATTAGTGATAGCTGGTATAGTTTTGCTCAAAATGAAAAAACCATTGAAGACTATTATAAAAAATTAGATCAAAATGAATTGCCTGTTTTTCGTGGGCATATTTTAACCGAAGAAGATTTAATCATTAGAAAACACATTTTAAATTTGATGTGTCAGTTTGAAACGTCTTGGGAAAATGATACACATTTCTTTAAAGAATTACCGGATATCATAAACCAATTACACGAAATGGAAGTCGATGGTTTACTAGAAATTTCGAGTACGAAAATTAAAGTAACCGAGAAAGGAAAACCGTTTGTGCGCAATTTGTGTATGGCATTTGACTTGCGATTAAAACGCAATGCGCCTCAAACCGAACTGTTTTCAATGACGGTTTAACAAACAACCAAACTATTCTTGAAATCCCAGCTGTGAAAATAGTTGGGATTTTTATTAATACAAAAAGCACGCTTTTCAACGTGCTTCGATCTAAACCCAAAATTAAAATTACTACTTATTTAAATATGCATAAATCTCATCTTTCAAATGAAGTAATTTTGCTTTTAACTCGTGAGCAAATTCGTCGATAACAACTTCCTCACCAGTATTAATTTTGTTTACTTGATGTTCAATTTTGTGATAGTCATCAAATAAAGTTTTAAAGTGCGTATCATCTATTTTAAGTTGATCTATTTTTTCCTGATATTCAGGAAACTCGTGGAGTAAATCGTGTCTTTCCATGATGTTTAGTTTTTGGTTAATTAATTTTCAGTTATTTAATGACAAGTTGCATTGGCTCTTACAAATAAGCTCATATTGCCCGGAGACAGATACGGAATGTCTAATCCGAGTCCGCGGATAATAAACAGTACTCCAATAAAAACGGCCACAACAGGTATTATTTTTTGTAATTTATTTCGAACAGGATAAGATACTAAATTGGAAATGTATACCACAGCACTCATCATCGGAATGGTTCCTAATCCGTATAATAACATATAGGATACACTCAAAGTAATGTTTTGCATGGCAATGGCTCCAAACAAAGCAGCATAGACCAATCCGCATGGTAAAAATCCGTTAAGCAAGCCTATAGTGAATAAGGCATCGGGAGATTTTCGTTTGAATTGACTTCCCAAAGAACTTTTAACTTTTGAAATAGCTTTAAATACTGGTTTAGAAAAATTGTATTTCATAAATACTTTTTCAGGTACAACAGCGATGGTAATCATCAAAATTCCCACAATGATGGAAAGTTGTTGTTGAATTCCGGCCATATAAAACCCTCTTCCTAAAATTCCAAATACCAATCCCAAAGAAGCATAAGCAGACAATCTACCCAAATGGTACAACATAATCTGAATTACTTTTTTAGCAGGATTACTTCTATCTACAGGTAACATCATAGCAATGGGACCACACATACCGATGCAGTGCAAACTACTAATCAACCCAAATATAAAAGCAGAATAAAGCATTTCGAATAAAAATTATTGTTTAAAATAAACTTCTTCTTTGTTTAAGTATTTTTTGTTTTGGTAATTCCAATCGATAGTAATGCCCCAACGACCGCCAACCAGGTTACTTTTAGGTATGAGCAAATGTGGGTTAGACAATGAAATAGGAACTTCAAAATCTAACTTCTGGTTGGACGGTCTATATAGGGACACTGTACCATTTATATTTTTATAATCAAAATCGGATGGAAAATCTATAGTGATTCCCTCTGCTACCGCTTTTACAGCAACTTTATTATTCAAATCGTAAGCATTTTGCTCTTTATCTAAATCTTGTTGTGCGAGCAATTCTTTTTTGTAATATTCAGTGACAACAAATTCGTTGTCGTATTTGGTATTGGTTTGCACGCTTATTATGAAATATAAAATAAAACTCATAAACACGGCAAAAGCTATTACAATTCCTGTTCCCCAATTAATTTTCATAATTTTTGTTTTTTAATTAAAACTTCTTGGTCCGATGAAGTTAGTAGTTTCGGTATCGATTAAATCTTTACCATTATAAACTTCAATAATTAGTGCTGTTTTATCGCCTTCAAGAAGGGCTTCATTTATTTCTACAAACAATGTTCCTTCGGTTAATTCTTGTTTTTTAACTTTAAAATGATCTCTTCCCACCAACTTGATGGTACCTTTTGGAGACACTAATTTGAAATAAACAGTATCAAAATCATGCTCGGTTTTATTGACTACTTTAAAAGTATAAACATCACTTATATTTTCACCATGGTGTTGAAACAATTGNCCTGGAAGATGCAAAATGGTAGCTTCTACATCATTTCGTAAGAACAACATTCCGATAAAAACTCCCGTAAGTATTAACAAAACAGAAGCATATCCTTTCATTCTGGTAGTGAAAACAAATTTTTCTTTCTTCACAATTTCGTCTTCACTGGCATAACGAATTAGACCTTTTGGCAATCCAACGCTTTCCATAATGGTATCACATTCATCAATACAAGCGGTGCAATTAATACACTCTAATTGCGTACCGTTTCGAATGTCAATGCCAGTAGGGCAAACATGTACACAAAGTTTGCAATCAATACAATCGCCTTTACCCGTTGTGGCTCTATCTTCTTGTTTGTTGAATTTTGCTCTACCAATTTCTTTTTCACCTCGAACATGATCGTAAGCAACAATAATAGATTTATTGTCTAATAAAGCGCCTTGTAACCTACCATAAGGACATGCTATTATACATACTTGTTCTCTAAATGAGATGTAAATAAAATAGAAAACATAAGTAAATATTATTAAGGCTATTAAGGTTTTGGTGTTGTGTAATGGCCCTTCNGTGATGAATTTAAGCACCTCATCTCCACCTATTAAATACGCTAGAAATACATTGGCAATTAAAAACGAAACTACATAAAAGACGAACCATTTAGTAACTCTTTTTCTAATTTTTTCACCATCCCAAGCTTGTTTTGACAAACGAATTTGAGCGCCTCTATCACCTTCAATCCAAAACTCAATTCTACGGAAAACCATTTCCATAAAAATAGTTTGCGGACAAAACCAACCGCAGAATATTCGACCAAAAGCTACCGTAAATAATGCCAAGCTTACCACTCCAATAATCATGATAATCACGAAAATATGAAAATCTTGAGGCCAAAATGGAAAGCTAAAAATATTGAATTTACGTTCTAAAACATTAAACAATAAAAACTGGTTTCCATTAATTTTTACAAACGGTGCAGCAAATAAGAAGAGTAATAAAAAATAGCTTACCCATTTTCTTCTTTCGTAGAATTTACCTTTTGGAATTTTAGCAAAAATCCAAGATCTTTTTCCTTGCTTATCAATTGTAGCAATGCTATCTCTAAAATCTTCGTCTGGCAATTTTGACATTGTAAATTTATTTTTAATAACCTACAAGTCCCGATGTACACCGGGACTTGATACTTTATTTATTTTACTGCCACTACTTTAGTGGTTACTTTTGTAGTATCGGCTACGGCTGGTTTGGCAGCATCTTTTGGAGCAGCGTCATCAACCCATTTTTTTGCTTCAGGTTCGGTTGGTTTTGGATTCACTGGTTTAGAACCTTGAAGTGACAATACATAACTGGCTACTTTTTGAACTTCAGACGGTTTAATCGTTGCTTTCCATGAAATCATTCCTTTTCCGTCTCGACCACCTTCCATAATAGTATTAAACACATTTTTGATGCCGCCACCATTAATCCACATATCATCTGTTAAATTTGGACCAATTTGTCCTCCAGCATCTGGTCGGTGGCACGCCACACAATTGGCTAAGAAAATAGTTTTACCAGCTGCAATACTAGCTGCATCTGTTAATAATGTAACTTTCTCTTTATTCATTTGATCAGGAGCNGTTTTNTTGTATTCGTCTACTGCAATTTTAGCTGCTGCGACTTCTTTATCAAACTCTTGCGCTTGATTNTCACTTCCTAAAACTTCATATCTAAACAAATAGATTCCGGCAAAAATAATGGTTCCATANAACAAATACACCCACCAAGGCGGCAACACGTTNTCTAACTCTTTGATACCGTCATAATTATGATCTAACATCACATCGGCTTCTTGTTCAATCTCTTTAGAACGAGTAAGTTTTGACAATAAATTTTGATAAAAAGCACTTTCTGTAAAAGGTAACGTTTGTGCTTCATCCAACTGTTTTTTCTGTTCTTCAGTTAACAAATGATACGTCACTTTGTCTACAGCACTAACTACAATTTCAATTGCAATTAAAAGGAATAAAAAGACTCCTAGGAACAGTAATACCATTGGATACTTTATAAAAGCTGGTTGGTCTCCTGAGTCGATAAAATATTCCATAGCGCCAAAAACTAAGGCGAATATCAATGGAACTCTTACATATGATGGAATTAATTTTTTCATATTTAAAATCTTTATGATGATTAATCTTTAATTGGTAATTCGCTTAGTTCTTTAATAGCTTCTTTTTTATAGGTAAAAACCCAAAAGAAAAGACCTACAAAGAAGCTAAAACATATTAGTAATGAAATGATAGGATAAATAGCAACACCGGCTATGGTTTCTAAATTATGTTGTACAAACTTTAACATGGCCTATTATTTTTTTACTTTAATATCAGTTCCTAGACGTTGTAAATAAGCAATCATCGCTACAATTTCTCTGTCTTTCATTGGNACAAATTTTTCNCCTTTTGCAGCAGCTTTTTGTTTGCTTTTCTCGTAAGACTTAACAAAATCAGTATCGCTACTCAAATTTTTCTCAATTTGAGAAGATTGCTCTTCTATACTTTTGCGTGCATTAGCAATATCTTCATCGGTGTATGGAACACCTAATGTTTGCATCGCTTTCATTTTAGCTTCTGTCATCGAATAATCCATTGGCGAATTATCATACAACCAAGTATAAGCTGGCATTATCGATTTTGGAGATGTACTTCTTGGATCCCACATGTGGTTGAAATGCCAGTTGTCTGGATATTTTCCACCTTCTCTGTGCAAATCTGGACCTGTACGTTTAGAACCCCATAAGAATGGATGATCATATACATATTCACCTGCTTTAGAATAATCGCCATAACGAGCTACTTCTGAGCGGAATGGTCGTATCATTTGAGAGTGACATCCCACACAACCTTCTCTAATATACAAATCACGTCCTTGCAATTCGAGTGGTGTATATGGTTTTACAGAAGCAATGGTTGGAATATTTGATTTCACCATAATAGTTGGCACAATTTGAATGATACCTCCAATTAAAATAGCTACAGTAGCTAATAATGTCAATTGAATTGGTCTTCTTTCTAACCAAGGGTGGAATTTTTCACCTTTCACTCTACCTGTTGTGATTTTAACTAAAGCTGGTGCTTCTGCCAATTCGTCTTCAACAGCAGAACCTTGTCTAACCGTTTGGATGATATTGTAAACCAATACNATAACTCCAACTAAATACATCGTACCACCAATAGCTCTCATCCAATACATTGGCATAATTTGAGTTACNGTTTCAAGGAAATTACCATATTGTAACGTTCCATCTGGTTTGAATTGTTTCCACATAGTAGCTTGAGTAAATCCGGCTACATACATTGGTAAGGCATACATTATGATTCCTAAAGTTCCAATCCAGAAATGGAAATTCGCTAATTTCTTAGAAAACAATTGCGTTTTAGTCATTCTTGGAATTACCCAATAAATAATACCAAAAGTCATGAATCCGTTCCAAGCCAATGCTCCAACGTGTACGTGTGCAATAATCCAATCGGTAAAGTGTGCAATAGCATTTACATTTTTAAGAGAAAGCATCGGACCTTCAAAAGTCGCCATACCATACCCTGTTATTGCTACCACAAAGAATTTCAATACTGGTTCTTCTCTAACTTTATCCCAAACACCACGAAGTGTTAGAAGTCCGTTAATCATACCACCCCAAGATGGAGCAATCAACATAATTGAGAAAACAACACCTAAATTTTGTGCCCAATCTGGAAGAGAAGAATACAATAAATGGTGTGGTCCTGCCCAAATGTATAAGAAAATCAACGACCAAAAGTGAATAATCGATAATCGATAAGAATATACTGGTCGATTAGCTGCCTTAGGAACAAAATAATACATCAATCCTAAGAATGGTGTTGTTAAGAAAAAAGCAACTGCATTATGTCCGTACCACCATTGAACGAGAGCATCTTGAACACCAGCATAAACAGAATAAGATTTCATTGCCGAAATAGGCAACTCTAAACTATTGAATATATGAAGAACTGCTACTGTAATGAAAGTAGCAATATAAAACCAAATAGCTACATACAAGTGACGTTCTCTTCTTCTTAAAATAGTTCCAATCATATTGATACCAAATACAACCCAAATTAAGGCTATAGCAATATCAATTGGCCATTCTAGTTCTGCATATTCTTTAGAACTGGTATATCCTAAAGGAAGTGAAATTGCAGCAGCAACGATAATTAGTTGCCATCCCCAAAAGTGAAGATTACTTAAAAAATCACTGAATAATCTTGCTTTCAGTAAACGTTGTAAGGAATAATAAATTCCAGCAAACATAGCGTTACCTACAAAGGCAAAAATAACTGCATTGGTGTGTAAAGGTCTCAATCGTCCGAAACTTAAAAACGATACTCCGTGTGTTAAGTTTGGGAAAAGAAACAGAACGGCTAAAATAAGCCCAACTAACATTCCTACTACACCGAAAATAATACTAGCGTAGAGAAACTTCTTTACAATTTTGTTGTCGTAATAAAATTGTTGCATTTCCATAATTAAATTGGTTTTTGTTCTTCTTTTTTGTTTGTATTTGTTGTGGTTTTAATTTTCAATTCATCGTCAAAAAGCATTCTGACGGAAGGCGTATAATCGTCGTCAAATTGACCGCTTCTGACTGCTCTAATAAAAGCATACAGAAAAGCTACAGCTACAACTATACTAATGGAGATTAATAGATAAATGACACTCATACCTTAAATTTGTGTTAACAAAGTTACTTCTGCTCCTTTTTATAAAATATGATATTTATCATACTTAAAATTTTGTTCGGAAATTATAGCAATCCTATCTATATAAGTTACACATTTCTATTTCTTTGTTGCATATAAATTGCTCATTATAGTTACAAAGCTTACAATAGTAATGGTACTTAGTGGCATAATAATAGCCGCTACAATGGGAAGCAAATTACCTGTAACCGCAAAGCTTAATCCTACTACATTGTATAATAATGAAAGTGTAAAACTCATATAAATAGTACGCATAGCATTTTTGGAGAACTTCATAAAAAAAGCAATCTTTTGAAACTGAGAAGCATCTAATATTCCGTCACAAGCTGGCGAAAACACATTGACATTCTCGGAAATGGATATCCCAATATTACTTTGTGCCAAAGCTCCAGAATCATTTAATCCATCACCCACCATCATGACATTCTTGCCTTGCTTTTGAAGATTTTTAATATATTCTAGTTTTTGTTCGGGCTTCTGATTGAATACTAATATTGTATCAGCTGGAAGCATTTTTTCAAGAATTTTTCGTTCGCCATCATTATCCCCAGATAAAACAACCAGATTATAGCTTTTAGACAATCGTGCAAATAATTGTTCTAAACCGGCTCTGTATTGGTTATTGAACACATAACTGCCTTTATAAATTCCATTAATTTCAACATGGACTTTAGTTTTCTTATGNGTATTTTCACTCATGTGTTGCAAAAATTGNGANGANCCTAATTTTACAGTTCCTTCTTNAAATTCNGCATGAATTCCTTTTCCNATAATTTCTTCAAAATGTAGTGGTTCTATTCTGTCTTGTTTAGGGATAAAATCATACAAGCGTCTACTTAGTGGATGATTAGAACCTCTCAACGTATTGTATAATAATTTCAATTCGAAATCATTTAATGGAGAACCTTCATAAGTAATCGATGTCTTCTTATTGGTCGTTATTGTTCCCGTTTTGTCAAATACAATGGTATCTACTTTGGCTAATTGTTCAATAACCATAGCATTTTTA
>JGI24770J26754_10001581_pt1 | contig 16086 bp, 11 predicted proteins | sample LakOneMetagenome_FD_26754 | JGI IMG/M metagenome (IMG submission 26754) | reverse complement strand
GTAACAGCAGTCTGCTTGCCACTTACATCGAAGATACTCGTCATGCCGATTTTCTTTCCAATAATACTTTTCATTGTATCTTATTTATACCCAGCGCTCTCACATGAGGCGAGAGATAGGTGTTCATTATTTTTTCTTTTTAAGAACTTGCCATCTGCTATCCTGGGTGGAATCGGAGGACCCGTATCCAGGCAGTTCATCAGGCTTTGATCTCAACATCCACACCACTTGGTAAGTCTAACTTACTCAATGCATCTACCGTACGGCTGCTGCTGGTGTAAATGTCTAATAAACGCTTATGCGTACACAGTTGNAACTGCTCACGNGCCTTCTTGTTTACGTGAGGAGAACGCAATACCGTAAAGATTTTCTTATGCGTAGGCAAAGGAATNGGTCCTGTTACCACGGCGCCGGTGCTGCGTACAGTTTTNACGATCTTTTCTGCTGATTTATCAACCAGGTTGTGGTCGTAAGACTGTAATTTGATTCTGATTCTCTGTGACATATAAAAAGAACTTTTAAAATCCGTTTTTTTAATTTGGAGTGCAAAGGTAGGGGTTGACAGGTAAACAGCAAAGGAATGAGGAAAGTTTTTTTTATAGCAGACACTCCCCAGGCTTTGGGGCTGATAAAAGAGAAGAATTTACATGAAAAGACTAGTCTTTTTTACTCACACTGCCGCCGCTGCTCTCAGTTTTACTTACAGTAGCTCCTCCATGGTAGGCTACTGTTCCGCCACTACTGGCCTGTGCATTCAGACTTACACTGGCATGCACCCGGGCGCTGGCCCCGCTGCTCACCTGAACAATGGTGTTCTCACTTAAAAGGTCATATGATTTAATACTTGCCCCACTGCTGGCCTGGGCATTGTAAGTACGGGTTTTCCCTGTAAGGTTGAGGTCTGCCCCACTGCTGGCATCGGCTTCTACATCCGGCGCATCCACATCTGCATGAATATTACCCGAACTGGAGGCACTGAAAGATATTTTTTCGGTGGATTTAAGCTCATCCTTCACATCTACCCTGGCCGATGCAGAAGCATTCACCTTAACCAATGAGGGCGTTGTTATATATACTTTCATGTGCACATCGCCATAATTGTGCAGGTCCCTGGTCCTGATCTTCAACGTACTACCTGAAACAATGGTTTCAATATGCCTCATTATATTATCATCTGCCTCAACCCTGANTTCAGTAGCCGGTCCTATTTTAACTTCCACATCAAAGTCGCCACCAACCGAGATACCGGTAAAATCCCCTACNGAACGGTTTTCGGTAATTATATTACCGCTTCCTGAAGTATAACTGCAGGAAGCAAGACTAAAAACGGTGATCAGGAAAAAAAGGATCTGCTTCATGGCGTAAAAGTTTGTGTAAATATAATAATTCCATTAACCGTAACAGCAACACAGCAATAAAATCATCCTCTTAATTATTTACCTTCGCAGCCAATTATGACAGAGAAAATACTTATCCTTGATTTTGGCTCCCAATACACACAGTTAATTGCCCGCACGGTAAGAGAAGCAAGTGTTTTTTGCGAAATCATCCCCTACAACAAAGAAATTGTTTACGAACCCGGGTTAAAGGGCATCATACTGGGCGGCTCGCCGTTTTCTGTAAATGAGGAAAATGCACCGGTTGTTGATGTAAAAGCAATGACAGAGAAAGTTCCGGTACTGGGCATTTGTTACGGAGCTCAACTCACCGCAAAGCTCTATGATGGAAGAGTTGATAAGAGCGATAAGAGAGAATACGGCCGTGCTATCTTCAGCAAACTGAAGGAAGACACCCTTCTGCAAAATATTTCAGCCACCTCCCAGGTTTGGATGAGCCATGCAGATACGATCATAAAACTCCCCGATGGATTTGAATTGCTTGGCACTACCGAAAGTATACCGGTGGCAGCTTTCAAGCAAAACAGCAATGGTGCTTTTCCCCTTTACGGCCTTCAGTTTCATCCCGAGGTATATCATTCAACCGAAGGGAAAACAATTTTGAGGAATTTCCTGGTGAACATCTGCAAATGCAGCCAGGACTGGACCGCTGCGCATTTCATAACTGAAACCGTAGCGAATCTTAAAACACAGATCGGCAATAAAAAAGTGATCATGGGATTAAGCGGCGGTGTTGACAGTACCGTGGCAGCCACCCTCATCCACCGTGCCATTGGCGAAAACCTCTTCGGAATTTTTGTAGACAATGGCGTATTGCGAAAAAATGAGTTTGAAGACGTGCTGACCATTTACAATAAACTCGGCTTACATGTAATTGGCGTAAACGCCCGGAAACATTTTTATAAAAAACTGGAAGGGAAGACCGATCCCGAAGAAAAACGAAAGGCCATCGGCGGAGCTTTCATAGAGATATTTGACCAGGAAGCACATAAAATTGAAGGCGTTGAATTACTGGGCCAGGGAACCATTTATCCCGATGTGATAGAATCACTGTCGGTGCACGGGCCATCGCAAACTATCAAGTCGCATCACAATGTTGGCGGATTGCCTGACACCATGAAACTGGGATTGGTGGAACCCCTTCGTTCCTTATTTAAAGATGAGGTACGGAAAGTTGGACTTGAATTGGGAATACCGCATGAAATGCTTTTCCGTCACCCCTTTCCCGGCCCGGGTTTGGGCATACGTATATTAGGAGAAGTGACGGAAGAAAGGGTACGGTTATTGCAGGAGGCTGATGCCATTTACATCAACGGCCTTAAACAACATAATTTGTATTCAACCATCTGGCAGGCAGGCACCATTTTGCTGCCGGTTAAAAGTGTAGGCGTGATGGGAGATGAAAGAACCTATGAGTTTACCGTTGCTTTAAGAGCTGTTACATCGGTAGATGGCATGACAGCAGACTGGGCGCATTTGCCTTACGATTTTTTAGCCGGCATATCCAATGAAATAATCAATAACGTGAAGGGAATAAACCGGGTGGTGTATGACATCAGCAGCAAACCACCTGCAACGATCGAGTGGGAATAAATAATAAAGAACCCGCCTGCCGGCAGGCAGGGTAAAATGAAGAATTAAAAATGAACAAGCGTTTCTTTACAGTTGGATTATTTTTCATGGCGGTCTTTAGTTTTATCAGCGCCCATGCACAGGTTGATTCCACAAAACGCCCCCCTGTTAAGGTCGGGATCTTTGCCCCGCTTTATCTTGATTCTGTATTCAGCAATAACAACTTCCGGTACAAACAGAACTTACCCAGGTTTATCATGCCGGCCGTGGATTTTGTAAGAGGTGCCCAGCTGGCACTGGATAGTTTACAGGCTGGTAATGATTACATCGAGGCCACGATCTATGATACCAAATCATACACCCAACCGGTTTCGTGGCTTATACAAAATAAAAAATTAGACAGCCTGCAACTCATCATTGGCAGTGTTAAAGATGCCGAATACCTGCAACTGGCAGGGTTTGCTTTCCAGAAAAGCATTCCTTTCATTTCCGCAACCTATCCCAATGATGCCGGGATCACAAAAAACCCGTTCATGGTTGTGGTAAACTCAACACTCCGGTCGCATTGTGAAGCCATCTACAGTTATATTCTGCAAAAACACGGAACGGACAAGATCTACCTGTGCCGTCAGCCGGGAGCACAGGAAGATATGGTAACCGCCTATTTCAAACAGATCAATGAACAGGATGGAAAACCATTATTGCCTATTGAGATAATCAATTTTCAAAACAACCTGACCGCTGCATTTCTTAAAACAAAACTCGACAGTAATGAGAACAGTGTTTTAATTGGTGCAAGCCTGGATGAAACCTTTGCAGGAAATATTGCAAAAGCCTGTGCCGATCTTTACAGATCATATCCCATTACGCTGATCGGAATGCCAACCTGGGATGGATTTGCCTCGCTGGCTAAAAAGAATGAATTTGCAGATTTCCCTATTTATTATACATCGCCATTTTTTAATAACAGAACGGATGACTTCAGCAAATGGATCAACGACAGTTACAAGAGGAAGTATAAAACCTACCCCGGCGATATGGTGTTCAAGGGTTTTGAATCGGTGTACCTGTTCACCAAATTGTCGGCAAAGTATGGAGATGACTTCATGAACAACATCAACGATAAAAGCATGAAGGTAATCAGTGATTATAATTTCCGGCCGGTGATGCTAAAAAAGGACGCAAGCGTACCGGACTATTTTGAGAACAAACACCTTTACTTCATTAAACTGGTAAACGGGACCGCATCAAAAGCCTGGTAATAAAAAAGCCGGAACAATGTTCCGGCTTTTTTANGGATCTATTTAACGAGGTGTTTCTTCTGGAGGGTNTAGAGAATTACAAAAAGTACCGGAATCCCTATACCAAATATATAACTCCAGATGCTGGTATACTGCGCTGTTCCCATGATAAAGAACATAGCCAGGATCGGTGCCAGTTCCCCGGCAACATATATCCAATAGCCATCCTTCTTTAATTTCCTCATCCACAAAGCCCCTATAAAGCAAAGTATGATGCCCACCATGCCTACGGTGATCAATGGGATCATATTTTGATTGGTCAGTTCAATGGCGGCCCTTCCTTTTTCCATTTCAGCAAGCTGTTTTGCCGAAAGGTCCTGGCCGGAACTCGNTGCTTTGTCCATCAGGTTCAGCAGGAACTTATTAATAACGGGAGTCAGCAACGTTAGCAAGCCAAAAATACCACATCCAATAAAAGTTAAAATGGTCAGTACATTTAACCCCGATGGAATTTTTTTGGTTTCGCTGCTATTTAAAACATCGGCTGTGTTTTCCTGGTTCATGGTTTTTTTTTCTTTACAATATAATGCGTTTGCTTCTTAAATCAAAAAATGCCCGGTTAAGTTTGTGAACAGCATGCGGGATCTACACTTTTCTTCTCCGCAGTTTCAGGTAGTCGAGGTAGTACACAACTTTTACCGTCACTTCATTGCTGTGCGGATTATCGATCACCCGGCCGAAATTTTTAAGATAGGTGGTATTGGCATAGGGATCNATGGTTACNTTGCTGCCCAATGCATTTTTCCAGGCNATGGTGAGCCGGCTTCCCGGTAAAAAATCCCAGGTATAGAACATNTCTACGTTAAAGGTGTTGAAATTGAGATTCTGGTTCGGGATAAAAGCAACTTCATTCCAGTACCCATCCGGTTTCAGGTTATAGAAATTGGTATTGTTAAGTAGAGACCAGTAGTGGCGCATACGTATGTTCACATTCATCCGGGAATTGAAATTATACTGGCCGCTCACCACTGTTGTATTCGTTTTTACATTTCGCCGTGCTATGATGGGCGATCCGTCCGGGTTGATAAGAAACGACCAGCCCCAGTTTCCCCTGTCATGCAATATATTCATGCTGGCACTGAACTGAAGTTTATCACTGACCCGGTACCGNAATCCTAAATTCGTTGCCCAGTAAGGGTCTTTGGGCAAGGGGGATTCTGCCCCGCCAAGTTCCCAGCTGAAGAAAAGCTTTTTCCTGCTGTCTGAACTTCCGGAAATGCCAAAATAATAATACGGTGTTCTTCGCAGGAAATACCCGGTGTAAACATTTGAATGAACAAAATAATCCTTGTTCCAGGTTGGACTGCTTTGAAAAGAAAAAGACAGGTCCCAGAAATTCTTAAACAGGAAAAAAGCCCGGGCATTCANCTGGAAGGTTGCCCAGTTGAACGGCCGGTAGAGGTAAACATTACTAAAGCTTACCCGGTAAGAATGATTAAGGAAATACCGCGTTGGCCTGATTATATTATAGCTTGCGTTGGCATTATATTCAAGCGAATTATTGTTTTGAATATACCCCAGGTCATTGGGATCGTATTTGTCACTTTCAACCACCAGGTTTGCCCGGTATTGCACTATGCCACTCACTTTACCAAAGCCGGTGGCCGTAGTAAAGCCGTTTGTATTTCCCTGTTTCCCCCAGATCGAGCTGTATTTTCCTGAAACGGAAAAATTATAGTTGTTCTTTTTATCAAACATGGAGATATCCAGACTGCTCACATTGGCATTGCGGGTATTGCCTTTACGCAAAACGTTTGTATTGGTAAAACTTACAGAGGAGCGGTGTTTTAATGCCTGGTCAAGCACGAGGATATTGTAGTTGGTGAGTGGTTCGGTTAAAATGGTTGAATCCTGCCCGGTGAGAAGGTTTCTTACTTTGGCATACATGGGTACCGAAACTGCATTGAATATACCAATGCCCAGGTTTCCTTTTGTACGGCCCGATAATTTGGTGGCATTGTATAATCTTGTTATGCCCGGATTTTTAATGATCTGGTAATTAGGGTTATTGCCAAATTCAGTTAATACAGATGCCGCAAGCCCCGGCGCATCTCCAATTCTTCGTGAGTAAAAAAGGCCGGCCTTATTAAAGAGTTCAGTTCCTTCGGTAAAAAAAGGCCGGTAATCATCAAACTTTACCTGGAAAGGAGAAAGATTAAGAAAAACATTATCGCTTTGTACCTGGGCAAAATCAGGTATCAATGTCATATCAAGCGTAAAGCCNTCATTGATGCCGTATTTCACATCCATGCCGCCAGTCTTAAGAAACTCGGTCACATCACCATTGTTTGTTGGCGACACCCGAACACCCCCGGATAAGTATGGAAGAAAAGACAGGCGGATGGGTGGTTTAATATTACTCAACCCGGTCCATACCCCCCATTGATTTAATTCGCCGCTTTTGTTTGGATCGATGGGATTCCAGATGCTGTTCTCATTTTCGGTACGGATGAACCGGCCGAAATTCAATCCCCAATCCTGGATATTCTTATTCGAAAAGCGCACGGCGCTCAATGGAATCTTTATTTCGGCAACCCAGCCGTCTTCTTTGATACTTGTTTTACTTTCCCAAACAGCATCCCAGCTGGCATCAGTAACCACGCCTCCGTTGTTTCCCCCGTTTTGAGATTGTTTTGCATCGGCCTGTACATTGGCAGCTGTTACCCGGAAGATAAATGCATTCTGGTGATCGTGATAGGTATCAAAACCAACCGCAAAAATATCTACATCCTGCCGGTCAATCACATCCCTTGCTGTTAATTGCCTGCGGATCTTCCCGGGATCTTCATACATGTATGCACCTACATAAATGGCCGAGTTATCGTAAGCGATCTTTACAACGGTTCTTTGAACAGAAGGCCTGCCAAACACCGGTTGCGAAGCAATGAAATCACCCGTTGGCTCTATCAATTTCCAGGCTTCGTCATTCAGGTTTCCGTCAATCTTTATGGGTTGATTTATCTTAACAGCCGGGATACTCCTTACCCGTTGTGCGTGGGTAACAGAGAGGAGTAAATAAAATGCAGAAGTTAGTATAAGGCGTGTTAACATTGCTTATCTGCCAAAGGTAATTTAATCCCATATAACGAAACCAATGAATACTTATTTGTAGAATAATTTCTACCCCTTATAAATTACGGCGTTTTATTTCTTTTTTTATCAGGCTTAACTCCCTGCCTGTTTGCCCGGAAACCGAGCTGTTTTCCTGCGCCCGGCGCATGAGATAAGGGATCACATCCTTGATGGGGCCAAAAGGTAAATACTTGCTTACCGAACATCCTGACCTGGCCAGGTTAAATGTNATGTTATCACTCATNCCATAAAGCTGCGAAAAGTGAACATGCGGGTGGTTATGAGCNAACCCCTTTTTATCAAGCAACTGGGTAGTGTATAAATTGCTGTATTCATTGTGCGATGCAACGATGAGTGCGATCCGGTCGAGATGTTCAACACAATATTCAACCGCGGCATTGTAATCCCTGTCGCAACTTTCTTTATCGGGCTGAATGGGGGAAGGATAATTTAATTCTGCAGCCCTGTTCCTTTCTTTTTCCATGTAAGCGCCCCGTACTAATTTGGCGCCTAAAATAAAATCCCTTTCNAGCGCAGCGGTATGGCAATCGATCAAAAACTGCAACCGGTCGTGCCGGTACAACTGCAGGGTATTATAAACAACTGTTTTTCCCCGGTTGAAAATATCCATCATTAAAATGGTAAGCGCATCTACGGGATCCTGAATCCATGTTTCTTCTGCATCAATTAAAACACCCACATTTTTTTTGTTTCCTTCTTCGCATACTTTTTGGGTACGCAACCTCACCCGGTGCCATTCGTCTTTTTCTTCGGAAGACAGATTTGCTACTGCCTTCAGGTAACGTTTTATCAGGCTTCCTGCTGTTTTATTCATTTCCGCATGCAGTTTTTCCAGCAGGGCAAACCGGGCAAAACCGGTTACTTTAACACTCATGAAAGGAATATTGGGCTGGGTGGAAGCATAGTCAATTACTTTTATGAATTCATCCCGTGCATGTTCAAAATTCTCTTCTCCTTCTTTCCCTTCCACCCCATAATCAAGAATAACCTGCACATCGTATTTTGCCAGCTTATCAACAACCTTTGCCGTTTGTTCCAGCGTTTCTCCGCCCACAAACTGCTGGAAAATTGTTTTGCGTATGATGGTCCTGGTAAGAGGCACATGCCATTTAATGGCAACCGGCGTTATTTTCAGACCGGCATTTACCAGCCAGGGTTTCCCCATCATGGCAAAAAGAAAATTGGCTTTTTTTAACTCCTCGTTTGATTTGGCAGCAAAAGCAGATTGGGTATTTTCAAATGAAATAGGCGCAGGTTCATTCATAATATTAAGCAATTCAGTTAACGAAATTCGAAAAACGAAGACGAACTGCCAAATAATAACGGATAATTGATATCATATTTTTTACTGATGAAAATAATATTTATCAGAACAGCATGGCTCTTCTGCAAAACACATCAGCATGCGGTTTCTGTTTTCTGTTTACATCCCCGGGGTATAAAACCACGTATCTTTACAAAAAAAAATCTGATGAATAAAAAAGTGAGTGAATCATTGGTGGTGATGACAGAACTGGTGTTGCCAAACGACACCAACACCTTTGGAAACCTGATGGGGGGCCGGTTGATGTACTGGATGGATATTGCTGCCGCACTGGCTGCCATGAAACATTGCGGGGCACCGGTAGTGACTGCATCGGTTGATAACATCTCTTTTGAAAGCCCGATAAAACTGGGCAACGTGGTGCACATTGAGGCAAGCCTTACCCGTTCTTTCAACAGCAGCATGGAAGTGCATCTGAATGTGTGGGGTGAAGATGCCATACAGCAATACCGGTACAAAAGCAATGAAGCCTATTATACATTTGTGGCACTGGACCCCAACGGCAAACCAAGAAAAGTAAACCAGGTGGTGGCTGAAACCGAAGACGAAAGAAAATTGTACGAAGGTGCTTTACGAAGAAGGCAGCTCAGGCTGATACTGGGAGGTAAAATGAAACCGGAGGATGCAGCAGAACTGAAAGCATTGTTTGGAAAAGATTAGATCTTATTGCGGCGGGTTTTCATGTTCGTAGCTGCCCGGCATAAATTTTTTGCTTTGCTCAATGGCATCCATGATATCCTCCAGGATCTTCTCTGTTGATGCTTCAAAATCGATCTGCATGGGATCTTTAAAGGTTATGGAAAGCCGGGTTCCCTTTTTTATAAGCTTAAGGCCTTTTTTATCAAACGCAGTATTGAATCCATCGATAACAACCGGTATTACTACCGGTTTCTGGTGTTTGATGATAAAGGCAGTTCCCTTTCGCCCAGGCACAAAAGGCGTGGTGGTTCCCTGCGGAAAAGTAATGATCCAGTTTTTATCAAGCGCCCGGGAAATTTTACGGGTATCGCTGGGATCAAGCCCCTTTCTTGTTTCTTTGGCATCGGTAACCCAAACCCGTTTTACCATAATGGAGCCGGCCAATGCAAACAATTTACTGAGCCAGTTCTTCTTCATGGTTTCTTCTGCCGATACAAACTGAACCCGGGTATACGGCCACAATAAATAGTAAGGAATGCCCAGCTTTCTTTTCTTTCCCCAACTGGCAGCGCCAAAAATATGCAGCATGGCAATCACTTCGGCAAAATAAGTCTGGTGATTGCTTACAAAAAGCACATTGCTTTTCGGAAGCCCCCGCAGTTTTTCCATGCCGTTTATCTGTAACCTGTTAATCATGTTAAGGCCCGGGTAAGAAAGAGAGCCGATGACCGTATAAATGATTTTCTTTACAAACGACGATTCTTTAATGCGGGTAAGCCATTTACTCATTTACCAGGGTTTATTGCTGCAAGATAGTTTCTGCAATTTATATAATCTGTGATTCAAATCACCAGTATGTTTATTTTACCGAACGGCATCTTTTCATACCAAAAAACTTAAACNGGTATATTTGCCGGCATGAAACCGAACACCGTGATTTTTGATATGGATGGCCTGCTGATCGACTCTGAGCCACTNTGGCAGCAGGCTGCAGAAGAGTTGTTTGCCAGTTATGGCAGGAAACTTTCTGCACAGCAATATGCAAAAACAACCGGGCTGCGAACAAAGGAATTTTTGAATTTCTGGTTTACTTATTTCAAAATGCCCCGGGAAAAATTATTGGAAGCAGAAGACATGGTAGTGGGCCGGGTTGTTGAATTGGTAAAACAAAAAGGCAAGCCGCTGCCGGGTGTAACTTATATTTTTGATTTTTTTAAAGAACGGGATTTTAATATCGGCCTGGCAACTTCGTCGGGGCCTGCGCTTATTGAAGTGGTAATCGACCTGCTGAACATCCGCGATGATTTAAGCGCCGTATCATCTGCCAACGACCTCGCTTATGGCAAACCGCATCCGGAAGTATACCTCAACTGCGCCGAAAAACTTGCTGCCTCACCATGGCAATGCATCTGTTTCGAAGACTCCTTTAATGGGATGATCGCCGCAAAAGCCGCCGGTATGAAATGCGTGATTGTTCCAGCCCATGCAGCCAGCCAGAAAACGATATGGGATGCAGCTGACCTTAAAATACCTTCGCTCAGCAGTTTTGACGAATCATTATTAAAAAATTTAAGCAACTGATACCCCGGCTCCTTTTAATAAATGCCCCAATGGAGTGAAAACAGGAACGATTCCCAAAAAAAAGCACATCGGCTGCTCATTTTCTNATAGAAAATTATACATTTGACAACNGGATAAACAATTCTTTATTANTTAATAAAAACAAACACGATGAAAAAATTACTACTGGCATCAATAGTTATGATGGGAATCAGCAGTGTTGCTGCCGCTCAAACATCTGAAGCCATAAGAGAAAAGAAAGAAGCCGCTAAAAAAGAAGCCAATCAACCTGTTTTTTCAAATGCGGCAAATGTAACTGCTTCTGAAAAGGTAAAAACCGAAAGCAAAGTGGCTGCTGATAAAAACGCAACTGCAAAACCTCAGGAAGCCGAAGTTAAAAAAACAGCATTACCGGCCGCTAAAAAGGTAAAGAAGGGCTAATTTTCAAGCCGGTATTATTTTCATAAAATAATTGTCTCCAAGCCTCCTGAACAGGGGGTTTTTTTTTGCCCCGAATGCAGGTATTTACCTATTGAAATAAAGGTATTCTGGCAAAATCCCAACCTTACCGGGGCCGATCTTTCTGCAGGCATTTTGCCCTCAAAAAAAACGGGTAAAAAAAACTTAATTTAAAGTTAAAGTTATTACCTTTAAGCATCTTTCTGACTAACTGCAGATGCCGGATATTGCTGTCCGGAATTTGTTTTTAGTTATTTCATCAAACTAAAACATTTATTATGCACAAAAAAACTACTTTAAGAGGCCTTAAAGTGTTGCTGCTTAAAACGATCCTTCCGGTTCTGATTTTAAGCACTTCATTTTATGTCACGAGTGCACAACAGAGTGTTTCGTCTCTGCCTAAGAAGGATGGGAAGAGAACGCAAACTTCTGTCGTCACGGCAAGCCCTGTTGTAACCAAGGAAATGGTTAAGGCAAACAAGGGCCAATTGCCAACAGTACAAGCAACGCCAACCGATGTGCCAGCCATCAACCTGCGTTATTCACAAAAGATGGCAGCAATCACAGCCCAGGGCATTCAAAACCCGCCAACGTCAAACATCGTTAACGATGTTTGTACCTTTAACGGAAGCCTGGCCGCCGGTGATCTTACACTAAACAACGGGCGTTTTTTCCGTGATGGTGTTGCATCTTCCTGCGCAGGCCCTAAAGCCTGCCCTGGCCCTTTTGGAACGGGTCCTTACTATTACGACACGTACACGATGCAGAACCTAACCTGCGCCAGTCAGTGCGTAACGGTAGATTACNTTGCAAACGTGGGTGGTGGTGATGTTTTCGTTGTTGCTTACAATGGAAGTTTTAACCCTGCCAACCTTTGTACAAATTACATTGCAGATGGTGGATCAAGTTCACTATCTGGCGGTGCTGCAGTTCAGTTCACATTTACACTGCCTGCAAATGCTACGGTAGTATTTGTGGCAATGGCTGCCCAGATCTCCACNGCTTGTCCTTCTTACACCATGACAGTTACAGGGCTTACTTGTACGCCTCCANCTGCATGTACACCGATCGGGCCATCTGTGTTAAGCTTAACACCTGGTCCTCCGGTACCATCTACGGTGTTCAATGAAACATTTAACACTGTTGTTCCTTTACCTGCGGGCTGGGCTTCTCAAAACCTCAGCCTTCCAGTTGGTCCAACTGGTTGGTTCCAGGGTAATACCGGTGTATTTGCCGGTAATACACCTCCCGGATACATTGCCGCAAACTTCAACAACACTTCAGCATTGGCTACAATCAGCAACTGGTTGTTTGCGCCAGCTGTTACATTGAAAAATGGCGATACTCTTTCTTTCTACACACGTACCACAACCGGGGCATTCCCAGACAGGTTACAGGTNAGAATGAATACAACCAATCAGGGTGTTGACGTGGGTGCAACCAATACCAGCGTGGGTGATTATACCACCTTATTGTTGGATATTAACCCAACATACACTTCAACCGGGTATCCTACAGCATGGACACAATTCAAGATCCCGATTACAGGGCTGGCTGGTCCTACTGCCGGACGCCTTGCCTTCCGCTACTTTGTTGAAGGCGGTGGCCCTCCAGGTGCCAACTCAGACTATATCGGTATTGATGATGTGGTTTATACAACAACAAACCCGGGTCCTCCACCTGTAAGCTGTACCGGTTCTGTTACCTGCTTAAAGGTTGATATAACCGGCGGTAACCCAGGCGCTACTTATAATGTAGTGATCAATGCGGTTCCTGCAACAGCCGGTTATCCAAGAACAATCAGCAATTATACAAGCGGAGATTGCATCCCTGTTACACCAATAGTGAATACTACTTATTCTCTTGTATCTGTAATTGATGCATCAAATCCATGCTGCGTAGGTACAGGTAACAGCGGTACGCCCACTGTAACCATTCAGCCAGGTTCAATTACCCCAATAGCGATCACTGCTAGTCCAAGCGGNCCGCTTTGCGCAGGTAACCCGACTTTGTTGACAGTAACCGGAGCAGGTGGTGNACAAACCTTTACCAACAGTGCNCCTATTTTAGTACCTGGTTCAGGTACATCAGGTCCTGCAAGTCCTTATCCGGCTAATATATCGGTAAGTGGTTTGCCTACTTCTGGTGTTTCTGTATCATCAGTTACGCTTACAGGAATAACACATACCTGGGAAAGTGATATCAGCGTATTGCTGCAATCACCAACAAACCAGAATGTGATATTGATGTCTGCAGTAAGCGGTACAGAAAATGGTGGTTTTGGTATTTTAAACAAGACCTATACATTCTCTGATGCTGCTGCTACCGGTCTTAACACCGGCGGACCTACAAACCCGAATGGTACTTATAAACCTACCAATAACAGTACAACCCGTAACTGGCCAGCGCCAGGACCCGGAACTGTTGTTCAGGGATTGAACCCATTGCTGTCATCATTCACCGGTGATCCGAATGGTACATGGAAACTGTATGCATTTGATGCCGTTGGTGGCGACCTGGGTCAGATCTCTGGTGGTTACAGCATTACATTCCAAACGCCTCCGGCACCGCCTCCGGTGGGATGGACCTTCTTATGGTCACCCGCTGCAGGTTTAAGTTCTACAACGACAAACCCTGTTGCGGCATCTCCGTCATCAACAAGGCAATATACTGTTGTTGGAACAGCTCCGGGTGGTTGTCAAACTGCGGCTCAAATACTTATTACGGTATACCAGCTTCCTGCAGTTACCAGCCAACCTAGCAGTCTTACAGCTTGTGCCGGTACAAGCGTTAACTTTACTGTTGGTGGTACAGGNCAGGGTATAACATACCAATGGCAGGTAAGTACTAATGGTGGTGGTACATATACCAATTTAGCTAATGGTGCGCCTTACTCAGGTGTAAACACCGCAACACTTACAGTTAACCCTGTAACGGTTGCAATGAGTGGCTGGCGTTACCGTTGTGTTATCAGTGGTACTTGTCCTCCTGCTGCCAATTCAACAGGTGCAATACTTACTGTAAATCCTTTACCTGTTGTTACCATTTCACCAGTAAGCCCAACTTGCGGTGGTGTTGCCGGTATCAACGGTACTCCATTAACTGCAAGCGGAGCCAGCTCTTATGTTTGGACTCCAAATGGTGCAGGTTCTGGCTTATATACAGCGGCTAATGGTACTAATCCTTATACAGGTACCAACCTGGCTACTGTTTATGCAGCGCCTACTGTTAATACTGTTTATACTGTTACAGGAACCAACGCAGGTACAGGTTGTACCAATACCGCCACAATTGGTGTTGTTTACACGCCTGCGTCTCCAACGGTTACTCCTAACAGTGTAGCAATGTGTTTGGGTGACAATGCTGTTCAATTATGTATAGCATCTGCTCTGACACCTTCGCCATTCACTTCTACCTATACAAACAATACTCCGTTTGCTATTCCGGATAATAACCCGGCAGGTGTAACATCAACATTAAATGTTCCGTTACCTTCCACAGCGCAGATTACGAGCATGTTTGTAACACTTAACATGAACCATACCTGGGATGGCGATGTAGTGTTTGCACTTAAAGCACCTAATGGCAACATCCTTAACCTGGATTACTATCTGTCAACTACAGGTGGTGCCGGTGCTACTACAGGATTTACCAATACCAGGATCACGTCTGTTGCCGGTGCTCCAGCACTCAGTTCAGGTACCAACCCGTACAATAACGTGTTCAAGCCAGATGCTCAAACCGGTACGCCATTTGGGCCAAATGCTCCAACAGTTGCCGGTTTTGGTACTTCAAATGCAACCAGTTTCGCCCAATTATACAGTGTTCCAAACGGAAACTGGGTATTAGGCGCTTATGATGGCGGTGCAGGTGATGTAGGTTCAGTTACTTCATGGTCGCTTACATTTAACTATCTGTATGGTCCTCCAGCATCTGGTGTTTGGTCACCTGCCGCTGGTTTATACAGAGATGCCGCTGCAACAATTCCTTATGTTGCCGGCGATACAGCCAACTGTGTATATGCTAAACCAACGCCTAGCGGGGTTTATCCTTACCAGGTAACTGTACAAAGTGTAGGTTTCCCTGGTTCATTAACTACCTACAATAATGCAGCTAATATTCCTATCCCCGATGGAGGTACTACCAATTCCAGCATTACGGTTAGTGGTTTACCAACTTCAGGTGTAAGTGTTGACCAGGTAGTGTTAAGAGGTTTTTCTCATACATGGGGTGGTGATGTGAACGTAGTATTACAATCACCAACAGGAGAAAATGCCATCTTAATGGCAAATTCAAACCTTGATCCGCTGATCTCTGTAAGCAATGTTACTTTAACATTCAGAGACAATGCAGCAGGTTCTTTACCTACCACAAGCCCAATGGCAACTGGTACGTATAAACCTACCAACAATAACGGATCACCATTTACCTTCCTTCCTCCGGGTCCAACAGTCAGCGGAACGGGAGCAACAGCAAACCCATCCCTGGCGGCTACCTTTACCGGTAACCCGAATGGTACCTGGAAAATATATGCGGAAGACAGGGTTGGTGGAGATGTGGGTAACTTCGCCCAAGGCTGGAGTTTGACATTGAATTCGCCATTCCCTGGTTGTGTTTCTGCTCCAACAACGGCTACTGTAACAGTTAACCAACCAACCAGCATCGTTACACAACCGGTTAACAGAACCGTTTGTACCGATAAAGTAGCAACATTTACTGTTGCTGCAGGTGGGTCGGGTCC
>JGI24770J26754_10001580_pt1 | contig 16090 bp, 13 predicted proteins | sample LakOneMetagenome_FD_26754 | JGI IMG/M metagenome (IMG submission 26754) | reverse complement strand
ATTCAATGTGAACCAAACGGGAGCACTCAATGGCGAACCAGCCCACACGCGACGACAAATTTTCCTTCGGCCTCTGGACCATCGGCTACAACGGCAGTGACCCGTTCGGCGGACCCACCCGCCCGAACCTCGATGTGGTCGACGCCGTCACCAACCTGGCCGAGCGCGGCGCCTACGGGCTCACCTTCCACGACGACGACCTCTTCGCCTTCGGCTCCACGGATGCTGCGCGCCAGAACCAGATCGACCGACTGAAAGGCGCCCTCGCCGACACCGGCCTGATCGTGCCGATGGTCACCACCAACCTGTTCAGCGCCCCGGTATTCAAGGACGGCGGCTTCACCTCCAACGATCGTTCCGTGCGCCGCTTTGCCATGCGTAAGGTGCTGCGCAACATCGACCTCGCCGCCGAACTCGGCGCCAAGACCTTCGTGATGTGGGGCGGACGCGAGGGCGCCGAGTACGACGCGGCCAAGGACATCCGCTCAGCCCTGGAGCGCTACCGCGAGGCCGTGAACATGCTGGGCGACTACGTCACCGACAAGGGCTACGACATTCGCTTTGCCATCGAGCCCAAGCCCAACGAGCCGCGCGGCGACATCCTGCTGCCCACGGTGGGACACGCGATGGCCTTCATCACTACCCTGGAACGCCCTGAACTGGTGGGCGTGAACCCCGAGGTCGGCCACGAGCAGATGGCCGGGCTCAACTTCACCGCCGGCATCGCGCAGGCGCTCTACCAGGGCAAGCTCTTCCACATCGACCTCAATGGCCAGCGCGGCATCAAGTACGACCANGACCTCGTGTTCGGCCACGGCGACCTGCACAACGCCTTCTCGCTCGTGGACCTGCTCGAAAATGGCGGCCCGAACGGCGGGCAGGCCTATGACGGCCCGCGCCACTTCGACTACAAGCCCTCGCGCACCGAGGACATGACCGGCGTCTGGGACTCCGTCTCGGCCAACATGCGCACCTACCTGCTGCTCAGGGAGCGCGCCGCCGCCTTCCGCGCCGACCCCGAGGTGCAGCAGCTGCTCGCCGCGAGCCAGGTGCCCGAACTGTCGCAGCCCACGCTCAGCCCCGGCGAGAGCTACGACGACCTGCTCGCCGACCGGGCATCCTATGAGGACTTCGACACGGATGCCTACTTCGGCGGTCACGGCTTCGGCTTCGTTCGCCTGCAGCAGCTGGCACTGGAGCACCTGCTCGGCGCCCGCTAGCCTTCCTTCGGGCGGCGACGTCGGCCCAGCTCGGCCCCCTCCCGGACCGAGGCCGGCCGGGCCGAGGCCGGGGCTACTCCGACTTCGGGTCGGGATCGAAGCGGTAGCCCATGCCGGCCTCGGTGAGGAGGTAGCGCGGCCGCGAGGGATCCGCCTCGAGCTTCTTCCTCAGCTGGGCGACGTACAGGCGCAGGTATCCGGTGTCACTCGTGGCGTGCACACCCCAGACCGCGGTGGAGAGAACCTGTTTGCCCACCAATTTGCCGGGGTTGCGCACCAGAACCTCGAGAATGAGCCATTCCGTGGGCGTGAGCCGAATCGGCTCGTTCACACCGTCCGCGGTGCGAACCACGCGTTTCGCGGCGAGGTCAACGGTAACGGGCCCGAAAACGATCACGGGTTCATCCTCAGAACCGCCGATTCGACGGGTGAGGGCGCGAATCCGGGCCAGCAGCTCATCGATCGAAAACGGCTTCGTCACGTAGTCATCCGCTCCCCGATCAAGAGCCTCAACCTTGTCTCCCGAGCCGCTGCGACCGGAAACCACCAGAATGGGCACGCTGCTCCAGCCGCGGAGGGCATCGATCACCGAAAGCCCGTCCAGCTGCGGCATGCCCAGATCGAGAATGACAAGGTCGAAGCTCTGGTCGATAGCGGCCTGCAGGGCTGCCTCACCGTCTTGCGCCGTGACCACGACGTAGCCGCGGGCCGAGAGGGTGATTCGGAGGGCGCGAAGGATCTGCGGATCGTCGTCAGCGATCAGAAGCTTCATCGGGGCTCCTCGCTGAGTATCGCTTCGGCAGCGGGTTCGGCAGCGGGTTCGGCCGTCGACTCGACGGCGGGGAGAGAGATCACCATGGTGAGGCCGCCACCCGGGGTGTCGTCGGCGTCGAGGGTGCCGTGCATCCCCTCAATGAAGCCCTTCGAGAGCGCGAGCCCGAGTCCCAGCCCGGTCAGATTGTCCGTGTCGCCGAGGCGTTGGAACGGCACGAACACGTCATCCCGCCGGTCTGCGGCGATTCCGGGGCCCTGGTCACTGACTCGAATCTGCACGATACCGGCGAACTGGCTCGCGGCCAGCCGGACCGGTTTACCGGGCGGGGAGAAGCGGATGGCGTTGGCCAGGAGATTCACCACGGCTCGCTGCACGAGTCCCGCGTCCGCCAGCACGAGCGGTACGTCGGCTGAAATGTCGAGTTCCACGCTGTCCGGCCCGAGATGGAGTTCATCCAACGCCGGGAGAACGACATCGAGCACGTCGAGCGGAGACAGCGAGACGGCCAAGGCCCCGGCCTGGAGTCGGCTGACGTCGAGGAGATTGGTGACCAGGGCAGAGAGCGTCTCGAGGCTCTCCCCGGCGGTGGCCAGCAACTCGCACCGGTCGGCCTCGGACAACTCCACCTGGGTAGAGCGGATGCCGCTGATCGCGGCCGTCGCGGCGGCGAGTGGTCGGCGCAGGTCGTGGCCGACAGCGGCAAGGAGGGCGCTGCGCATGCGATCCATCTCGCCGAGCGGGCCGATCTTGCTGGCCGTTTTCGCGAGATCGGCGTTCTCGAGAGCGGCGTCGATCTGAATGGCGATGACCGAGAGCAGGCGGCGCTCCGAGGCCGCCACATCGGGACCGTACAGCTCCAGCACGGCGCGGCCTCCCACGGGAACCCTCGCGGCGGGAGGACTGTCGCCGGGTTCCCCGTCGGCGGCCAGTACCGTCGTTCCGGTTTGAAGCCGCACGGCGGTGAGCCCGAATGCTTCGCGGGTCCTGGTGACGAGCGCGTGCAGTGCGTCCTCACCGCGGAGCACGCTGCCGGCCACCGTGGCCAGCAGCTCGGACTCCGCCGCCGCGCGCTGCGCCGTGCGGGAGCGTCTGGCCGCCTGGTCGACCACGTAGCTGACCAGGCCGGCGTTCACCAGGTATAGCCCGAGCGCGACGGCATGCAGGGGCTCGGCGATGGTGATCGTGTTCAGCGGTTCGACGAAGAAGTAGTCCAGGGTGAGTCCCGACAACAGGGCGGCGAACAGCGCCGGCCACAACCCGCCGATGAGGGCGACGAGCACAACAAGGAGCTGATAGCCGAGCACGGCGCTGGTGATCCCCTCGGCGCTCTGCAGGGAGACGAGCAGCACGGTCAGGAGCGGCCCGCCGATGACGGCCAGCACAAGGCCGGCCAGCCGACGCCGTGGACTGAGCGCGCCACCGAGCCGGGGCAGGCTGTACGTCCCGCCGGCGGCGGAGTGCGTCACGATGTGAACGTCGATGTCCCCCGATTCCCGCACGATCGTTGCGCCGATTCCGGGTCCGGCGAGTGCCGTCGTGAGCCGCCCACGCCGGCTGACCCCGATCACGAGTTGGGTGGCGTTCGCGGCGCGGGCGAACTCGACCAGCGCCCGAGCCGTGTCGTTTCCGACCACCTGGTGATAGCTGCCGCCGAGTCCTTCCACCAGGGCGCGCTGCGCGGCCAGGGCACCGGGATGCGGAGCGCTGAGACCGTCCTGGCTGATCACGTGGGCGGCGACGAGCTCGCCTCCGGCGGATCGGGCGGCGATCCGGGCTCCGCGCCGAATGAGGGTCTCGCCCTCCGGTCCCCCGGTCAGCGCGACAACCACGCGTTCGCGGGCCTCCCATTTGCTGTCAATGCCGTGTTCGGTGCGATACGTCTGCAAGGCGTTGTCGACCTCGTCGGCGAGCCACAACAGGGCGAGTTCACGCAGGGCCGTGAGATTGCCCAGCCGAAAGTAATTCGACAGTGCCGCGTCGATGCGCGCGGCCGGGTACACGTGCCCCTGGGCGAGCCTGTCCCGCAGCGCCTGAGGCGCCAGGTCCACGACCTCAATCTGCTCGGCGCGTCGAAGCGCAGCGTCCGGCAGGGTTTCCCGCTGCGGCGCGCCCGTGATCTGCTGCACGACATCGTTGAGCGACTCGATGTGCTGAATGTTGACCGTGGAAATCACGTCGATTCCGGCCGCAAGAAGCAACTCCACGTCCTGGAATCGCTTTGCGTGCAGCGCCCCGGGAGCATTTGTGTGGGCGAGTTCGTCGACCAGGGCGATATCCGGCCGGCGGGCGAGCACGGCCGACAGGTCCATGTCGCTCAACTCCACGCCACGATGTTCCGTGATCACCCGCGGAACCACCTCCAGGCCGTCGAGCATCAGCGCGGTCGCCGGTCGCCCGTGGGTTTCCACGACGGCCACGACCACGTCCTTGCCTTCATCGCGCAGGCGACGTCCCTCTTCCAGCATCGTGTACGTTTTTCCCACCCCGGGTGCTGCCCCCAACAGCACCCGGAGTCGACCGCGTCTCATCGTCTAGCCGACCAGCCGGGCGAGGGCGATGTTCAACTCGAGCACGTTCACGGTCGGGTCACCTAGGTACCCCAGGTCCCGGCCCTGAACCTGGGATTCAACGAGGGCCCGCACGTCCGCTTCCGCGAGCCCGCGTTCGGCGGCGACCCGGCCCACCTGCAGCAGAGCGTATGCGGGGCTGATGTGCGGATCGAGCCCGGATGCCGACGCGGTGAGCGCGTCGGCCGGAATCTGTTCGGCCGTCGCGCCGTCGCTCTCCTCAATGGCCGCCCGCCGCTCGGTGATGGCCTGCACGAGGTCGGCGTTCTCCGGTCCCGCGTTGCTGGCGCCGGACGCTGCAGCGTCATACCCGTCTCCGGCCGCCGACGGGCGCGGTTGGAACCATCCCGGCAGCGGGTTGCCGTCGGCGTCGACGAAAGACTGTCCGATCAGGGTCGATCCCACCGTTTGGGCGCCCACCGTGACGAGGGAACCGTTTGCTTGAGCCGGCAGGGCCAGCTGCCCGACCGCGGTGATCACCAGCGGGTAACCGATCCCGAGAACGGCGGTGAAGACGAGCATGGCGCGGATGGCGACCCAATAGGGTCGTGCGGCGGTGCGTGGCGAACTCATGACGAAATGTCCATTTCCATTGCTATGAAGTGTAAGTACTGCCGAGCGGCCGAGTCATCAGAAACCGGGGATCAGCGAGATGAGAAGGTCGATCAATTTGATGCCGAGGAACGGAGCGATCACGCCGCCGACCCCGTAAATCAGCAGATTCCGGCTGAGAATGCTGGACGCGGCCGCCGCACGGTAGGCCACTCCGCGCAGAGCGAGCGGGATCAGCACCACGATGATGATGGCGTTGAAGATGATCGCCGACATGATCGCGGATGCCGGGGAATGCAACTGCATCACATTGAGCACCGCCAACCCGGGGAAAACCCCCGCGAACATCGCCGGAATGATGGCGAAGTATTTGGCCACGTCGTTGGCGATCGAGAAGGTGGTGAGCGCTCCGCGGGTGATCAGCAGTTGCTTGCCGATCCGCACGATGTCGATGAGCTTGGTCGGGTCCGAGTCAAGGTCGACCATGTTCCCGGCCTCTTTCGCCGCACTGGTGCCCGTGTTCATGGCCACGCCGACATCCGCTTGGGCGAGGGCGGGAGCATCATTCGTGCCGTCGCCGGTCATCGCCACCAGATTGCCGCCCTCCTGCTCGCGGCGGATGAGGGCGAGCTTGTGTTCCGGGGTGGCCTCGGCGAGGAAGTCGTCCACGCCGGCCTCCGCGGCGATAGTTTTCGCCGTGAGTGGGTTGTCGCCGGTGACCATGATGGTGCGGATGCCCATGGCGCGGAGTTCGGCGAACCGCTGGGCGATTCCCTCCTTCACGATGTCTTTGAGATAGACCACGCCGAGAACGCGACGGCTGCCGTCGGCCTCGCCCGACGCGACCACGAGTGGGGTGCCGCCCACCCCGGAGATCCGCTCGACCTCCGCGGCGAGGTCGGCCAGCACGGTTCGTGCGGCGGGAACGGATTGCTCGACCCACGCGATCACCGCCGACCCGGCGCCCTTGCGAATCTGCGAGCCGTCGGCCAGGTCGACGCCGCTCATGCGGGTTTGCGCGGTGAACGGCACGACGTCACCGGTCAGTCCGGCTTCCTGACGATATCCCCGCTCTGCGGCGAGGTCGACGATCGACTTGCCTTCCGGGGTGGGGTCACTCAGCGAGGACAGGGCCGCCGCCTCGACAAGCCGTTCGTCGCTGATGCCGGCCAGTGGCGTGAACTCCCGCGCCTGACGGTTGCCGTAGGTGATCGTTCCGGTCTTGTCGAGCAGAAGGATGGTGACGTCCCCGGCCGCCTCCACGGCACGCCCGCTCATGGCCAAAACGTTGCGCTGCACCAGCCGGTCCATGCCGGCGATGCCGATCGCCGAGAGCAACGCCCCGATCGTGGTGGGGATCAGGCACACCAGCAGCGCGATCAACACGGGAAGGCTCACGGCTGCGGCCGAGTAGCTCGCGATGGGATTGAGGGTGAGGGTGACGATCACGAAGATGATGGAAAGACTGGCCAGCAGAATGTTCAGTGCGAGCTCGTTCGGGGTCTTCTGACGGGCTGCGCCCTCGACCAGCGCGATCATCCGGTCGACGAAGGTCTCGCCGGGTTTGCTCGTGATGCGTACCACGATCCGATCGGAGAGCACCCGGGTGCCGCCGGTGACAGCGCTCCGGTCCCCGCCAGACTCGCGGATCACCGGGGCCGACTCGCCCGTGATCGCGGATTCGTCGATCGAGGCGATACCGGACACGATGTCGCCGTCTCCGGGCACGAGTTCGCCGGCCACCACGACGACCGTGTCCCCGAGGGTGAGGTCGGCGGAGGAGATGTCCGTCACGACGCTCCGCTCGGCCTCGGCATCCGCCTGGGGGTCGTAGCTCTCGACGCGATGCGCGATGGTGCTCGTTCGGGTTTGGCGCAGGCTGTCGGCCTGGGCCTTGCCCCGGCCCTCGGCCACCGACTCGGCCAGGTTCGCGAACACCACGGTCAGCCACAGCCACACGGTGATTCCCACGGTGAACGAGGCGGGCACTGCTGCGCCGCCGGAGTCGCGGGGTCCGCCGAGAAACGGCTCGGCCACCGCGAGCGCGGTCGTCAGGACGGCACCGATTTCCACGATGAACATGACCGGGTTGTGCCACATTTGCCGGGGGTCGAGCTTGCGGAAGGCGCCGGGCAACGCGGCCACGAGCTGGGCCATACTGATCGCGCCCTGGGGCGAGGGGCGGTGCTGACCGTGTTCGGGCGGCCGCCCCGCGGCGGAGGTTTCGGTGAGAGTCGTCATGGTGGCTACTGCAGCCCTTCCGCCAGGGGTCCTAGCGCGAGTACGGGGAAATAGGTGAGTGCGGTGATGATGATCGTCACTCCGATCAACAGGCCGACGAACTGGGGTCGGTTTGTCGGCAGCGTTCCCGCCGTTGCGGGCACCGTGTCCTGGGCGGCGAGCGAGCCGGCCAAGGCCAGCACGAACACGATCGGCAGGAATCGGCCGAGGAGCATCGCCACGCCGAGGGCGGTGTTGAACCACGGCGTGTTCGCTGTCAGTCCGGCGAAGGCAGAACCGTTGTTGTTGGCCGCCGAGGTGAAGGCGTAGAGCACCTCAGAAAGTCCATGCACCCCCGGGTTGGCGATCGACGTGCCCTCGACATCCGCTCGCACCATCGGAAGTGCGAAGCTCAGTGCCGTTCCGATGAGCACCAGGGCGGGCGTGATCAGAATGTAGAGGCTAGCGAGTTTGATCTCCCGCGGGCCGATCTTCTTGCCCAGGTATTCGGGGGTGCGGCCCACCAGAAGCCCCGCGACGAAGACGGCGATCACGGCGAGAATGAGCATGCCGTAGAGCCCGGACCCGGCACCGCCGGGGGCGACCTCGCCGAGCATCATGTTGAGCATCGGCATCATGCCGCCGAGCGCGGTGAACGAGTCGTGCATGGAGTTGACGGCGCCGGTGGAGCTGAGGGTACTGGCACTGGCGAAGAGGGTGGAGCCGGCGATGCCGAACCGAGTCTCCTTACCCTCCATCGCCCCGCCGGCCAGTGTGGGCGCGGTGCCGGCGCCGGCCAGCTCGAAGATCGTTACAGCGGTCAGCGAGACCACGAAGATGGTGGCCATCGTGGCGAGAATGGCGTAGCCCTGTCTCGTGTCACCGACCATGGTGCCGAAGGTGCGGGGCAGGCTGAACGGGATGGCGAGCATCAGCATGATCTGGAACAGGCTGGTCCAGGCCGTCGGATTTTCGAACGGATGCGCCGAGTTGGCGTTGAAGAAGCCGCCGCCGTTCGTGCCGAGCATCTTGATCGCCTCCTGTGAGGCAACCGGACCACCAGGGATGGACTGCGCCCCTCCGCTGAGCGTCGTGATGTCGACGAAACCGTTGAAGTTCTGGATCACTCCGCCCACCAGCAGCACAACCGCGGCGACAACGGCCAGCGGCAGCAGAAGCCGCAGGAGGCCTCGAGTGAGGTCGACCCAGAAGTTGCCGATCGTTCCGGTACGACGCCGAGAGAATCCGCGCACCAAGGCGATGGCCACGGCGATACCCACGGCGGCGGACACAAAGTTCTGCACAGCGAGACCGATGATTTGCACCGTGTAGCCCATCGTGACATCCGGTGAAGAGGACTGCCAGTTGGTGTTCGTCACAAACGACACCGCCGTGTTGAACGAGAGCCCCTCAGGTATTGCGGCAAAGCCCAGCGAGTAGGGCAGGATCGCCTGGGCACGCTGGAGGGCATAGACGAAAAACACCCCGATCGCCGAGAACGCGAGCACGCCCCGCAGGTAGGACTGCCAGGTCTGTTCCGACCGGGAATCCACGCCGATCAGGCGGTAGAACCCTCGCTCAACGGCCAGATCCCGGCTGCCGGTGTAGATCCGGGCCATATAGTCACCCAGTGGCCGATGGAGCGCCGCCAGAATCACAGCCAGGGTGAGCACCTGCAGAATCGCGAACCATACCTCCATCAGAACCGTTCCGGCTTGACGAGGGCGACCACGAGGTAGCCGATCGCGGTGACGGCCAACACCGCGGCAATGACGTCGAACACGATCACAGCTTCGCNACCCCCCACGCCACAACGCCGATCAGGGCGAACACGGCAGCGACGCCAAGAACATAGACAAGGTCCAACATGAAACAACTCCATCCGTAGGCCGACGAGGTCAGCGCGGTGTCCCCGTGGGGAGCACCAGATGATTAGACACCCGATTTTCGGGTTGCGGCGGGAAATAAACGATTCCCTAACGCCCCGGCCCGAAACCACTACGGATTCCTGCCACCGGTGGCGGCCTGGCGACGTACGAGTAACGCGCCAGTAACGGCGCCCGCGCTACCGTCACACGGTCCCATTCCCCTTATCGAAAGGTCAGTGACATGCCAGAACACACGCCCGATGAGGGTCTCGGCCCGTTTGTCAGCCAGGGAGAATTCCAGGGCGGCGCTCCCGGCACAGCATTCATTGCGGGTAACACGTTGCAGCCGACCAAGGTCACCTACCACGAGGTGCACGGACTGGCCGTCTTCGAAGGCGACATCGTGCTCGGCACCGTCGACCAGGTGCCGGCCACGATCGAGGAGTTTGAGGCGCAGCAGTCCCATCGGGCCGTCATCATTCCGGGCTCCCAGTTCCGGTGGCCGGGTGCTGTCGTGCCCTTCCAAATCAACGCGGCCCTGCCCAATCAACAGCGGGTGCGGGATGCAGTCGCGCACTGGGAGGCGCGCACGAGCCTTCGCTTCCCCGAGCGCACCGCGGCCACGGCGGCCCAGTTCCCGAACTTCATCGAGTTCTCGGACGCCGGCGGTTGCTGGTCCCTGCTCGGAATGCAGGGCGGCTCCCAAACGATCAGCCTCGGTGCCGGCTGCGGCACCGGCAACGCGATCCATGAGATCGGCCATGCCATCGGGCTGTGGCACGAGCAGAGCCGAGAAGACCGGGACACCTTCGTGACGATCAACTGGGCGAACATCGAACCGGGCATGGAGAGCCAGTTCGACCAGCACATCACGGACGGCGATGACGTCGGACCCTACGACTACGGCTCGATCATGCATTACCCCCGCACCGCCTTCTCAAAAAACGGGCAGGAGACGATCACACCGGTGCAGGCAGGTGCCCAGATCGGGCAGCGCACCGCTCTGTCGGTGGGCGATATCGCCGCCGCGAACTTCATGTATCCGCGTTCCCGGCAGAGCTCCGGCCCGGTCGTGTCGTGGGGGCCCAACCGGCTCGACGCCTTCGTGCTCGGAACCGACCGGGCGGTCTACCACAAGTGGTGGAACGGCAAGGCCTGGGGTCCCTCCGTCACGGGTTATGAAAACATGGGCGGGATCGCCACGAGCGTGCCCCAGGCCGTGGCCTGGGGACCGAACCGGCTTGACCTGTTCGTCACCGGAACAGACAGCGCGCTGTACCACAAGTGGTGGAACGGCTCCTCGTGGGGACCCTCCGTCACGGGTTACGAGAATATGGGCGGCGTCGTGATCGGCGACCCTCGAATCGTGTCGTGGGGACCGAACCGACTCGACGTCTTCGTGATCGGAACCGACCGGGCGCTCTACCACAAGTGGTGGAACGGCTCGGCCTGGGGACCCTCCGTCACCGGTTACGAGAACATGGGCGGTGTCTGCGTGGGGCAGCCCGAGATCGTGTCGTGGGGACCGAACCGACTCGACGTCTTTGTGATCGGAACCGACCGGGCTTTGTACCACAAGTGGTGGGACGGCTCTTCCTGGGGCCCCTCACTCACCGGCTACGAAAACATGGGCGGCGTCTGCACCTCGGCGCCGCGTGTGGTGTCGTGGGGCCCGAACCGGCTCGACGTCTTCGTCACCGGAACCGACGGCGCGCTGTACCACAAGTGGTGGAACGGCTCCTCGTGGGGTCCGTCCCTCACCGGCTATGAGCGGCTGGGCGGCATCGTCGTCGGCCAACCCGAGGCTGTCGCCTGGGGTCCTGACCGGCTCGACGTCTTCGTGATCGGCACCGACAGCTCGCTGTTCCACAAGTGGTGGAACGGCTCGGCCTGGGGTCCCTCGCTCACCGGCTACGAGAGCCAGGGCGGAATCGCCACGTCGGACCCGCGGGTCGTTGCGTGGGGTCCCAACCGACTGGACGCCTTCGTGACCGGAACAAACAGCGCGCTGTTCCACAAGTGGTGGAACGGCTCGGCCTGGGGCCCCTCGCTCACCGGCTACGAGAGTCTGGGCGGCACGATCACGAGCTTCGATGAGGCCAGAGCGGATGCGGAGGAGCGCCGGTCAGACACGTCGGAGCACGACACGAATTAATCCGGAGCCCCGTCCGACCGGGTAGGACCGGGTGGTGATCAAATCTCCGACTTCGGGCGCGGCGGCACGGCGACGTTCACGCGCACGGGCCGGGTGCACGTGAGGGTGCACGTGACCCCGCACGTTCAGACGTGCGGTGTCGGTGAGCAGGGCGGCCGGCACGGGAACGGCAAAGTCCAGTTCCGGTGCCGGCCCGGCGCTCAGCGCCGGGTTCTCGAGAAATGATTCGCCGACGATCGTGCTCGGTGCATCCGCTCGCGACACATCCTCCACGTGCACGACAACCGTGTACGGCGGGTCGGGGCGATCGCCCGGCGGGAAGGCCACCCGTCCTCGAACCAACACGGTCCCCTCGGGCGAATCCTTGTCATTCACGGGCATCCTCCCGGGGCTCATGTCACGGCGCCTGGCACAGCGTCTGTCACGGCGAGGATACCCCCGGTTCCGCACCGCCACCGGGCACGTGGTGCTGTCCCCGGCCACAGAGCACGCACCGGAGTCGACGTGACGGCTACGCTCGAACCGTGACCGAACACATTTCTCTCCCCGTCGACGCCGACTCCTTCGAGACCCTGGCCGCACACGGCCTCGCCCTGAGCCTTCTCGATCCCTCCGACGACCGGGCGGCTCGGCACTGGCTGCAAGCGGATGCTCGCGGCTTCCATGACCCGGCGCGCAGTGACGAGCTGCTCGGGGTGCTCGTCAGCGAGATCCGCTCCGACCTCGTGACGGCCGTACATGATCGCTCCGGCGCCGACCCCGACTCCCCGGTGGCAACCGTGCGGTCCTGGCCGATGGGCCTCACCGTACCCGGCGGCGCCACCCTTGGCGCCTGGGCGATCAGCTCCGTCACCGTGGCTCCCACGCACCGTCGACGGGGCATCGCCCGGGCGCTGTTGTCGGCGGAACTCCGGTACGCCCGCGCCCTGAACCTGCCGATGGCCATGCTCACCGTATCGGAGGCCACCATCTACGGCCGTTTCGGTTTCGGACCGGCCGCGTACCAGGCCCAGTACCGGATCGACACGGCCCGCGCCCACTGGTGCGGACCCACACCGGCCGGTCGGGTGCACTTCGTCACCGCCTCGTCGATCCGTGAAGACGGTCCCGCCGTCTTCGAACGCTCTCGCCGACCCGGTGAGGTGGACCGACGCGACATCTGGTGGAGCCACGCCCTCGGGCTGGTTCCGCAAGACCCGGATTCGCAGAAGCGCAGCCTGCGGTGCGTGCGCTACGACGACGAGACCGGCGCGATGCAGGGCTTCGCGGTCTACTCCATCGTGCTCGGCGACGAGGGGTATCCGGCCCGGCTCGAGCTGGCCGATCTGGTCGCGGCCACCGACGACGCCTCTGCCGCCCTGTGGCGCTTCGTTGTCGACATGGACCTGGTCAACGAGGTGAGCGCCCCGCTGCGCAATGTGTCGGAACCCGTTTCCTGGCAGGTCGCCGACCGTCGCGCGGTGCGTAAGACCCTGGAGCGTGACCACCTTTGGCTGCGCATCCTCGACGTGCCAGCGGCCCTTACGGCACGGTCGTATTCCGCGCCGGGCATATTTGCGCTGACCGTCTCGGACGACCTCGGTTTCAGCGCGGGCGAGTACCTGCTCACGGTCGACGCCGCCGGAGTCGGGCAGGTGCATCCGCTCACCGTGCCGGCACCCGACGCGGCCGTGCGGGTGACCGTCTCGGTTGCCGACCTCGGCTCGCTCTATCTGGGAGCCGGGAATGCCGTCGACCTCGCCCGAGCCGGGCGCCTCCACGAAGACACCACGGATGCCGCCGCACGCCTGGATACCACCTTCCGATCACCAGAGTCCCCGCGGCTGAGCACCTGGTTCTGACCGCGACCAGATTTCCCAGCCGCCTCACAGAGCACCACCGCCGCACACTCAGGCCACGTCCCTACTCTCGAAGTGCCTCCTCGATGAAACGGTGATTCCGCTCATGACGACCATTCCCCCCGGTGAATCCCGTATCCCGCAGAAAGACCGACGCGAGCATGCCCGCGAGCAGGCTCGGCAGCTGCTTACGGAGGGGAAGAAACGCGAACATCGACGACGCCTACTCTGGCGCGGCGGCATCGGGTTAGCCCTGATCGCCGCGGCCGCCGTGGTGGCACTCGTACTGACCCAACAGACCGCTCCGAGCGGGGCGGGTCCGCTCAACATGGCCAGCGACGGAATCCTGCTCGGTGGCGACGGAACGAGTGTGACGGCAGCGACCACCCCGGCGCTGACGCCGGGCGCCCAGCCCGTGGCCACCGACCAGACGGCGCTGGGCGACACGGTGAACATCAGCATTTACATCGACTATCTCTGCCCGTACTGCGGGCAGTTCGAGGCCACCAATGCGGCCCAGATCACTCAGTGGGTAACGAAAGGCAATGCCACCGTCGAAATCCACCCCATGTCGATTCTGGACACGTCATCCGTGGGCACGAAGTACTCCACCCGGGCCGCCAATGCCGCGGCCTGCGTGGCCAATTACGATCCGAACAGCTTTCTCACCGTCAACACGGCACTCTTCGCCAACCAGCCGGCTGAGAACACCGCCGGTATGACGGATGAGCAGCTCGTGTCCGTGATCGAGGGTGCCGGCGTCAACGACCCGAACATCGCCGGCTGCATCACCGCGGGAACCTTCACCTCCTGGGTCACCGCGGCATCCGGCCGCGCGCTTGGCGGGCCGGTGGCGAACGCCGACATCCCCAAGATCACCGGCACGCCCACCGTGATCGTGAACGGCGTGTCCTACCAGGGCTCTCTCGAAGACCCGAAGGCATTCGATGCGTTTGTCAGCACACAGGCCGGTGCCGGCGGATCAGCGCTCGGCGGCGACTGAGCCTTCGAGCCGCCGGCTGGAATACTGGAACCATGATCCCTCCCGGTCCGCATGTGCACGGCCCCGTCGTCGACGAGCAGACCCGCTGCGTGCACTACCACTCGCAAGAGGACGTGATCGCCATCAAATTCGCCTGCTGCCACCGGTACTACCCGTGTTTCCAGTGCCATGCCCAGAGCGAGTCACATGCCGCCGAACGGTGGCCGGAGTCGGCATGGTCGGAACGGGCGATTCTGTGCGGGGTCTGCCGCAGCGAGATGAGCATCCGTTCCTATCGTGCAGCCGACCACTGCCCCACCTGTTCCGCCGCGTTCAATGACGGATGCCGACTGCACGCCCACCTGTACTTCGCCGTACCCGCTTCGGCCGACCAAGACCCGCCGAACTAGAGCGTCAGGCCGAGCCAGAGCCCGAAACCGGCGGCGGCAACGGATGCCACGAGCATGCCCAGTCCCGTGGCCAGCGCCAACAGATATCGGCGGCCCTGCAGCAGCCGGACCGTTTCCACACTCGCCGTGCTGAATGTCGTGTACCCGCCGAGCAGGCCGCCGCCGAGGATCAGCTGCCACTGGGCCGAGACCAGGTTGGCGAGCGCGAGGCCGGTCAGCAGGCCGAGCAACAGCGACCCCGACACGTTGATCACCGTGGTTCCGAGCGGAAAAGCCGTGCGCACCCGGGCGCGCAGCACCCCGTCCACGACGAGGCGTGCCGCCGCGCCCAAGCCGCCGGCGAGGGCAACCGCCACGAAGGTGAACACGTTCATACGGCCGACCCGAGCGGCCGACGCCGATGCAGCGCCGCGGAACCGAGAATGCCGAGCCAGGTCGCCAACGCACCCAGCAGCACCGTCCCGCCGGCATAGAGCAGCGCCGCGCTTAGGTTGTTGTCGGCGAGCAGCAATCCGGTATCGGTCGCCAGGGCGCTGTAGGTGGTGAACCCGCCGAGCACACCGGTACCCAGAAGCACCCGCAGACCGCGTCGGCGTCCCGCATCCGGTCCACGTCGCACGAGGGTTTCGAGGAGGGCGCCCAGCAGAAACGCACCGGTCACGTTGATGCCCATGGTCACCAGCGGAATGGCGAGTTGCGCCGGCCCCAGCAATACCAGGGTTTCCCGGAGGGCCGTGCCCACAGTTCCGCCGGCAAAAACCAGCAGCAGATACTCCCAGCGCAGATGCACGCCACGCACCGGGGACACCGGGTTCGGAGCGTCAGTCACGGTCGACCCACCAGTTCTCATGGTTCCTCGTAGCCAGGAACCATTAGCGGGCGGCGGTTCGAGCGGATGCTCAGGCGGGATCCATCACCTGGCTTCAGATTACACCGCGTCAGGATTGTTCCCAGGGCAGGGCCTGGTTCACCGGAACGGGAGCGAGCGGAATCACTACCACGGGTCGGTGCTGCCGGTGCGCAAGGTGCACCGCCACGGAGCCGTTGAAGAACTCCCCGATGCTGGCGAGCAGCGAGGCTTCCCTGGTGCCCACCACAATCATGGCGGCATCGAGGTTCTCGGCCAGGTCCCCCAGCGCGGTTGCGGGGTCGCCGGCGAGGGCTCGCGTGGACCAGGCCACCCCGAGCCGGTCGAGCAGGGCGGCGAGGTGACGCTTCAGCTCGGGCTCGAAGGCGGGCTCTCCGGGGTCGCCCACCGCCGCGTCGAGGGCATCGGGGTCGATCGGGAAGGTCGTCATCGCCCCATCGCCGAGATCGAAGATCATGTACCGGTTCACGTCCACGGTCGCGCACACCAGTTCGGCATCAAATTGGTGCGCGAACGCCGCGGCCTGCAGCACGACGGCATCCGGTTGCCCGGGAAGCACGCCGACGATCACACGGTTAGGCTGCTGTGCACTCACGATTTCCCGCTCTCGCTGCGCGGCGGACGGACACCGCCTG
>JGI24770J26754_10001578_pt1 | contig 16094 bp, 18 predicted proteins | sample LakOneMetagenome_FD_26754 | JGI IMG/M metagenome (IMG submission 26754) | reverse complement strand
TGAGTGCCATGACCACACCCTATTGCTCCATGACCTCCGGGGCCACTGAAAAGAGTTCAGGCCAGTTCTTTGCGGAACCAGTGGTTTGCGTAGGGATCGGTGTTGTGCGCTTCTGTCTCCAGAAAGCCCAGGGACGCATACAGGCTTCGCGCCTCAATCAGGTCGGTTCGCGTGTCCAGCCGCAACGCATCGAGACCGANTTCGCGGGATCTGCGTTCCAGTTCCNCCATGAGCCGGCGGGCAACGCCCTGGCCGCGCGCTCTTGACTTCACGAAGACCCTGGTGACCTCGCCGATCCTGNCGGGGCGCACCCGCATGCCGGCGCAGCCGAGAACAGCGTCCCCCTGCCGTGCCAGCAGAAAGAAGCCCGTGGGTGCGACGAGGTCTTCGCTCGGGTAACCCGCCTCGGCGTCCACAACCTCCTGGTGAGTCGCGGAGCGCCCGTGGTACCGACCCACAATGTGCTCGTAGTACTGAACTGACACAGACTGGGCTTCAGCGGACATCGGGGATGTCAACGAGATGAGGATCGGCATCGCGGGCGGCATGCCTTCCAGAGTACTCATGGAGGTAGGCGACCGAGCCGGAAGGTGTCGACACCGACATGTGGTCCGGAGACAACACCTGCATGACAGGAGCGGAACCGGTAAAACGTTCGAGGCCACGTGTGAGCGAAACATCACTCCCGCCGCATCGGATAGCCTGAAACCGTGAAAATCTTGGTTCTCGGTTCCGGTGCCCGCGAGCACGCCATCATCACCGCGCTGCTCCGCGAGGAGCCCCGTCACGCGATCACGGCCGCACCCGGCAACGCCGGCATTGCCGCCGACGTGCCGGTCGTCGCGCTCGACGCCACGGATGCCGCGGCCGTCACCAACTACGCCATCCGCGAGAGCGTGCAGCTCGTGGTGATCGGGCCGGAGGCCCCACTCGTAGCCGGCGTCGCCGACGCACTGCGTACCCGCGGCATCGCCGTGTTCGGCCCGGACAAGGCCGCCGCCGCCCTCGAGGGCAGCAAAACCTTCGCCAAACGCATCATGGATGATGCCGGAGTCCCCACCGGTCGCGCGGTGCGCGCCGGCACGCTCACCGAGGTCGAGGCCGCCCTCACCGAGTTCGGCGCCCCGTACGTGGTGAAGGCCGACGGGCTCGCCGCGGGCAAGGGCGTGCTGGTGACCACCGATCTGCCTGCTGCCCTCGAGCACGCCACCTTCTGGCTCGAACACGGCAGCATCCTGGTGGAGGAGTTCCTCGATGGGCAGGAGATCTCACTGTTTCTGCTGAGCGACGGGCACACCGTGCTGCCGCTCTCCCCCGCCCAGGACTACAAACGCCTCGGCGACAACGACGCCGGCCCGAACACCGGCGGCATGGGAGCCTACTCGCCGCTGCCCTGGCTTGACGCCGGGTTCGGCAGCGAGAAGGCGTTCGTGCAGCAGATCATCGACACCGTGGCCCTGCCCACTGTGCGACAGCTCGCCGCCGAAGACACCCCCTTCGTCGGGCTGCTCTACTGCGGCCTGATCGTGACGACCGCGGGCATCCGGGTGATCGAATTCAATGCACGTTTCGGCGACCCGGAGACGCAGGTCGTGCTGCCGCGGCTGGTGACGCCACTNTCGGANCTGCTGTTCGCTGCCGCGACCGGCGCCCTCGACGGCCGCGAATGGCCGGAGTTCTCCAGCGACGTGGCCGTGACCGTGGTGCTCGCNAGCGAGAACTACCCGGAGACCCCGCTCACCGGCCGACCGATCACCGGTCTGGAGGCCGCNCTGGCGGTGCCCGGNGTCACGATCGCGCACGCCGCGACCGCCGCGGCGGGCGATGCGCTGGTGTCAACCGGCGGACGCGTGCTGAGCGTGGTGGCCGTGGGCTCCTCGTTCGCCGAGGCCCGCACCCGCGCCTACGAGGCAGTCGGCCACGTGCAGCTCGACGGCGCCCAGTTCCGCACGGACATCGCCGCCCGGGTCGCCTGACCGTACCGGCCAGACGACCCAGCCTCTCAGCGACCGAGCGAGTGGTAGCGGGCCACGCGGCGCGGGAGCAGCTCGTCGACCGGCACGGCGGCCAGCGCTGACAGCTCGTATTCGATCGCGCCGGCCAACCGCTCACAGAACGCCCGGCCTTCCTCGGCGGCGTCGGGGCGCTCGTCCACGATGTGGTCGACGATCCCGTTGGCATAGAGCGAGGCCACATTCACGCCCTGCGCCTCGGACATGACGGCTGCGAACTCGGTGCTGCGGTGCACGATGGCGCTCGCGCCCTCGGGCGGCAGCGGCGAGAGCCAGGAGTTCTGCGCGGCGATGGTGCGGTCGGCCGGCAGCAGCGCCAGGGCACCGCCGCCCGCGCCCTGACCGAGCAGCACCGACACGGTGGCCGACCGCAGCCCGATGAGCTCGTGCAGCGAGCGGGCTATTTCGCCGGCCATGCCGCCCTCCTCGGCTTCCTTCGANAGCGCCGCCCCGGCCGTATCGATCACGGTGAGCAGCGGAATGCNNAGTTCTTCGGCCAGGCGCATGCCGCGGCGGGCTTCCCGTAGCGACCCCGGTCCCATCTTGGTGTCCTGCGAGGGCCGCGGCCGGATGTGCCCGAGCACGATGCAGCTCTGCTGCCCGAACCTGGCCATGGCGAGCATGAGCCCGGGGTCTTTTTCGCCCTCGCCCGTGCCGTTGAGCGGCAGAACGTCTTGCGCGCCGTAGGCGAGCAGCTGGCGCAGGTCGGGCCGTCGCGGATTGCGCGAAATCTGAATGGAATCCCACGCACCGCGGGAAGCCGGTCGCACCTTCAACGTTTCCGGCGGAGCCACGGGCCCGGCGGCTCGATCGGTGAGAATGGTCAGCGCCCGGTGCACGATCTCCGGCAGCTGCTCCGGCGGCACGACGGCGTCGATCAGNCCCTGGTTGAACAGGTTCTCGGAAACCTGCACGTTCTCGGGGAACGTCTTGCCGTACAGNGCCTCATAGACCCGCGGGCCGAGGAACCCGAGCAGCGCGCCCGGCTCGGCCACGGTCACGTGCCCGAGCGAGCCCCAGGAGGCCATCACTCCACCCGTGGTGGGGTGCCGCAGGTACACCAGGTACGGATGCCCCGCCTGGCGGTGCGCGCGCACCGCCGCGGTGATCTTCACCATCGACAAAAAGGCCAGTGTGCCCTCCTGCATGCGGGTGCCGCCCGATGCCGGTCCGGCCAAGACCGGCAATCCCTCGCGTGTGGCGCGCTCGATTGCGTCCACAATCCGGTCGGCGGCAGAAAGCCCGATCGATCCGGCGAGAAAGTTGAACTCGCTGACCACGATCGCCACTCGGCGACCACGGATCAGTCCCTCACCGGTGAGCACGGCTTCGTCGGTGCCGCTCTTCGCGCGCGCCTTCACCAGGTCGGCCCGGTAGGCCTCATTCGGGTTCGGGTCGACAACGGGGCGGTCCCAGCTGGTGAACGAGCCGGTGTCGACCACCACGCCGATGAGTTCGGCGGCGGTGAGGTGACGTACTTTTTCGTGAGTCGTCATCGTGTGATCCCTTCCAAAGAGCGGTTGAGCCAACGGCGAATGTCGGTGCCATGCTGGTCGAGCAGCGGCGGAGCGGAATGCGTGATGTTCGTCGTCTCCACCGTATCCGCCGGGCCGAAGAATCGAAGCGGCGGCCCCGGAAGGCTGATCCGGCCGAGCACTTCGTGTTCCACGTCGATCAGCAGCCCCTGCGAGAGCACCTGGTCCCACTTGTAGACCTCATCCAGCGACCGCACCTTCCCGGCCGGGATTCCGGCGTCACCCAGTTTCTGCAACAGGGTGACGGGGTCGAAGCCGGCGAAGACATCCGCTACCGCCGCCGTGAGGCCCGCCCGGTTGCGCACCCGGTGAGCGTTGGTGGCCCACTCGGCGCGCGCCGGGTCAAGGCCGAATTCGGCGGCGAAGGTGGCCCAGAGCTTCTCGCTGCCGATACTGATCTGCACGCTGCCACCACGGCAGGGGAAGAGCCCGTAGGGGGCGATCGACGGATGATGGTTGCCCTGCGCCTCCGGCACCTCACCGGCCACGGTGGCGCGAGTGCCCTGAAAGGCATGCACTCCCACCAGGGCGGCGAGCAGGGACGTACGCACGATCTGGCCGCGGCCGGTGCGCTCACGCTCAAGCAGCGCGGCGAGCAGCCCGAAGGCGCCATACATGCCGCTGAGCAGGTCGGCGATGGGCACCCCCACCCGCTGCGGGTCGTCGGGACCGGAGCCGGTGAGCGACATCAGCCCGGCCTCGCCCTGCAGAATCTGGTCGTAGCCGCTGCGGCTCGATTCCGGCCGTCGTGGCCGAACCCGGTGATCGAGAGGATCACCAGGGCCGGGTTGAGCTCGTGCATCGCCTCGGGCGAGAACCCGAGCCGGTCGAGCACGCCGGGCCGGAAGTTCTCCACCACGACGTCGGCACGCAGCAGCAGCTCGCTGAGCACCTCACGCCCGTCGTCGCTCTTCAAATCGAGTGCGATCGACTCCTTGTTGCGGTTGCAGGAGAGGAAATACGTGGATTGAGGATCGTCAGCCGGGCCCACGAAGGGCGGACCCCAGCCACGGGTGTCGTCTCCCGTGCCGGGGTTCTCCACCTTGATCACCCGGGCGCCGAGGTCGGCGAGCATCATGCTCGCGTGTGGCCCGGCGAGCGCCCGGCTGAGGTCCACGACGAGGTACCCGGCGAGCGGACCCTGCGGACTGGTTTCGAGAGCGGTGTCGGTTTCGGTAGTCATGTTGGGTCCTCTCTCAGTGACTGCGTTTGGGGGCGGGTTACAGCCACCCGGGCAGCACGAGTACCGCCCAGGCGATGGCCGGACCGGCCACGACCACGATTCCGCTGTAGGCCAGGATCTGCTTGTAGAAGCGGTCCTTGTCCACGTCGTCGGGGGCGTTGGCGAGCACGAGCGCGCCGTTGGTGGAGAAGGGCGACACATCCACGATGGTCGACGCCACGGCGAGCGCGCAGATCACGCCGATGGCGCTGATGTCGCCGGTGGCGAGGAACGGCACGGCCAGCGGAATCAACGCGGCCAGAATGGCGGTCGACGAGGCGAANGCNGANACNACNGCGCCGATGTAGCAGATCAGCAGGGCGGCGAGCAGCGGCATGCCAAGGTTGGCGACGGCTCCCGACACGTACTCGATGGTTCCGGCCTCTTCGAGCACACCGACGAAGGTGAGCATGCCGCAGATGAGCAGCACGGTGGACCAGCTGATCTTGTTGACGGCGCCCTTCTGTGCGGCCGGCGAAACGAGTGCGAGGATGACGGCGATCGTGATGGCCACGAAGCCCACGTCCACCTTGAAGCCGAGGGCGATCACGGCGAGGGCGATCAGGCCGGCGACGGTCACGAGCTGCGGAATGCGCTCCCCGCGGGTTGTCGTCGCCTCCACGCCGTCTCCGGCGGGGTCGCGGGGGCCGTAGATACCGGAGCCGAAGCCCTTGTAGTCCACGTCGCCGCCGGAGCGTGCGCCGACNCTNACCGACATGCGAGCCTCGGCGGCCTGCTCCACGAAGTGTCCGACCCGGCTCGCCATCAGCGTGCGTCCGCCGAGAACGATGAACAGCACCACGGCGATCAGCAGGTTGAAGATGAGGCTGGAGAGGAACACGGCGGTGGGGCTCGCGTCGAGTCCGGTCGTCGAGATGAGGCTGTTCACGATCACGCCGTAGACGGCGATCGGTGAGAAGCCACCGCCCTGTGCGCCGTGGATCACCATCATGCCCATCAAGAGCGGGCTGATCTTGTATTTGCGGGCGAAGCCGAGCGCGATCGGCGCCACGATCGCCACGGCGGCCGGGGAGAGCGCGCCGACGGCGGTGATCAGCGCGGTGATCACGAACATCACCCAGGGGATGAGGGCCACCCGGCCGCCGACGAGCCGTACGGCTCCGCGCACGAGCAGGTCGATCGTGCCGTTGCCCTGGGCGATCGCGAACAGGTAGGTGACACCCACGAGGGTGAGGAACAGCCCGCCGGGGAAGTTGGCGAGAATATCGGTCGTCTCCATGCCGAGGAAGACGGCACCGAGCAGGAAGGCACCCACGAAGGCCAGCGCACCCATGTTGACGGGCAGAAGCGTGGCGATCAGAAACATCACCGCCAGGATGATGATCGAGATAACGGGAGCGGACATCGTTGTTCCTCCATTGATGTGAACGGATGTGAGCTAGTGGCTCACTGGACTAGCCTCNTAGACAGTAGGTGAGTTTGTCAAGACCGGTGTAATCTGGGGTCGAGCAGCCACGGAGAGGCAGACATGGGATCAGACGCGACACCGCAGCCGCTATCCAGAGTCTCGAAGCCGCGGCTGTACGAACAACTCGTGGCCCAGCTGCTCACCTATATCGAATCCGCTCACCTCGGACCGGGCGACCTGCTTCCGGCCGAACGCGACCTGGCCGAGCGTCTGGGCGTGTCCCGCGCCACCCTCGCCCAGGCCCTCGTNGCCCTGGAAGTTCTCGGGNTCATCGACGTGCAGCACGGCACCGGCGCGGTCCTGATGTACCGGCCGAGCATCGCCACGGTCATCAAAGGACTCCAGGAACATCGCAACCGGCTTCCCGAGATCGTCGAGGCCCGCAGCACCCTCGAGGTGAAACTCGCCGAGCTTGCCGCCCAACGGCGAACGGATGACGACCTGGCCGCAATCGAGAACGCCCTGCAGGCGATGACAGCGGAAATCGCCGGCGGCGATCGCGGAGCGCATGGCGACGAGCTGTTCCACCAGGCCGTCACGGCGGCGGCCCATTCCCCCGTTCTCGCCCAGTTGATGACGTTCATCGCCGAGATGATTCTGGAAACCCGGCTCGAGTCCCTGGCCCAGCCGGGCCGACCGGAGCAATCCCTCGCCTCGCACCGCGTCATCGCCGACGCGATCCGGGCCGGCGACGCGGCGGCGGCGACCACGGCGATGCTGTCCCACATCGAGCTGGTGTCCGACGTGGCCCTGCTCAAATAGGACAGAATAGGCGGGTGACCGAATCCACGCAGCCCCCAGCATCCGTCGCCCTCGACCTGCCGGGGTGGCGGCACGCCTACTCGGGCAAGGTGCGCGACCTGTACATCCCTGCTGCGGCGGATGCCCCCGTTGACCTCGGCGACGCCGAGCGGGTGCTCGTGGTCGCCAGCGATCGGGTGAGCGCGTTCGACCATGTACTCGAACCCGGCATTCCCGGCAAGGGCGAGCTGCTCACCACCCTGAGCCTGTGGTGGTTCGACCGGCTCACGCAGGTGCCCAACCACCTCGTGGCCGATCACGAGCTCGACGGTGACACCGTGCGCGAGCTGATCCCGGCCACCGTCGCCGGCCGGGCCATGCTCTGCACCACCCTCGATATGTTCCCGGTGGAGTGCGTCGTGCGCGGCTACCTCACCGGCTCCGGCTGGATGGAGTATCAGGAGAGCCAGTCGGTGTGCGGCATCGCGCTGCCGGCCGGCCTCACCAACGGCGACCGGCTCCCCGAGCCGATCTACACCCCGGCCTGGAAGGCCCCGATGGGCCAGCACGACGAGAACATCTCGTTCGAGCGCACGGTCGAGCTGGTGGGCTCCGCCGTGGCGGCCGAACTGCGCGATCTGTCACTGGCCCTGTTCGCCTCCGCATCCGTGATCGCGGAGAAGGCCGGCGTCATTCTCGCCGACACCAAATTCGAGTTCGGCGCCAACCGCGCAACCGGGCTGACCACCCTCGCGGACGAGGTGCTCACGAGCGATTCCAGCCGCTACTGGGATGCTGACGCCTGGCGCACCGGCAGCACCTCCGGCGAGCGCATGGCAAGTTTTGACAAGCAGATCGTGCGCAACTGGCTCTCGGCTCGCTGGGACGGCACCGGAACCCCGCCGCCGCTGCCGAACGTGATCGTGGAGCAGACGGCCGCCCGCTATCGCGAACTGCTCGAGCGGCTCACCGGCGCGTAATCCGGCGACGCCCGAAACGGCACCGTCACATGTCTTCGCTAGTGTTCCTCGTATGAGAATCAAAATGTGCAGCGTGCACGTCACCGACCCCTCGTCGGCGTTCGTCTTCTACACCCAGATCCTCGGTTTCAACGAGCTGGTCAAGATGCCCGAGCATGAGTTCTACGTGGTGCGATCTCCCGAAGATCCCACCGGCGTGGGACTCCTGCTCGAACCCACCGACACCAAGGTGAGCAAGACCTACCAGGAGGGGCTGTACCGACTGGGCATCCCGGCCATTGTCTTCGGCGTGCCCGATGTGCAGGCCGAGTTCGAGCGGCTCGTGACCCTCGGCGTGCGTTTCACGGAGAAACCGACGACCGCCCCCTCGGGGACCACCGCCGATTTCGACGACACCTGCGGCAATCTGATCCGGTTACATCAGGATTAGGCCCACGGAGCTGCCGCTTCGGGGGTCTCGTTCAGCGTGCCGTCCACCAGCTCGACGATCATCGAGCAGTCCTTGCCGCCCTGGTCGGCATCGATCAGGCGCTGGAAAAGCTGTTGCACATGCTCGCCGATCTCGAGCGGAGTGTCGGTGGCCCGGGCCGCCGCAACGGCCAAACCGATGTCTTTGTTGGCCAGTTCGGCGGTGAAGGTGGGGGCGAAATCATTGTTCGCGGCCGACGTGGGCACCACGCCCGCGACGGGATACCAGGTGCGCAGCGCCCAGCTGTCGCCCGATGACACCGAGGCAATGTCCCAGAACACCTGCTTGTCCAGGCCCAGGCGGTCGGCCAGTACGGCGCCCTCGGCAGCGCCGGCGAGGTTGATGAACAGCATGAGGTTGTTGCAGATCTTGGCGGCCTGACCGGTGGTCGCGCCGCCGGTGGGGATGATGTTGGCCGACATCGCCGCCACGAACACACTGGCATCGGCCACGGCACCCGGCTCGCCGCCGATCATGAACGTGAGCGTTCCCGCCTCAGCGCCGCTCATCCCTCCGGAAACCGGAGCATCGACGAATCGAAAGCCGGCCGTGGACGCCGCGTCATGCAGCGCCTGGGCGGATTCGATGTCGATGGTCGAGGAATCCACCAGCAGCGTACCGGGAGCCGCCGTGGCCAGCACGCCGGTGTCCCCCAGGTAGACGGCCCGGGCATGGTCACCCTTGGGCAGCATGGTGAACACCACGTCCACGCCGGCCACGGCATCCGCGATGCTGGAGGTCGGAGTCACTCCGCGCGCTGCGGCCGCGTGCAGGGCCGCGGCGCTGAGGTCGAAACCGCGCACCGTGTGCCCGGCCTTCACCAGGTTCGCCGTCATCGGGCCACCCATGTTGCCGAGCCCGATCCATCCGATAACCGCCATAATGCAAGCCCCTTTGCTCGTCGGGTCGACAAAGACGACCGCACTCTGAACACTCCCATCTGGATGGGGATTGATCAAGGGCAGATTGAGCAGACCGAGTGTGCACGAACGCACATCGGATGCGCGGCGCCTATTCGGCGGGACCGTGACCGGAGCGGCCGGCGCGCTTGGCCCGACGAGTGAGGCCGTGCAGCGTGGCCCGGAAATCCTTGGCGTTGAGCGGTCGCCCCGCCAGCTTGGGCCGCGCATCGCCGGCCGGACGCAGGCCGTCGAGCACAATCGACAGCTGACGGCGCCACTGTCCGGCATACCCCTCGCCGAGACTGCCGAGCGAACCCACCATGGTCACCAGGATGGCGATATCGACCGCATCAACGTCCGGGCGCAGGTCGCCGTCTTTCTTGGCCTGGCTGACCAGGGCGGCAATGAACGTTTCAAACTGGGCAGCCGGCCGGTTGGCCGGGTCGATCTGCGCCATCCGCTTGAGAATGGCCGGCAGGGACGGGTCCGCCACGAGCCACTCGGCTACCCGCTCGGTGTAGATGACCACGCCGGCCCAGGCCGTCGCCGCGGCTTCCATCTCGCTGCGCACGGAGGCGAGTTCGGCGAGCGCCAAATCGTACAGCGCACGCACGAGATCGTCACGGGTGGCGAAGTTGCGGTAGAGCGTGGCCACGCCCACGTCGGCCCGGCGGGCGATTTCCTCCAGGGACGCGTCCACGCCGTCGGTCGCGAACAGGGCGCGCGCCTCGGTCAGGAGGCGCTCCCGGTTCTGCCGTGCGTCACGGCGCCGGGGTTGTGAACCTTCCTGGGGCGCACGCGGGGTCGAAGTCATGCAGTCGAGTCTAAGACCATCCCGCGTGTTTTGACGGAGGGAATCCTCCGTGATCGGTATCCGCAGGGCCTCGCCTTGCATCGAAGCCGTGCAGACCGCAGAATTTGAGATAACGCAAACCGGCCGTCGCCCGGCACGCTCCGCCGGATCGGAAACGGAAGACACGAATGCCCGTCGAGAACAACACCCGGGATTTCGATCCCGAAATCGTCACAGACTTTCGCGAGCGCATGAGCTATGGCTCCTACCTCGACCTGCCCACGCTGCTGACCGCGCAGAAACCCGTGAGCACGCCCGAGCACCACGACGAACTGCTCTTCATCATCCAGCACCAGACCACGGAGCTCTGGCTCAAGCTCGTGCTGCATGAACTTCGCGCGGCAACGGAGTCGCTGCGCATCGACGACCTCGCACCGGCACTCAAGCGCATCGCCCGGGTGAAGCATATCCAGCGCACGCTCACCGAGCAGTGGTCCGTGCTCGCAACGCTCACCCCCACCGAATACGCCGAATTCCGCGGATTCCTCGGCAATTCCTCCGGCTTCCAGTCGTTCCAGTACCGCGCGGTCGAGTTCGCGCTGGGCAACAAGAACCGGCGGATGCTCAGCGTGTTCGAGAGCGACCCCGCAGCCCACCGGCTTCTCACCGAGGTGCTCGAGGCACCCAGCATCTACGACGAGTTCCTGCGGTATCTGGCGCGTGCGGGATTCGACATTCCGGTCGCGGTGCTCGAACGCGACGTCACAGAGGCCTGGGTGCTGCACCCGGAAATCGTGGCCGTGTTCCGCACCGTCTACGAGAACGCGAGCGAGCACTGGAGCGCCTACGAGGCCTGCGAAGAGCTCGTGGACCTCGAAGACAACTTTCAGCTGTGGCGATTTCGGCACCTGAAGACCGTGCAGCGCATCATCGGCATGAAGCCCGGCACCGGCGGGTCCAGCGGTGCCGCGTTCCTGCAGAAGGCGCTCGAGCTCACGTTCTTCCCCGAGCTGTTCGCGGTGCGCACGGAGATCGGCCGGTGACGGTACTGCCCGCGTTCCTCGACGCGCATATTCACCTGTGCCTGATCGACCCCTCGACCCTGCTTGCCGGAGGAATCGGGCGCGTGCTCGACCTCGGCGGCCTGCGCGGTGACGAAACGAACGGCCTGCCGGAAACGGCATACGCCAACCAGTTCCTCACCGCGCCGGGAGGCTACCCCGCGCGCCGGTCGTGGGCGCAGCCCGGGAGCGTCGCCACGGTGGCGACGTCGGCCGAGGCCGCAGCCGCGGTCGACCGGCAAGCTCTCGCCGGGGCATCCGTGGTGAAGATCACCCTCAACTCCGTGGCCGGTCCGGTACTGGCCGACGACGTGCTGGCGGCAGTGGTGGCCCGGGCCCGGGAACGACGTCTCCCGGTCGTGGCACACGCGGAGGGCGTGGGGCAGGCACTGCGTGCGTTCACCGCCGGCGTCGACATCTACGCCCACACCCCGTTCAGCGAGCGGCTGGACGACGACCTCGTCGAGGCCATGGCCGCGCGGATGAGCTGGATCAGCACGCTCGACATCCACGGCTGGGGCACACCGACGGATGATTTCACGCGGGCCAGCGACAACCTCGCCCGGTTCCACGCCGCGGGCGGGCACGTTCTCTACGGCACCGACNTGGGCAACGGTCCCTTACCGGTGGGGCTCAATCGCCGGGAAATCGAGGCACTGCTCGCAGCCGGACTCAGCCCCGATGCCGTGATCGCCGCGCTCACCAGTACCGGGGGGCTCGAATGGGCCTGGGATCGGGTTACCGTTATCCCAGGGCCGCGCCCGAGCGATCCCGCTGCTTTCGTGGACTGGATCTGCACTGCCCGCGCCCGTGCCGCAACCGAGGTTAAGGAAGACCTATGACTCCCCCGCAGCAGGACACCACGACCGGCGCCATCGGCCTCGATCCCCAGCTCACCTTCGCGCGCCGCATGGACCGAATCGACGGGCTCGCCCATTATCGAGCGCGTTTCATCGGAACGAATGCCGCCCCCGATCAGGCCAATCCGCTCGCGTACCTCGACGGCAACTCCCTCGGCCGGCCCACGAAGGCCAGCGCGGACCGCATCGCCGAGTTCATCGCCCATGCCTGGGGCGAACGGCTCATCCGCGGCTGGGATGAGTCCTGGATGGAGCTGCCCCTGCGCATCGGCGACGATATCGGACGCGCCGTGATCGGTGCCGCCCCCGGGCAGACGTTCGTGGGTGACTCCACCACCGTGCTGCTCTATAAGCTCGCCCGCGCCGCAGTCGATTCCCGGCCGGGGCGCACCGAGATCGTGCTCGACTCGGATAATTTTCCCACCGACCGGTACGTGCTCGAAGGCATCGCCGCCGAACGCGGGCTGAGCCTGCGCTGGATCGTGTCCTCCACCGAGGGCGGCGTGACAACCGACCAGGTGCGCGACGTCGTGGGCCCGCGCACGGCCCTCGTGGTGCTCAGCCACGTGGCCTACCGTTCCAGCTATCTCGCCGACATGCGTTCCATCACCCAGATCGCCCATGCGCACGACGCCCTCGTGCTGTGGGACCTGTCCCACTCCACCGGGTCCGTTCCGGTGCAACTGGACCTCTGCGATGTGGACCTCGCCGTGGGTTGCTCGTACAAGTACCTCAACGGCGGCCCCGGCTCCCCTGCCTTCGGCTACGTGCGCGCCGACCTGCAGGACGTGCTCGCCCAGCCCATTCAGGGCTGGATGGGCACGAAGGACGTGTTCGCGATGGGGCCGGAATACGTGCCGGCCACCGGCATCCGTCGGTTCATGAGCGGCACGCCGGCCATTGTGGCCATGCTCGCCATGCAGGACACGATCGGCATGATCGAGGAGGCCGGCATCGACCAGGTGCGGGCCAAGTCGGTGGCCCTCACCGAATTCGCCATCACGCTCGTGGACGAATGGCTCGCCCCGATGGGGGTGACCGTGGCCTCGCCGCGGGAAAGCACCCACCGCGGCGGCCACCTCACCATCAACCATCCCGCCATGCGCCAGGTCACCAGCACGCTGTGGGAACACGACGTCATCCCCGATTTCCGCAGCCCCGACGGCCTGCGCATCGGCTTGTCCCCGCTGAGCACGAGCTTCGTCGAGACGTACGACGGCCTCGCCGCCATTCGCGACGTGCTGCGCGGCGTGCTGCTCGGCCAGAGCGGGCTGACTGCGTAGCCACGGCGGCCTGTAGAATCAACCCATCCACCCTCGAATCAAAGCGGAGTGCGCTGTGCCAACAATTGTTGTAGAAGTTATGCCCAAGGCCGAGCTGCTTGACCCCCAGGGCAAGGCCGTCGCCGGCGCCCTCGGTCGCCTCGGTCAGACCCAGTTTTCCGACGTGCGCGTCGGTAAGCGTTTCGAGATCACCATCGACGGGCCGGCGGATGCCGCGACCCTCGCCGCCGTGGCCGAGCTGGCTGACACGGTGCTCTCCAACTCCGTGATCGAGGATGTCGTCGGCATCCACGTCGTCGAGTCGGCCAACTAATGCGCATCGGCGTCGTCACCTTCCCCGGCTCGCTGGACGATCGCGACGCCCAGCGCGCGATCCGCCTCGCCGGCGCGGAACCCGTTGCCCTCTGGCACGGCGACCACGACCTGCACGGCGTGGACGCCCTGGTACTTCCGGGCGGCTTCAGCTACGGCGACTACCTGCGCTGCGGCGCCATCGCGAGCCTGTCACCGATCATGACCGAGGTTATTGACGCGGCGAACAAGGGCATGCCCGTTCTGGGAATCTGCAACGGCTTCCAGATGCTCGCCGAGGCACACCTGCTCGAAGGCGGACTGATCCGCAACGAGGCAGGCCGTTTCATCTGCCGCGACCAGCAGTTGCGCGTGGAGAACACGTCGACCGACTGGACCGGCGGATTCACCACCGGCCAAGAGATCACCATTCCGCTGAAGAACGGTGAGGGCGCGTTCATCGCCTCCGCCGACACGCTCGCACGCCTCGAGGGCGAAGGCCAGGTGGCGTTCCGCTACCTCGGCGTGAACCCGAACGGCTCGCTCAACGACATCGCCGGCGTCACGAACGTGCGCGGCAACGTGGTGGGACTCATGCCGCACCCCGAGCACGCCGTCGAGGCCGGTTTCGGCCCCGACACCGCCGAAGCCATGCGCAGCGGCGTGGACGGGCTCACCTTCTTCACCTCCGTGATCGAGCGGGCCCTCGTCAGGGCCTAGTCCGACCACCGGGTCTCGACAAGCTCGACCACCAAGGGGAATTGCTTTTCGTGTTACGAACCATGTTCACCGCCAAGATTCACCGCGCCACCGTGACGCAGGCCGATGTCAACTACGTGGGCTCGGTGACCATCGACACTGATCTGCTCACCGCCGCCGATATTCTCCCGGGAGAAAAGGTGGCGATTGTCGATGTCACCAATGGCGCCCGGCTCGAAACCTACGTGATCGAAGGAGAACCCGGAAGCGGGGTGCTCGGCATCAACGGCGCGGCGGCGCACCTCATCGTTCCCGGCGACCTCGTGATCATCATCGCCTACGGACTCATGACGGATGCTGAGGCGCACGCCCACAGACCGCGTATCGTGCACGTCGACGCCGACAACCGCATCGTGGCCGTGGGCACTCGCCCCGCCGAAGCGGTCACGGCCGGGCTCACCACCCCACCCTTCGCCCGGTTGTTGTCCGAGTCCGAGTAGCGCGATCCGGCTCGCCGGCCCGAGTCTCAGCGCCTGAGGACGTACACGCGTTCTCCTCGCCGGGGTCAAGGCCCGGTCACGGCCCCTTCCCCCTCGGCCGGTGCCACGGGAAGGCCAGCGCGCGTAGGCGCGATCACGTTGCGTGGACGGCCTGCCGCACGCGATCCACGATGATCGCGCGCGCATCACGCCCAACAGCTGTCGGCAGCAGCGGATAAACGTGCACCTGGCCGTCGAGCTGGATGAANTCCACGTCAACACCGGCCTCCGCAGCTTTCGCTGCATACAGCCGATCATCGGGGTTCAGAATGTCGCGGGTTCCAGAAAAGATCGTGATCGGCCCGAGGCCCTCCAGATTCCCGTTGAGGGGACTGACGGTGGGGTGATCAACGTGGAGTGCGCCTTTCCANAGGTCGATGAAGACCTGCGTGCCCTTCGTGCCCAGCCAGGGATCGATGAGTTGAACGGTCGGAATGAACGGATTCTTCATGGACAGATCCACCGCGGGAGCGATGGCGATCGTACGAGGAAGCGTCAGATCGTGGCGCTCCCGCAGCTGAAGCACGGTCGATAAAACGATCTGTCCGCCGGCGGAGTCACCGGCGAGCACGGTGGACCCATACATTCGCTCGGCGTTGACGGTGGCGGCCGTGAAATTATCCACAACGTGCTGCGCCGTTCCATACGGGACCAGTGGATAAATCATGACCTGCACGGTGGTGTGGGCCTCGGCGGCGATCTGGGCGCAGAGTTGCCAGTGTTGCGGCGCAATGTCGTTGACCCAGCAGCCGCCGTGGGCATAGATCACGGTGCCTCGCGCCGAACTATTACGCGGCTTGATGGTGTAGACGGGCCATCCCTCATCATCGTGGGACGCCGAGATGCCGACGTCTCTTCTCAGCCGCCGAGGAGGCCCGAAGGCTGCCGGGCGAAGAGTACGTTCGTGCAGCAGCCGCCGAGCACCCTTCTCGGTGAGAAAGGGAACATTCGCTCGTGCCGCACGCAACAGCGGGGAGACAACCAGGTCGGGCACGATCATCTGTCAGGGCTCCCTGTTGTCGTGAAATTCTGCTAGCCGTAAGCGTAGACCTCGCGGGCCCCGCACGTCACCGTGAAGTAGCGCAGCCACATCGCGGCCTGCCCTACTTCACGGTGCTGGTTACGCGCAGGCACTGCTACTGCACGGCACTGCTACTGCACGGCACTGCTACTGAACAGCGCTGCTACTGCACGGCACTGCTACTGAACAGCGCTGAGGGCGTTCACCAGCCCCTCACCAAAGAAGCCGTTGCTGGCTGCACCGCCCACGCACGGGGT
>JGI24770J26754_10001577_pt1 | contig 16098 bp, 11 predicted proteins | sample LakOneMetagenome_FD_26754 | JGI IMG/M metagenome (IMG submission 26754) | reverse complement strand
GTGCGGCCGAGCGCACCCGGGTACTCGGGCAGGTCGATGCCGCGGTCACGACCCAGGCCCCGGAGGCCGAGGTCGTCGATCCCGTGGAACCCCAGTGGTCGAGCAACGGACGGACCCGGGGCACGANGCCGAGCCTGGCTCGCGGCCATGCTGATCGTCGTGGGCGGCGCCGTCGCCTGGNTTGCGGCGTCGGCGGAGTCGGCACCGGCCTCGATCGCGATCACCAGCAGCAGCCCGACGCCGGTACCGAANCCGTCTGCCACGCCTGCCGGTGTTGTACCGGNNACCCCAACCGTGACCGTGCGGATGCCNGAGGTCGCCCTCCTGTCGCTCGAGTCGGCCCGAGCGGCGCTCGCCGCAGCGGGCCTGGAGGTCGGCATGATCACGGCACAGGACTCGGCACATCCCGGTGACACTGTTTTGGACAGCCTGCCGGCGGCGGGAGCCCGTATCGAACCAGGCCGCACGGTTGACCTGATCGTGGCTTCCGGATCGAACACGATCCCGTCCGTGCGGGGCCTCACTCGAGCCGCGGCCGTCGAGGCCCTCGAGGAGGCCGGCTTCACAGCGTTGGCCGAAAGCCGAACAGACTCCGTGGCGAGACCCGGCACGGTGCTGGAGTCTTTTCCGACCGCATCGGCGGGATTGATCCTCGGGGCGCAGGTCACCCTGTTCCTGGCGGTTCCGGCCGCTTCCGCCACCGAGGTGCCACCGACGCCCGCAGCGACCCCCGTGCCCTCGCCCTCGGCCAGCGTGCCACCGGGGGCTACGCCCGCACCCACCGTGGTTCCCGCCACCCGCTGAACCCCGAACCCGCACTCCACCGCGCAGGGATCACGCACACACAACTCTCCACTCCGCGTCCATCTCTTGATGGACAAACCGTCGCCCAGTGTTCACCCANCGCGCTGAGCATGTGTTTCGGACGTNCGACCCCTACGCACGTTCACCTCCCCACACCCGAATGTGCAAGGAAAGCTATGTCCATTTCGANCCTTTTGAACGCGGCGGCGCCCGGCCCGTCTGCGGTCGACCCGGCNAACCCGGATTCGTCCCCGCGCCGGTCTCTGGCGGCACGCCCGTCGGTGTCGGACTCGGTGTTCCGTTCGGTGGCCTTCGCCGCCGGCTGCATCACAGTGGCGATCATGCTCGCGGTGGGAGTCTTCCTGTCGCTGCGAGCCTCCGACGCGCTCGGCGTCGCCGGTTTCAGCTTCCTGGTGGAGCAGGACTGGTCGCCGGAATCGAACAAGTTCGGCATCGCATCCGTTCTGTTCGGCACCATCACGATCGCGGTGATCGCCATGTGCGTCGCCGTGCCGCTGGCCCTCGGCACCGCCCTGCTCATCTCCGAGGTCGCCCAGGGCCGGATCCGCTCCACGCTGGTGACCCTTGTCGACCTGATGGCCGCCGTGCCGAGCGTGGTCTTCGGCCTCTGGGGCGTCTTCTTCCTGCAGGCGAACGTGATCCCGGTCGCCACCTGGATCTCCACCTACTTCAGCTGGATCCCGTTCTTCCGCGTGGAGGACGCAACCGGCCAGGCCCTGACCGAGGCGAGTGCCTTCACCTCCTCGGCGTTCATCGCCGGCATCGTGGTGGGCCTGATGGTCGTTCCCACTCAGACCTCGGTCATGCGCGAGGCGTTCTCTCAGGCTCCGATCGGCGAGCGCGAGGCCGCGTTCGCTCTCGGTTCCACCCGCTGGGGCATGATCCAGGCGGTCGTGCTCCCGTTTGGCCGCGGCGGCATCATCGGCGGCACCATGCTGGGCCTGGGCCGCGCCCTCGGTGAGACCATCGCCGTCTACATGATCATCTCCCCGATCTTCACGATCAACTGGCAGGTTCTGAAGACCGGTACCAACTCCGTTTCCGCGCTCATCGCCCTCCGCTACGGCGAGTCCAGCGCTTTCGGCCTCTCGGCGCTGATGGCGGCCGGGCTCGTGCTGTTCCTGATCACCCTCGTGATCAATTTCACGGCCTCGTCGATCGTGGCTCGGTCCCGATCCGGGGCGGAGAGCACCTGATGACGATAACCACCACGGAACCAGGAACGGCCACGGCCAGGGATGCTGTCGCCACCCCGGTCGCTCCTGCTGAATCCCACACCACCACCATTCCGTCATCGGAGGGTATCGACATCGGCCCGCGCCGCCGCGTGCGCGGCGCTCGCCTGGACGACCGGTTCAACGTGCTCGGTGCCGCGGCTGCGGGTATCGCCGTCGCCGTTCTGCTGTTCGGGTGGTTCACCCCGCTCTCCGGCGGCGTCGGCTGGGTGGTTGTGGCCTTCCTCGCCTTCATCGGCTTCTACGCCCTGCTGGTGAGCTTCGCCAGTGATTGGCAGGAGGTCAAAGACCGGGTGATGGGTGTTCTGCTCTCGAGCGCCGGGGTGATGCTGTTCGGCGCCCTGGTCTTCGTGGTGGCGTTCACCCTGGTGCGCGGCCAGGACGCCCTGCCGCACCTGAACTTTTTCACCCAGAGCATGGAGCTGGCCGGCCCACTTGATGGGCTCGAGGTGGGCGGCATCGTGCACGCGATTCTCGGCACACTGATGCAGATCACGATGGCCCTCGCCATCACCATCCCACTCGGCATCACGACGGCGCTGTTCCTGAACGAGGTCGGCGGAAGATTCGCTCGCTTCGTGCGCACCATTTCGGACGCGATGACCGCTCTGCCGTCTATCGTCGCCGGACTGTTCGTTTACTCCGCCATCATCGTGCTGATCACCCACCAGCGCTCCGGTTTCGCCGCGGCCATGGCCATCACCGTGATGATGCTGCCCATCGTCATTCGGGCCTCCGACATCGTGCTGCGGCTCGTGGCGGGCAACCTCCGCGAGGCCGCCTACGCCCTTGGCTCGACCCGGTGGCGCACGGTATGGCACGTGGTTCTGCCCACCGCCCGGCCCGGCCTGGCCACAGCAGTGATCCTCGGTACGGCCCGCGGAATCGGCGAGACCAGCCCGGTGCTGCTCACCTCCGGAGTGACCGCCGTCGTCAACTGGAACCCCTTCGAGGGTCCGATGATCTCACTGCCCCTGCAGGTCTTCGACTTCGTGAAGTCCCCCGAGCCGAACATGATCGCACGTGGCTTCGGATCAGCGGCCGTGCTAATTCTGTTGGTGCTCGCCCTCTTCGCTATCGCGCGTGTGATCGGGGGCAAGGGGCCGGGCCAGCTGGGTCGCCGGCAACAGCAGCGGGTCACCGCGGAATCCCTCCGCGACCTCAAGCGCATCGCCAGTCAGGGTGACCGACGAACCCAACTCGCGGCAGAGGCCGCGAGGCCTCTGGACCACAGCCCGACATCCGCTCCACCGTCAGACCTCAATGCTAAGGAGACGTCTTCGTGACGCGCCAGCCTCGCCGGATTCGTGTAATCCGCGCCCTTTTCGCCGCCTTCGTCGTGACGGTCAGCGTGCTCGGTACGGTGCCCGCCCAGGCCGCCGTGAGCTACGACACGATCACCGGAACCGGTTCCACCTGGTCGCAGAACGCGCTCGACCAGTGGCGCAAGAACGTGGCCTCCAACTACGGCATGACCGTGAACTACTCCGGGGTCGGCTCCTCGGCCGGTCGCCGAGACTTCGTGGCCGGCAACGTGGACTTCGCTGTGAGTGAGATCCCGTTTCAGACAAAACCGGAAGACAACTCGGCGCCGGAAGTTCCGTCCCGCGGCTACGCCTATATGCCCATCGTCGCCGGTGGCTCCTCGTTCATGTACAACCTCAAGATCGGCGGGGTGCGGGTCTCCAACCTTCGCCTGAGCGGCGCCGTCATCACCAAGATCTTCACCGGCGTCATCACCAAGTGGAACGACCCGGCGATCCAGACTGACAACCCAGGCCTGGCGATGCCGGACAAGGGCATCGTTCCTGTGGTGCGTTCCGACGGCTCCGGTTCGACGGCCCAGTTCACCCTCTGGATGTCGAAGCAGCATCCCGACCTGTGGAGCGCCTTCTGCGCCAAGGTCAATCGCACCTCGTGCGGTCTCACCTCCCAGTACCCCATCTATGGCAACGCCAAGGGGCAGAGCGGTTCCTCCGGAGTGGCCGGCTACGTGAGCCAGGATTATGGCGACGGCGCGATCACGTATGTCGAGTACTCCTATGCCCTCGAAGCCGGGTTCCCGGTGGCCAAGGTACTGAACGCGGCCGGCTACTACGTGGAACCCACCGCCAGCTCTGTGGCCGTGGCGCTGCTCCAGGCGCAGATCAAGACGGATGTTGCACCCACCAGCGCCGATTACCTCACCCAGATCCTCGACGGCGTGTACAACAACGCCGACGCCCGTAGCTACCCGCTGTCGAGCTACTCGTACATGATCGTGCCGACGGTGGTGGGGGGAACGTTCACGGCCAAGAAGGGACTCACGCTTGGCGCGTTCGCCAACTACATGCTCTGTGAGGGCCAGCAACAGGCGGAGGCGCTCGGCTACTCGCCGCTCCCGATGAACCTCGTGTTGGCCGGGTTCGACCAGATCAAGCGAGTGCCCGGGGCGGACGTTTCCGGGGTCGATATCAACACCTGCAATAACCCGACCTTCAAGGCCGGCGATTCCCCGTCGAGCAACCAGCTCGCCGTCACGGCGGCGCAACCCGCTGAGTGCGACAAGGTCGGAACCAGCCAGTGCACCACCGGAACCGGCGGCGCGCTCGCAGATACTCCGACCTCGGGTACGGGAACCGGGGGCACCGCGACGGGAGGTGACCCGGCGGCGGAAGCCGCGGCGGGAGACGCCACGACCCTGACCGATTCCACTGCCGCCGTCTACGACGAGAATGGCGCCCTGGTTTCGGGCGGCACCGCCGGAGGCGCGTCCGGCGTCGTGGGCAACGCGGTGGCCTCGCCGTTCACCCTCGCCGATTCCGGCTGGGGAGTGCAGCAGGGAGTCATGCTGTTCGCCGGTATTCTCCTCATCGGGTTGGCCGTGCTGCCACCGATGCTCTGGCGGCGGCTGAAACCCCTCGTCTCGAAGGTGAGCGGCAAATGACGCGCCGTCCCTTGGCCACGAGTTCGATCTGGGCCCGTGCCGGTGCGAGTGGAATCGTCGTGGGCCTCGTCGTGGGAATCGGAGTGTCTGTGCTGGCCGCGTTTGCGCCTTCGGCGGCGTCCGCCGACGCCTCGAGCGCGGTGACGGTCAACGCCGCCAGTGCGATCACGCCGGCTGGCTCGCCGTTTCCCGACCTGGCCGTGACGGTGTCCAAGACCACGGACCTCACCTCCGAGGGCGTGCTCGTGAGCTGGACCGGCGCGGGCACCAAGAAGTCCACCGCTCCGCAAGGCATCGTGGGGGGCGCCAACTTTCTGCAGATCGCGCAGTGCTGGGGTGAAGACAAGCTGAACCCGGGTCATCCCGACCGCACCACCTGCCAGTACGGCGCCTTCAGCAATGCCGGCCGGGACTCCGGAGTCTTGCCGAATATCGACCCCGAAGACCCGGACGCGGTGGAGGCAGCCAAGGGGCTGGCCCCGAACATCGCCAAGCAGGATGAGCAGTACACCACCCCGAACTACGGTTTGTCGGCGGGACCGTTCACCGCGATCCCTTTCACAGCTGCGAGTGGCGAGCAGATCTCGGCCGTCTTCACGAACACCGGTTCCACTGAGCGCACCCATTACATCACCGACCTGGCAGGGAAGGTGCAGACCGCACGCGGCAACCCGACGGCAGACGGTGTCACGCTGCCATCGGGGATCGTGGGCGTCAACCTCGCGTCGAATCAGTTCTACACGCAGTACACCTCCAACGAGATCAAGTGGGCCGGTTCCGATGAGACCGGTACGGGCTCGACGAAATTTGAGATGCAGACCTCGATGCAGTCCCCGGGGCTCGGGTGCGGCCAGCCGGTGATTGTGACCGGACAACCGACCACGGGCCAGCCGTGCTGGCTCGTCATCATTCCCCGCGGCACCGGCGACTCGGGCATCACCCAGATCATGCGACCCGGCCTGTTCTGGGACGCCTGGCAGCACAGCATCGCCGTGAAGCTCGACTTCAAGCCGGTCGGCATCCGCTGTGAAATCGGCAGCGCCGAAGTGCAGTTGAGCGGAAGCGAGCTGCTGGCCGGGGCCATCTCGTCGTGGCAGCCGGAGCTGTGCGCCGGAACGGATGGATCGGCGTATGTGCTGTCCACCGGCAGCGAGGAGGACTCCCTCGCCTCGGCGGCGCGAAAGGTACCCGGCCCGCTCGCCTTCACGTCGCGGCCGTACAGCACCGCGGCCGCAGACCCCCTGCAATACGCTCCCGTCGGGTTGTCGGGCATCGCGGTGAGTTTTGCCATCGACCGGCGCGTCACGCCGACGGGAAAGGTTCCCCAGGCGTATGTCGACGCCGAGACGCAGGCGTTCCGAACGGTGAACCTCACGCCGCGACTGCTGGCGAAGCTGCTCACCGCCTCATACACCGGTTCGCTGCCGCCGGGGGCCGACCTCACCCACGTGAACTACGCGAGCAATGCGGACCGCGGCAAGAATGCGGCCAACATCACCCATGACAAAGAGTTCCTCGACATCAACGACAAGGAGTGGGCCTACCAGGACCTGAACAGCATCTCCCTCTCCGATGTGTTGGCGCCCTCCGGGCGATCGGACCTGGCCAACCAAGTGTGGCGCTACATTCTGGGAGATGCCGACGCGGTCGCCTTCCTCAACGGCACCCCCGACGAGCAGGGCATGATCGTCAACCCCTACTACTCCACCAACGCCGCGGTGAACCCGACGGGCACGGCCCTGGCTCTGCCGAAAGACAGCTTTCCCAAGGCCGACCCTGTGGAGACCGTGCCGGGAACGTCGTCGAGCGCTCCCGGTCCGGTCAACCTCGTTACGTGGAGGCCATTCACGTCTGACTGGGAAAACGGTGCCTATCTGACGTTGCGCGGCGACGGACTCGCGCTGGGCGAATGGGATCTCAACGCCACTCCGCACAAGTACCAGAAGGCCGTGCGAAGCCTGGCCGGTGACCAGGGGGTGATCGGTCTTACGACCGCCGCGTCGGCCGCGCGGTATCAGAACGTGACGGCCTCGCTCCGCAATTCCGCCGGAAAATTCGTCGCACCCACGTCGGATTCAATGCTCGCGGCGGCAGGGGCGATGACGCCGACGGCCACACAGGCGAAGGTTCTTGAGTATGATCCGACATCTGCCCAGGCAATCGCGGCCCCCACGGCGTACCCGTTGACCTTGCCGGTCTATGCAGCACTTAACCCGCTGCAGACCGACGCCCCCTTGCGCGCCAAGTACGCGAACTTGATCGCTTACGCCGCGTCGAAGGGCCAGGCTCCCGGCACAGCACTGGGTCAACTCCCCGCGGGTTACGCGCCGATGCCACAGTCCTGGAGGGACCAGGCGCTGCTGGCGGCGACGGCCATCCGAGACGGCGTTAGCCCCATCGGGCAGCTGGTCACCCCTGACACGGTCTACGTCAATGCGCCCGCGCCGACCTACACGAATTCGGGGAGCGCCAGTGCCACGGCGGCGACGTCTGCCACGGCTTCCGGCGACGCGGCGGCGAGTGATCCGACGGCGACCGGCGCTGTGGCCGGCCCCCTCGTGGGCAAGCCGACCCCCGATGACCCCTCGATCGGACCGGTCTCGGCCGCACTCCCGGCGGGACTCCTGGCCGGCCTGCTCTCAGCAGGTGCGGTCCCCATGATTTCGCGCATCCGAAGACGATTCTGATGCCGCGTGCACACTTGACGACTCGGCTCGGGCTTCGCGCCGTGTGACGAGTAATCAGGACCGGCGTTCCCGCCTGGGTTCGTCCCTTGCAACACATCCGAAAGGCATAACAGTGATTTCGAAGAAGACTCTTGCGCTCTGCGCAACTGTCGGCATTGTCCTCTCCGGCTTTGCAGTTGTTTCCCCGGCCATGGCCGACCCCGTCTCCAACAGCTACAGCGTCGCGGGTTCCGATACCCTCGAAGACGTCGTCAACGCTCTCGCGAACGGCACCTCGATCACGGGGTCCGGCGTTCGTACCAAGGTCAACGGCGGTACCATCGGCTCGTTCGACGCAACCGGTTCTTCGTACATCACCGCCAAGTCAGGCGGCGTGCGCTTCGGTCGTCCCAACGGTTCCGGTGATGGCGTGAAGGCGCTGAGCCGCTCCATCGACGGGGCGGCATACACGTCCGGCACCGCCGGTAGCCCGGTGAACGTTGTTATCACCGACCAGATCGACATCGCCCGCTCCTCGAGCGCCGGCACCCCGAACAGCGCCGGAGAGCTTCTTTACGTTCCGTTCGGTCGCGACGCCATCGCCTACGCCTATAAGGGCAGCGCGACGGGTATCGATACGATCACCACGGCGCAGATGAAGAGCCTCTACGAGTGCTCGGTGGGCTTCCAGATCGGTGGCACCACCGTCACGCCGATCATCCCTCAGGCCGGCTCGGGAACCCGCAAGGACTTCCTGGGCAAGATCGGTTCGACGGAAACCCTCATGAAGACAGTTGCTGAAGGCGGCTGTGTCGTTGAGGGCCAGGAGCACGACGCGACCACGCTCACGGCTGAGTCGGTCATGCCGATGGCCGTTTCGCGCTGGATCGCCATGAACACCGGCGCTTCATACGACAAGCGCGGCACCGGTACGCTCGGATCCCTCGTTTCCGGCGTGCTGCCGGTCACCGGCACCGGTTCCTCGATGATCCCGAACGCCCCGTACTATGCGGACACCACCTGGGGCCGCGACACCTACCTCGTCGTGGAAAATGCTCGCGTTGACTCGACGAACGCCAAGTACGATGCCGGCCTCTTCGCGCTGGTGGACTCTACCCAGCCCCAGTCGCTCGCCAACTCCTCGGCGATCGTCTCCCGCTCCGGCGCAGTGAAGAAGAAGTTCGGCTTCCTCGCTCCCACTACGGGGCTTACCTCCTTCCGTGTTGCCAAGACTGCCTAATCACCGCTCAACTGACTCTGAATAGGAATTGAAAACTCATGAAGATGAAAAAAAGCACTCGTGTCGCCGCCGTCGGAGTGGTTGCCATCGCGCTTGTCGCCGGCGCTGCCACCTCCGCCTCGTACGCCTTCGACGCGCCGGTCGCCCAGACCAACGGCTCGGATGCCCCCCTGTACATCTACGACGCCGGCCCGGCCCTCGTCACCGACCCATCCGTGATCTTTACCTGGGGTGGCGACAACCTCGGTTCGGGTGCCACCACGGGCTATGACGTGCCGAGCTACTGCCCGGCCGGAACCACGGGCGCATCAACCTTTATTTCCGCTTTGGGCAGCGAGCGCACGGTTCAGTCGTGGAGTGCCAAGTCTGTGGCGCTGTTCAACCCGAACCCCACCGTCGCGGGCGACAAGGAGATCATCGCCGTCAACCTGACGCCGATCAACCAGGAGTCGGGTCTCCCCGGCCAGGCTGCGGTCAAGGCGTCCGGTGGACGCTTCAGCCTCGGCGTGGCGTGCACCATCAACAGTGGTGTGACCGTTGTGCAGGCGATGTACCGTACCGTCAACATCACGGCCGGAACCGGTGACTACACGATCGAGTCGCAGAGCGCGGTTCCGACCTCGACCCCGACGCCGACTCCGACCCCGGCTCCGGCCGGAACGACCGGTGATGTTGCCCTGGCCCCGACCACGACCGGTGCCAATAACGGCGTGCTCGCCCTTACGGTTCCGGCCGGCGCTTCGGCGACGTTCGGTTCTCCGTCGCTGGTGAACAACAAGTCGACCACGATCGGTACCCTCGGTAACGTCACGGTCAACGATGGCCGTGTTGTGTCCCGCAACGGCTGGGACCTCAGCGCGACCGTCACCGACTTCACCAACAGCGTGGACTCGACGAACACCATCAGCAAGTCTCAGCTCGGCGTTGCTCCGAAGCTGGTCGTTGCCGGCACCGCCGCGACCGGCGTCGCCGCCGCCGCCGCTCAGGTCGCCGGATCGGCCTCGGGTTCCTACGCCTTCGCCTCGGGTGCCGCAGCGAACACGGTGGGGGACAGCGTTTTCAACGCCGACCTCACCTTCGTCGCTCCGCAGAACAAGGCAGCCGGAACCTACACATCGAAGATGACCCTCACGGTCGTTTCGAAGTAGCAGGAATCAGCAGCCGAATGGGGGAGGAACGGCGTTCGTGTCGTTCCTCCCCTTTCCCCCGCTTGATCGCACGGCCCGAAACTCCCCGAGATACTCGCTAGAAATGAGAACGTCGATCGTGACCTTTCGCCACCCCGCCGCCCGTTTGCTTCTGTCCGTCACCGCCGGCGTGCTCGTGACCCTCGGACTGACCGTCAGCCTCGGCGTCTCGGGCGCCTGGGCGGAAGACTCTGACGGAATCGCCGGCGCTCCGTCGGCCAATGGGGGTGTCGACCAGTCCCGCACCCGCTTCAGCTATCAGGTTGAACCTGGCCAGACCCTGCAGGACGAATACCTGGTGGAGAACACCGGCACCACCGTCCAGTCCGTTACGGTGTATGCCACGGACGCCTTCAACACCGAGGACGGCAGCTTTGCCCTTCTCGAGGGCGACGCCACAGCCGCGGATGCCGGCCAATGGATCACCTTCGAAAACGGCACCAATCGCGTGCAGGTCACCCTGGATCCGGGAGCCCAGCAGGTGCTGCCGTTCACTCTGAACACCCCCGCCGATGCGTCGCCTGGCGACCACGCCGGCGGCATGATCGTCTCCGCCCTCTCGCCGGCCGGGCAGGTATCGGTTGACCGGCGGGTCGGCATCCGCCTGTACGTGCGGGTCAAGGGTGCCCTCCAGCCCGGCCTGACCATCAGCAGCTTCGAATCGTCATACCAGCCGAGCCTCAATCCGTTTGCGGGCGAAACGACCATGGCGATGACCCTGAGCAACACCGGCAACGTGTCCCTCAGCGCCAACACCGTCGCGCAGGTGCGCGGCCTGTTTGGTATCCCGCTCAGCGGGCTGAAAGACCAGGAGATTCCGGAGATGCTGCCCGGCACCTCCCGCACGGTCAAACTGGTCGTTTCCGGTGTGGGGGCCTGGGTCTATCTCAACCCGCACGTGTCCCTCGCCGCGACCGTCGACGCGGATGCGCTGAATGCGGGCGTGCTCCCGACCGGCGAACGCAACAGCGACCTCTTCGTGACGCCTTGGGCGTTCCTGCTGTTACTGGTGGTGGCCGGAGGAGCCTGGCTGTTCCTCAAGCTGAGCCGCAAACGAAATGCGGCCAAGGCTGCTGCTTGGATCGAATACACCGAAGCCGAGGCGCTCCGCAAGGCCCGTGCAGACGTTCCCGTGGGCTGACCGAGACCATCCGCCCGACTCCCACAAGCCCGACTCCACCGCACCATCGTTCCACCGCACCATCGTTCCACCGCACTGTAGTTCCAGAGCACGGCACCAACCAAGGGGAAAAACTATGTTCCACAGCACCGTTCGCGCACGAGTTCTCGCTGTCACCATCGCCGGCACACTGGCACTCGGAACGATCTCTCTAGCGGCCAGCGCGTCGGCTGATGACTCCGGGGCCGTCGATGTCACCGTGACCGTGGTCGGAGCCCTCCCCGCCGGGCCGGTGAACGTGCAGGTCGATCTGCCCGTGGGATCGAACGCGCAATCGACCCCGGTGGTCGTGCGCGTGGCGGGCCTCAAACCCTTTTCCCATGTGGAGGTATGGGTGCACTCCACGCCCTACCTTCTGGCCAGCGGCACAGCGGATGCCGCCGGAAACTTCGAGGCCAGCGGCTTCCTTCCCGTAGGCCTTGAGATCGGAGGACACACGGTGACGGTTGAGGGAGTGAGCGCCGCGGGGGAGCCGTTCAGCCAGGATGTGGCATCGTTCGCCATCATCGACGGTGGCACGATCGGGTCGGCAACGACGAGCAGCACCAATGGTGTGCTCAGCCTCGTGCTGCCGGCGGCGGCCGTCGCAGAATTCGACGCACCGACTCTCGTCGGCAACCGGTCGACCACGGTGGGAACGCTGGGCCGAGTCGTCGTTGCCGACGGGCGCATTCTGAGCCGAGAAGGCTGGACCCTGTCGGCGGGCGTCGCGGACTTCGTCAATCCCGCCGACGGCTCCGTGATCGCGAGCTCCCAGCTCGGGGTCATGCCGCAGCTCGTGAGTACTGATGCTCTGGGGATCGGCCTCTTCCCGCCTCAGGTCGCCGGCACCGCGAGTTACCCGATGAATCTGGCGTTTGGTTCACCCCTGGAACCGGTCGGCACCACCGTGCTGGACGCCGCCCTCACCTTCGTAGCTCCACCGGAGGCGTCGGTGGGAACGTACGAGTCCACGGTGTCGCTGACGCTCGTGTCGCAGTAGCTCGCACGCCCGTAGCCCGCGCCCGTATTCGGAACGCCTCGGCCCCTCCGCGTTTGCCTCTTGTTCGCTTTCCGGCAAGGTCACCGAAACCTTTGCTGTGCTTACTAAACTGTGCTCACATTCCCTCCCTCGCGCCGGCTTCCCATCGTTGCCCTCCTGGCCCTCCTGGCGCTTCTTGCCCTGACGGGTGTGGCCGGAGCGGCCGGCAGTGCCACCGCAGCCACAGATGATTCTCCCGGCGTGGACCTGAACGTGGACGTGCTCGGACCAACTGGAACGCCCGCGCCGGCGGCGCCCATCAGCTCGCCTCGCCCGACATCGGCTCCGCCCAAGAAGACCGCCTCCGTGCGCGGAGTCACCCAGACAACGGCGGCGAACCCGGCCGAAGCCACGCATGCGCTCGGCACCGACCCCACCGACATCGATGGCGTCTTCTACGTGAGCGGAGTGACCGTATCGCCGACCGGCGACATCGGTCCGGGCGGCGGCAGCATCGACCTGGCTTTCACCCTGAGAAACGTCACGACGGCCCCGATCACCTCAAGCCTTCGGTTCTGGGTCACCAACGCCCTGGGCATGCAGGTGGCCTCCGTCGACGACGTGCAGGTCGCCGACCTGGCTCCCGGGGAAACCCGTACCGTGACCGCCACCCTTCGCGATGTGGGCCAGTGGGCTGTTTTTACCGGTCACACGATGCTGACACCGCCGGCCGAGGTTCGTGCAACGGCGCTGGGCCCGGTGGCCCGGGAATCGCTGGTCATTGTCCCGCCCTATTTTCTGCTTCTGGTGTCGGCCGTCGTCGGCGGGCTCGCCCTGGCGGTGCGCTTCGTGCCGCGCCCGCACCGTGGCGGCAAATTGGCGACTGTGGCTGGGGCCGAGTCGTGACCGTCCTGAGCGTCGCGACGCCGCCGAAGCCGCCCAAAGGCCCGAAGCCGCCGAGGCCGCCGAGAGGCAACAAGCCTCCTAAGATCCCCCAGCCGCCGCGTCGCATGCCGACGCCCCCACGACCTCCGGTTGACCTCACCCCGCGCGATCACGCCATCCGGTCGTCCCTGACGGTGCTGGCCGTGCTCGTGCTCGGCCTTCTGGCCAACATCACGGTGTTGGGCCAGCTGCAGCACCTGGTGAGCCAACAGCAGCTCAGCAACTCCTTCCGCTACGAATTGGCACAGGGAACGGCCCCGGTCAGTGAAGGCACCGTGGACAAGGTGTTGCTCACGTCGGGTACCCCGGTTGCGATGATCGACATTCCGGCGATCGGTGTGCATGAGATCGTGGTCGAGGGAACCGACTCAGGTACCCTGCGGGCCGGGCCGGGCCACCGCCGCGACAGTGTGCTGCCCGGGCAGGCCGGTTACAGCGTGATCATGGGCAGGGCCGCAGCCTATGGTGGGCCGTTCTCCCGACTCCAGGAGCTGATCCCCGGGGAACAATTCACCGTCACCACGGGCCAGGGTGAGCACACGTACTCCGTTCTGGGCGTGCGCTATGCAGGCGATCCCACGCCCCCGGCGCTCGGCGCAGGCAAGAGCCGCTTGGTTCTCGAGACCGCGCGCGGCCCCGCCTTCATCCCCAGCGGCCTGGCGAGAGTGGACGCCGAACTCGTGTCGGAGACGAAGCCGGCCGGAGCCCGCCAGACCACGTACCTGACCGTGCCGCTCGCCGACCGTGAACTGGCCACGGACACGTCGACGGTGTGGGCGCTCGCCTTCGCGCTGCAGTTTCTGCTCCTGGTCGAGCTCGCTGCCGTCTGGGCCTTCCGCAGGGTCGGCCTCCGAAAGACCTGGACCGTGTTCCTTCCCGTGACTGCCGTTGGCGGGCTCTTCGTAGCCGACCAACTTGTTCGCCTGCTTCCCAACCTGCTCTAGCGACCCGAAACGACTGGCAATGACTAACGAGAACGCGTACGACAACGATCTGACGCAGGTGCTTCCGCCCGTGGCGCCCGCCCCGACGGCGGCGGAACGGCCACGGTCACCGCAGCGCGACCGCAAGCCGCGCCGATCGGCCGGGTCCGTGCTCGCAACCCGCGGCATCCGCCTGAGTGCCCTCGCCATGCCGTGGACGAAGCCGTCGTCCGAGACCGGCACGGGAGCCGGTACGACGTTCGCCCCGTCGGCACGGGAGCCGGCCCCGCTGGCCACCCTCGAGGGACGAAATGTTTCGGCCTGGTTCGGCGAACGTCAGGTTCTGGACCGGGTCAACCTGGTGATGCCCGCGGGCATCATCACCTCGCTGATCGGCCCCTCCGGCTGCGGTAAGTCCACGTTCCTGCGCATTCTGAACCGCATGCATGAGCTCGTACCCTCCGCGAGCCTGGCCGGCGAGGTGTTCCTCGACGGCGAAGACATCTACGACCCGGAGCGCAAGCTCGTCGAGGCGCGCAAGCACATCGGCATGGTGTTCCAGAAGCCCAACCCGTTTCCGGCGATGTCCATCTACGACAACGTGATCGCCGGTCTCACGCTCACGGGCACGCGCGCCTCGAACGACGAAAAGGACTTTCTCGTGGAGAGCTGCCTCACCAAGGCCGGCCTGTGGAAAGAGGTACGCGACCGGCTGCGTGCCCCGGGCGGCGGGCTGTCGGGTGGGCAGCAGCAGCGCTTGTGCATCGCCCGGTCGCTCGCCGTCACCCCCCGAATCCTGTTAATGGATGAGCCGTGCTCCGCGCTCGATCCGACCTCCACGAGGGTGATCGAGGAGACCATGCTTGAGCTCGCCCACGAGGTGACCATCGTGATCGTGACTCACAACATGCAGCAGGCCCAGCGAGTGTCGCAGAATTGCGCGTTCTTTCTCGCGGCGCAGGGAACTCCCGGCGGAATCGTGGAGCACGGCCCGACGGATGCGATGTTCGGCAATCCGATCGACAGCCGCACGGCCGACTACGTCGGTGGCCGCTTCGGCTAAGCGGCACCGGCCCTCCGGTGCTCCAGGTGCAGGGCCGAACGCCTACGCCGAATCTCGCCAAACGATGGGGGTGTCGAGCAGGATGCCGCCGGCCGGCTGTTCCTCGCCGCGCAGCTGGCTGAGCACGCACTCCGCCGCCGCTTCGCCGAGCCCGAACGCGGGTTGGTGCACCGTGGACAATTGCGGCTGGGTGCGCACCGCCCAGGAGCTGTCGTCGAAGCCGACGAGTCCGATATCGTCGGGCACGCGTCGTCCGGCGTCGCGGAGCGCCTCGAGGGCGCCGGCCGCGACGGCGTCTGAGGCCGCGAACACCCCGTCGATCTCGGGGTCGCGGGCCAGCAGTTCGCGCATGCCTTGGGCCCCGTCGTCGAAGGTGTAGAACGGCACGGACGCCACCAGATTCGGGTCGAAGCGGGGTCCGAGGGCGTCGGTGAACCCGGCGAGCCGGTCGCTGCCGGAGTCGCGGTCAAGCGCCGCCGCGATCATGCCGATGCGCCGACGGCCGGTCCGCAGCAACCGCTCGGTGATGTCGTGCGCCGAACGGCGGTTGTCGATGCCCACGAAAGGCAGTCGGCGCAGGTCCGGCGGATGCCCCACGAAGGCGACCGGAAGTCCGAGCTTCTCCACGACCCGAGTCATCGGATCCTCAGAGCGGGCCGAGACGATGATGACGCCGTCCACGAAGCCGCCACTGAGATAGCGCGCAACCCGGTCGGTGTCGCGCTGGGAATCGATGACGAGGCTGACCATCTGGTAGTCGGAGTGGGAGAGCGCGGTATTGGCACCGAGTAGGATGCCGCCGATATTGGGGTCGTCCAGAAACAGGGAGTGCGGTTCGTGCACAAGGAAACCCACCGCCTGCGAACGCTGCATGACCAGGCTGCGAGCGGCGTTGTTCGGAACGTAGCCGACCTTCTCGATGGCCGCTTCGATCGCGACACGGGCCT
>JGI24770J26754_10001575_pt1 | contig 16107 bp, 14 predicted proteins | sample LakOneMetagenome_FD_26754 | JGI IMG/M metagenome (IMG submission 26754) | reverse complement strand
ATCGGCGGCTGGCAGCTCGCGGTGAGCGCCTTCTCGAAAAACAAGGCTGAGGCCGTGAAGTTTGTTCGCTATCTGTCGTCACCCGAAGTATCGAAGATGCAAGCCCTCGCGGCGTCACATTTGCCGGTGTTTCCGAGCGTTTACAAGGACAAGGAGGTTGTAGCAGCAAACCCCTGGTTTGAATTTGCCGGACCTATCGTCGAAACCGCGAAGGCTCGCCCGGTGACGCCACGCTACCAGGAGGTATCCGACACCATTCGTTCGAACATGAATGCGTATCTGTCCGGCACCAAGACGACGGATGTCGCGCTTGCTGACATGCAGAAGCGCCTGGCGCCCGTGTTCAAGTAACCGGCATACCCTCTTCGCGATGCGGAGAGGGTTAAAGTGAGCGCACTGCACAGTACTCTCGCTTTAACCATGCGATCAGACAAAGACCTTTCGGAACGAGCGCTCGGCTGGCTGCTGCTGTCGCCGGTGGCGCTGCTGCTGTTGATTGTGGTTGTCTATCCGGTCAGTCAGTTGATCTATTCGAGTTTCTTCACGATCCGGCTGACCGAACCGTGGCTCGGTACGCCGTTTGTCGGTCTNGAGAATTACCTCAAGGCNTGGGANGACGAGCGTTTCTGGGGCGCATTGCAGAACACGCTGCTGTTCATCGTGGTGACGGTTCCGGGTTCTCTCGTTGTGGGATTGGGGCTCGCGATGCTGGCTAACATGCCGTTCAGGCGGAAGTGGCCGGTGCGGCTGGCGCTGCTGTTGCCCTGGGCGTTGCCGCTGGTGTTTGCAGGACTGATCTTCCGCTGGTTCTTCGACAATCGGCTGGGATTCATCAATGATCTGCTGCTGCGATTCGGCATCGGTGCGCAGCCGTGGCTGACGGATCCAGTGCTGGCGAAGATTGCGATTTGTCTTGCGATCGTGTGGAAGTCGTCGTCGTTCATGGCGCTCGTACTGCTCGCCGGATTGCAGGCAATCCCCAAATCGCTTTACGAGGCGGCGGAGGTNGACGGCGCTGGCAAGTGGTTGCAGTTCCGGGAAATCACAATCCCGATGCTGATGCCCGCGATCTTCGTCGCGCTGATCTTTCGCACGATCACGGCGATCCAGACGTTCGATATTCCGTTCGCAATGACGGGCGGCGGCCCCGGCGAGTCCACCGAAACGCTCGCCATGTACATTCACAAGAACACGCTCGACTTCCTTGATTTCGGCTACGGCTCGGCGCTGGCAACCATCATGTTCGTCGTTTCCGTCATCGCGACCAGCGGCTATCTGCGTTACACGCAGCGCTCAGCTGGGAGGGACTGAGGATGTTCGCCGCACTGAAATCGAGAACGGTGGTGTGGTTCGCGGCGCTAATCGTGATCGTCAACGGCGTCTTTCCGGCGCTGTGGATTCTGTTTACATCGCTCAAGACCGAAGGCGAGTTGCTACAGTTTCCGATCACCTACATTCCGCGCGATCCGACGCTTGCCAACTATTACCAGGCGTTCACCGAGAAGCCCCTGCATCTGTTCATCCTCAACAGTGTCATCGTCGCCGGGGCCTCGACGATCATCACGGTCATTGTGTCCGCGCTGGCCGCCTACGCGCTCACGCGTCTGCGCATGCCGCGACGCAACCTGATCATGGGTCTGCTCATGGCGGTGGCGATGTTTCCGCTGATTTCGTTGATCGTGCCGTTGTTTCAGGTCATGCGCGAGCTGGGTTTGCTCAATACCTACCTGTCGCTGATCCTGCCTTACACGGTGCTCTCGCTTCCGGTGTGTACGCTGGTGATGGCAAGTTTCTTTCAGGACATTTCGCCTGATCTTGAGGCAGCGGCCATGGTGGACGGCTGCACGCGCGTCGAAGCGCTGTTCAAGATCGTGATGCCGCTGGCGGCGCCCGGCGTGTTCACCGCTGCGATCCTTGCATTCGTCAACGCATGGGATGAGTTCCTGCTGGCGCTGACTTTCCTCTCACGGGAAAGCATGCGTACCCTGTCGGTCGGGATTACGCTGTATCAGGGCGAATTTGCATTTCCGTGGCCGCTCATTTCGGCGGCACTAATCGTCGCGATCGTGCCCGTCTGCATCCTGATTGCCGTATTTCAGGAACGTGTCGTGGGCGGACTGACTGCCGGTGGCGTCAAGGGCTAACTTCAGGTCGCGCGGCTAGATACAGCTTTGTCCTGTAACGTCCGTTGCATTGGGGCTACGGGCCGTAATCGCCTGATGTCGCCTTGGCCATTATTCGTGCTGAAGCCCTCATGTAGAGGTGCTTTCCACAAGAAGTTGTTAGCCAGAATTTCTGGCACTAAATTTTGGCTGCCAGAGACGTCATTACCCGTGAACTGAGTTTCATCGCGGCCTGAACGGGCAGCGGCAGCGGGCGTGCGCCCAGTGTGCGTGCAGTTTGTGCATGGCTCGCTTCGTCTTGCTTCATCTGCTCAACGATCGCGCGGCTGGCGGTGTCTGCCGCAGGTAATTCGTCCAGATGCGAGGCAAGATGCGCCTCGACCTGTTCCTCGGTGGCCTGCAAGAAGCCGAGCGATGTTTCATCACTCAGCGCGCCCGCGACGACGCCAATGGCAAATGCTCCCGCATACCAAAGCGGATCCAGCAGGCTGGTGCGACCGCCGAGATCGTGAATGCGCTCCCGTGTCCAGGCGAGATGGTCCAATTCCTCATCGGCCGCCTGATCCAGTTTTTCGCGCAGACCGGGCGAGCGCGAAACGAGGGCTTGCCCCTGATACAAAGCTTGCGCCGCCACCTCGCCGGCGTGGTTCACACGCATGAGACCGACGGCAAGGGACCGTTCGGCGTCTGTCAGCGCCCCGGCAGCAGCGCCAAATGCCGGATTTGCACGCCGAGCGGTAGCCGCGCCAGACAAAGTCCGGACGGCACGATCAAAATTCAGAATCAGGTGATCCATACATCATTGCCTTGGGTGGGCGTCACACAGTGTAGTCAAATGAAAAAGGGCGCCGAAGCGCCCTTTCACGTACATCAACTAGCTCGATTAGAACTTGTGGATGATGCCGATGGCCGGAGTATTAAGCGTGCCGCCGGTTTCGTTCTTCATCGTCGAGTAGTACGCGTAGAACTGCGTACGCTTCGAGAACGTGTAGTCATAGACGAACGACGTGTGCTTGCCGCCGCCCTTCGTCCAGTTGCTGACCAGCGTTGCAGCCGTCGGCGTGCCGAGGCCGACCGGAGGCGCGTACGCCCAGGCAGCGCCGTTGTCACGTTGGCTGTACTGCAAGCCAAGGTTGTGTGCGCCGAGCGGAACTTGAACGGCTACGTCAAAGTACTTGGCCTTGAGCGTGCCAGTGGCCAGCTTGTAGCTTGATACGTCATACGAGCCGTCGATACGTGCTACACCAAAGTTGTAACGACCGTAAATACGCCATGCGTTTTGGTCATGCGTACCTGTAGAGACACCGGCGAGGCCGCCGAAGTCTTTATGCAGTGCGTAAACCGCGCCAGCGGTGATCGGACCATTTGCGTAAATCACTGCGGTATCCCACAGTTTTGCATTTGGCGAGGTTGGCGACTCAGCGATCAACGAATACATGGTACGCAGCGTGAAGCCGCTCATGTTCGGCGATGCATAGCTAATTGCGTTAGCCGAGCGAGCGTCGAAGTTACCCTGATTGTTTGCGCTAGACGTGCCGCCACGACCGTAGTTCGTGAACAGCTGGTTGAACGCAAATCCAGGACCGCCTGACACGCCGTTGTTACGGTTCTGTGCGCCGGTCGAGCCGATGTTCTGGTGTGCGAGGCCCAGAACGTCATCGTACGGTGTCAGACCGTAGCCGAATTTGACTTCACCCCAGGCAGGGTTGCCCAAGCCAACCCATGACTCACGACCCCACATGACGCCGCCACCGAGGGTGCCGTCATCTGAGCCGAAGCTGTTTTCGAGTTGGAAGTGAGCGTACAAACCGCCGCCGAGTTCTTCGCGACCGCGGAAGCCGAAGCGCGAAGAGTTGGCCGTCATACGGTTGACCGTAGAACTGGTCGTGGCTGTCGAACCGCGATTGCTTTCAATCGACGTGTTGATGTAGCCGTAAAGCGTGACGTTGGCGGTCTGCGCGGAGGCCGCGACAGACCCCACAATCGCCGCGACCGCTAGTGCCGTTTTTGTAAATTTCATGAGGACTCCGAGAAGACTGTTACAGATGGCAAACCGGGGAGCCGGGGCTCCCCGTTCAGACGCTCAGACTAGAAGCGGTGACGCATGCCGAGCAGGAGAGCCGCCTTGTCCTGGCCCGCAATCAGTGCACCGCCAGCGCCTGAGCCAACGGCTCCGCCCATGCCGGGAATGTCAAACGCGCTGGACGCGTTGTTGTTTGCGCTGACGTAGCGAGCGTACAGGTTGGTGCGCTTCGACAGCGTGTAGTCACCACCGAGCATGAATTCAGTTTGCTTGGCGCTGCCTTGCTTGAGCTGACCCACTTGAGCGATCACCGAGAACGCGCCGAGCGGAACCATGCCGCCAACGTGGAATGCCTTGATCTTCGCAGCGGTGCTGGAAGGATTGTTGAACTCAAAGTAGCTGGCCGACACGGTTGCTACGCCGAAGTTGTAGCTTGCGCCGCCGAGCACGTTGCGAGCAATGGTCTTGCCCGTGCCGTCCTTGCGATCGCCCCAACCCAGACCTGCGTAGATCGGGCCGTTGCTGTATTCGCCGTTCAGACCGAGGGTACGACCGGCACTGCTGCTACCAGCGACTTCGCCGAACGCGTACATACCTTGGGCAGTGAAGCCGCCCATGTTTGGCGTTTTGTAGATAACCGAGTTGTCGATACGCAACGTGGTCGTCGAGTCAATCAGCAGGAACTGGTTGGTTACGACGCTTGGGTTGCTGTAGCAATCCAGATCAGCGCTGCAGCCGACGTAGAAAATTGGCGAGTATTGACGACCAACGGTCAACGAGCCGAAGCCACCGTTCAGACCAACGTAAGCTTGACGACCGAACAGACGGCCACCTTGACCGAGCGTCGCGTTCGAGCTGTCAAAGCCGTTCTCAATGGTGAATACAGCGTTCAGACCACCGCCCAGCGCTTCGGAGCCACGCAGGCCCCAGCGTGAACCGGACAGGCCGCCCGCGTCGAGCACATTCAGGCTCTTGCCGCCGGTGCCGTTTGCACGGATGTTGGCCAGGTACGTGTCGACCACGCCGTAAAGCGTAACGTTCGCGGTTTGCGCCGAAGCTGCACCAGCTGCAATCGCGCTCACTGCCAAGGCAACGAGTTTCTTGTTCATAACAGTCTCTCCTCAGATATTGACGGTTAACGCCGTTCTCCATAACCGTGATGGGAATAGACGCCAACAATTTTTCTTCCAACACAAACTCGGAAGCTGCTTTAATTCTGCCAAATTGCGATGATTCGTCCAACCTTATTGGTCCCCGAGAGGTACCGGCTACCGCTTTTCCTGTTGTCAAATTGCAACAGCTGCGCTCCTTGTTGCTGGCGTGTTGCAGACCGGGTCATTTGCCGAAGACTTCGCGCTAACTCTTTGATATAAAAGCAATTTATGATTGCCATGCTGCCTACCATCGGCGCGTGTCTGGCCCTTAGTTTTTTAATCTGTTTCGCGATCTGGCGCGGGAAACTGGGTAGTCCATACAGCCACCCTAGCGAGCGCTCACTTCACAGGAGCGCCGTCCCAAGAGGTGGCGGGCTGGGCGTCGCTGCCGCGCTGCTATTTGGCCTCGCGGCAATTGACGCCCCCCTGATTCTGGTTGCGGCGACTTTCGCAGTCTGGGCAATCTCGGCGTGGGACGACTGGGCTGGCGCAACACCGGCCGCGCGATTGTTCGTCCACGTTATCGCATCTGCGGGCATCGTTTGGGCGTGGACCGCGCCATCGACCGCTCCGATTTTCGCCTTATTGTCGACATTGACGCTTATTTGGTCGATAAATTTATTTAACTTCATGGATGGCGCCGACGGAATGGCGGCATCAGTCGCGGTGATCGGCGGCTTGGCGCTCGCTGGTCTAAGCTACTCACATAGCTCCGATTTAAATCCTCTTTTTGTTTCAAACGCAGCGTTACTTCTGGCTGCCGCCGCACTGGGCTTTTTGCTGCTCAACCTGCCGCCAGCCCGCATATTCATGGGCGACGGCGGCTCGACGGTTCTCGGCCTGATTCTGGCCTCACTGAGCCTGAAAGGGCTGATTGACGGCCTCTGGCCAGTTGCAGTGCCATTGGCCATCTTCATGCCTTTCTGGGCGGATGCGACATATACGTTGCTTCGTCGTACGCTTGCGCGACACAACCCGCTCAAGCCACATCGGGACCACCTGTACCAGCGTCTGGCGCTCGCAGGGCTTGGCCATCGCGGTGTACTGTTATGGATCGTCGGCTGGAGCCTTCTGTCGGCTTCGATCGGCTATTTTTTGCGTGGAGTAAATGGTGGTACCGGCGCCATTCTCTCGATTGTTTATGCCTCGCTCTATGTGTCGCTTACCGAGTGGGCGCTTCGCAAACAACCCAATCTGCTGATGAATCCGCGCGCCTTTTTGGCGCTGATTTACGATCTGATCGCAGCGACCGGGGCTTGGGCGCTGCTATTTTGGGCTCGCTTCAACTTCAATATTGACAGCGCTGAGTTCACTGCGCGCGACGTCGCCCGTAGCCTGTCGTTTGTGGTCCCGGTTCACGCGATCGTATTTGTCGGGCTCGGGCTTTACCAGGGCCTCTGGCGCTTCGCCAGCATGGCCGATCTGCGGCGGATCGTCCTCGGCGCGTTCATCGCCGCCGCATGCACAGCGGTTCTGTTCGGTGTTGTCCGCCCCGATTCGTTCATCTGGCCGCGTACGGTGCTGCTGTTGCAGCCTTTCTTGCTGGTTGTACTCATGGGCGGCGCACGCTTCGCCTATCGGAGCTGGAAGGAACATCGTCTGTACGGCCTCGCGGCCGCCAAAGGCGAACCAGTGCTGGTACTTGGCGCTGGCGCCGCGGGTGCGCGGCTGGTGAGCGAGCTTGCAAAATCGGAAACCTGGCACGTGGTCGCCTTGCTTGATGACGACATGAGCAAGGTCGGCGCTCGCGTCCACGACACGCCAGTTGTCGGCAAGCTCGAGCAGGCGCGCGACGTGGCCAAGCGCTTTGGAGCCCGTCACGCCATCATCGCCATGCCGAACGCCAATCACGAAGCCCGGCGGCGCGCCGTCGAAATTGCGGCGGCAGCCGAACTGACAGCACTAACCGTTCCTTCCTATGACGAACTGTTGTCAGAGGACTCTCCGCTTGCAAAGTTACGCGCCGTTGAGCTCGAAGATCTGCTAGGCCGTGACCCTGTCACCCTGAATACCAGTGGGCTGCATTCGTGGCTCTCCGGCCGTACCGTTCTGGTAACTGGAGCGGGCGGTTCTATCGGCACCGAATTGTGTTTCCAGATTGCGCGTTTCCATCCGGGGCGCCTGGTGATGGTGGACATTTCGGAGTTTGCCTCCCATGTCATCGGCGAGCACATGGCGACTCGTCTTCCGCGCGAACGTCTTGAGGTCTACGTGGGTGACGCGCGAAGCCGTGCACGCATGTCCGAAATTTTCGATCGTGAACGCCCTGAGGTGGTGTTTCACGCAGCCGCGTACAAGCATGTGCCTCTCACCGAGTCGGTGAATGCCTGGGAAGCGGTGCGAAACAATGTGCTGGGCACGCTGGTTGCGGCTGAATGCGCCCGCCAAGTGGGCGCGGAAAAGTTTGTGCTGGTATCGACCGACAAAGCGGTGCGAGCGTCCAGCATCATGGGCGCCAGCAAGCGTCTGGCGGAGCTGGTCATCATGAGCTTGCCAGAGCACCCCACACAATTCGTAAGCGTTCGCTTTGGCAACGTACTTGGCAGCAATGGCAGCGTCATCCCCAAGTTTCGCGAGCAAATCGCAATGGGCGGGCCGGTCACGGTTACGCATCCCGACATGACGCGCTATTTCATGTCAATCCCGGAGGCCGCCCAACTTGTGTTGCAGGCGGGGCTCATCGGCCAACCGCAATCACTCTATGTGCTCGATATGGGTGAGCCTGTTCGTATCGTCGATCTCGCCAGAGAGCTTATCCGGTTGGCCAAAGGCGCTACGCATTCGGTCCCGATCGTTTTCACGGGCCTGCGGCCCGGCGAGAAAATGCATGAGGAGCTGATTGGTGGTGGCGAGCGGTTCATTGCGACCGAACATGTGAAAGTGCGACGCGTGATTGCTGACACCAACGCCACCATCGATCTGATCGCATTGCTTGCCTGGCTTGAGAACGAGCCCCCTGAGGACGTCCGCGTGGCGCTCAAACGCTGGGTCGTAGACTTCAGTCCGCCTGTCCCGCAAGCAGCCGTGAGTACGCCCCACCGCGCCTAGAAAGCGAAGCATGATCGCCGCGTTCGACGATCCTGCCATGATCGAACACAAAAATCTCATCCGCATCGCGAATGCTGCTGAGTCGATGGGCGACCTGGATCACGGTGTGGTTTCGCCCCAGCACGCGGAGTGATTCCTGCACCACCCGCTCTGACTCCGTGTCGAGTGCGGATGTCGCTTCGTCAAACAGGACTATGGGCGAGCCTTTGTATAGTGCGCGCGCAATCGATATCCGTTGACGCTGGCCGCCCGACAGCAGTCCGCCGCCTTCGCCGACCACCGCGTCATAACCTCCCGGCAGTGCTGCGATGAACGACGCCGCACCGGCGGACTCGGCGGCCCAGCGAACCCGCGTTGGATCGATGCTGTCATTCTGCGATCCAAATGCAATATTGGCGCTGACCGAGTCGTTGATGAGCAGCACATCCTGCGCAACCAGGCCAACCTGCCTGCGAAGCGACTGAACGCCTAGCACGCGTGTCGAAATGCCATCAATCAGAATTTCGCCGGATTGCGCCTCATAGAAACCTGCAAGCAGCGCAATGGCCGTCGATTTTCCGCTGCCCGATGCCCCGACAAACGCAACATGCCGCCCGCGCTCGATATGCAGTGAAACATCAGTAAGCGCATCCGCGACGCGACCGTCGTACCGCACGCTGACTGCATCGAAACGAATGTCACCGCCTGACACATCCGAGGGCCGCGCGTCCTCTCCGGTACCTGCCGTTGCCGCCTGCGTTTCCGGTTCGACAGATGCATCCAGAACGGAAAATACACTCGACGCCGCGGCAAGTCCTCGCTGCAAAACAGCATTCACCGACGACAGGCTCTTCAATGGCGGCAATACCGACAAGAGCGCCGTAAAAAAGACGAAGAAATCGCCCGCCGTCAGCGCGCCGCGCTGGCCCTCCTGAATCGCCATGGCCACGATACCGGCGATTGCCAGGGACACCACCAGATGCATCAACGGCGCGCTGGCCGCATTTGCCGTCTCCTGCTTCATGATGGTTCGCCGGACCCGGTTACTGCGTTCAGCGAAAGCACGCGTCATTTGCCCGAACGCCGCATAAATCTTCACAGCGCGCTGATTGCTCAGGCCCTCATCGGTGAATCGCGAAAGCTCCCCCATCTGCGCCTGCAACGCAACGCTCGCCGCACGCAACCGCTTCGTCATCGCACGCACCACCAGCGCCACGACCGGCGCGATCACGAAGACTCCAAGCGTCAGCTTCCAGCTTACGGACGCCATCAATACCACAGCAACCACCAGCTTCAAGGTGTCCTGCACCAGAGTTGTCAGTGCCTGACTGGTCACGGCGCCCACTTGCTGGACGTCATAGGTGATCTTGGATGTGAGTTCGGCTGCCGAATTACGGTCGAAGAAGCTCACGGGAAGGCGAAGCATGTGCGCAAACGTCGTTTGCCTGAGATCAAGCACCACCCGACTGGACACCCAGTGCAGCGCGAGATCTCCCAGAAAATTGGCTGCGCCGCGCAAGGCAAAAATCGCTACCAGTAACAACGGAAACCACAGAATAGGCAGCGCATCAAGTGCGTTGGTCAGTGGCGCCAGAAATGATTGGGTGAGTGCGCTCTGTCCGGGGAGCATTGGTATGGCGCCAGCAGATTGTGCCGACGCAGAAGCGATTTTTCCCGAGACGAAAGCGCGGTCGAGAATGCGTGAAAACGCGATCGATATCACCGGCTCCAGCAGCGAAACAAAAGCCAGCATCGCCATACCGGCCAGCAGTCGTCCACGGTACGGCCGGGCAAAGGCGAGCAGGCGTCGATACCGCTGAAGGTCACTGTTCATATGCAAATTGTTGCATGGCGCCTGTTAAACTGCAGGCACAGCACGGTGCTTGTCCGACGTTTTTAGAGGCGTCGAGGCGAGTGAAACGGGAAAACGGTGCCGCAAAGTTCGATTGCTGATCTTTGTCATTCCGTTACTGCCCCCGCAACGGTAAGTCACATCAACGCAGATTGCCACGGCCACTGGGACTCACGTCTCGGGAAGGCGCAATCCAAAAGTGCGGTGACCAAGTCCGGAGACCGGCCATGCTGCTCTGGCGCCCACCTCAGGCGACGGAACTAATGCCAACTGTGCGGGGATGCGCGGTGAAGCGAATGCCTCACCTGAGCCTTCGCGCTCGAAGCATTCCTTTCCCCAACCACCCTCTCAGGCGGCGCTCACAGCATGCCGGGCGGAGGGCTTGGCGTTTCGGGAAACTTCATGAAAACCATTCACCACTTTCGAGGCAGACCAGCGCTCCGCATCAGCTTCAGCCCCTTCGTAGTTGCGCTTGCCGCGTTCGCTTATCCAGTTGCGATCCAGGCACAGACCAAACTGGAACCAGTCGTCATCACGGCAACGCGTATCGCCGAGCCGCTTGGCACCGCGCTGCGCGACATTTCGGCAATCGATGCTGACACGCTACGTTCGGCCGGTATCATCGACATCACTGATGCGTTACGCCTTTTGCCCGGCGTAGAACTTTCGGCCAATGGCCCCGGCGCGACCCCGTCGATATTCCTGCGCGGAGCCAACAGCAATCAAACCTTAATCCTGATCGACGGGCAGCGCATTGGTTCGTCGTTCAGCGGTCTGTCTGCCCTGCAACACATCAATGTTGATCAGATTGAACGAATTGAAGTACTGCGCGGCCCGGCAGCCAGCCTTTACGGTGCCGACGCGGTGGGTGGCGTCATCCAGATTTTCACCAGACAGGATCGCACCATGGCCGTACGCGCAAGCGCTGGTGAGTGGCGATCAAGCCAGCTAAGCGCCAACCTTGGCGTCGGCGACGCGGGCAATGGACTCTCGATCAACCTCAGCCAGAACGCAAGCCGCGGCTATAACGCCATCGTCAATCCGAATGACTACAGCTACAACCCCGACCGCGACGGCTACCGCTTCAACACCGTTCAGGCGAACGGCGCGCTCATGCCCACATCGGCACTTCGGCTTGCGCTGTCAGCATTTGAAACGCGCGGAACTGCACAGTACGATGGGGACGCACACTTCAACGACCGGCTCAAATCGGTCGTAAACAACATTGCCGCAAGCGTGGACTACCATGTGAACAGCGCGTGGCTCAGTACCTTGAGGGTCGGTGCAGGTGGAGAAAAATCTGCTTTCGACTCCACTTTTCCAGGAACCTACCAGACCCGGCACGACCAGCTCGCCTGGCAAAACACGTTCCGCGTCAGTTCCGCGCTCAGTTTGTTGGGCGGGCTGGAGCGGCGCCACGAATCTGTGACCAGCACAGACGTCCTGCCGGTGACGACGCGACAAACCACCAGCGCGTTGGTCGGAGGCGACTGGACAGTGAACGCCTGGCGGATCAACACTTCGGTACGCCTTGATGACAGCAACCAGTATGGTGCGCGCACGACGGCAACTGGTTCGCTGGGTTATCGCTTCACACCGGCTCTGCGCGCAACGATCAACGCGGGCACCAGCTTCAAGGCACCCACGTTCAACGATCTGTACTACCCGGGATACGCGAATCCCAACTTGAAACCGGAACGTGGTCAAACCGTTGATGCGGGACTGCACTGGTTGTCAGGGACATCGAAGCTGAGCGCTACGGCGCACCATAACAACGTGAGTGATCTCATCCAGTTTGAGTGTGATGTCAACTTCAACTGTGCGCCTCAAAACGTATCGAACGCGCGCCTGCAGGGTCTCACGCTAGCCGCCTTAACGCGTATCGGTCGCATCCATATTGACGGTAGCGTGGATTTTTCCCAACCGAGAGACACCACGGCAAACAAGGACCTTGCGCGCCGCGCACGACAACACGGCGCGCTGAAAATCAGCGGCGATATTCTGGGAGTCACCTCGGGCCTTGAAGTGGCCGCATCCGGCAAGCGATACGACAACGCGAGCAACAGTCGCGTGTTGCCCGGTTATGTATTGCTCAACGTCCATGCGTCAAGAGTCATCGTGCCCGGCGTACGTGTTGGCGTTCGTGTCGAGAACGCTACTGATCGCGATTATCAATTGGCGTATGGCTACGCGACGGGCGGTCGCCGGGCCTGGTTGACGCTCGCCGTGGAACGCTAGCGATATGCGGTGGTTTTCGGCGCTGGTCGTGGCGCCATGGCTTTCTGTGTTTGCGCTTGCTGCGCAGTCATCGTTGCCGTTGGCGCCACAACGCATTGTCAGCCTGTCGCCACATGCGACCGAGCTGTTGTATGCGGCTGGGCTGGGAGATCGCGTCGTCGGCGTCAGCGAATCCTGTGACTATCCTGAGGCAGCGAAGTTGAAACCCAAAGTCAGCGGCTATCGCGGCACGAATGTCGAAGCGGTGATTGCGCTGAAACCTGATCTGGTTGTCGCNTGGCCCNNCGGGAATCGGTTGGCCGACACCGAGGCAATCTCGCGCTTCGGTGTTGCGGTGCACATGAGCGAGCTTTCGACGCTGGCGGGCATCACCGACGAATTGCGACGGTTCAACAGCTGGTCACCGAACGCCGACGCCAGACGCGAAGCACTGCTGCAGGCCAGTGCTGCCGACACGCTGGTGGACGCGCTGCGCAAGCGCTACGCTGGCGCGCGAAAGGTTCGTGTGTTCTACCAGCTGGGTCAAGGGCGTCTGTTCACGCTGACTGACCAGCATGTGATCGGCGAGGCGCTCGCCGTATGCAGCGCGGAGAATATTTTCGGGAAGCTCGGTTTGCCGGCACCGGAAGTGTCGCGGGAATCGGTGCTGGCGGCCAAGCCCGACGCGATACTCGTCGCCGACCAGCAATCACTGGCTTCTGTCCGCGACAGTTGGGGGGTGAGTTCGCTTTTCGCGAGCGACCGAATTCGCGCACGAATCGTGGCGGTGGACGGCGCCCGCCTGCACCGGCCGACACTGCGTACGTTCGCTGCAGTGAAGTCCATGTGCGAGGCAATTGACGATGTCAGGCGGACACTCCGCTAACATGGGTCTCGGCAGTTGTCGAAGCACCGTGGAAACGACGTGAGCAAAGCCTTTACAAAAGAAAACGAAGACGCCCCTGAAGTCGACGACGAAGACGACATCGCGTTGCCCGCGCTGCCTGCGGGATCGAAAAATTACATGACGCCCGGTGGCCACGGCCGCCTCAAGGCCGAGCTGGAACAACTGACCACGGTCGAACGCCCCGAAGTGACGCGCATCGTGTCGTGGGCGGCCAGTAACGGGGATCGCAGCGAAAACGGTGATTATCTTTACGGCAAGAAGCGTCTGCGCGAAATTGACCGTCGTTTGCGTTATCTGATCAAGCGGCTGGATGCCGCTGAAGTGATAGATCCGGCGGCGCGCGACATCGATCAGGTGTACTTTGGCGCGTCGGTCACCGTGCTCAATCAGCGCGGCGAAGAGCGCACGATTGCGATTGTCGGGCTCGACGAAGTCGATCCGCAGCGCGGCTATGTCAGCTGGGTAAGCCCGATCGCGCGTGCATTGACCAAGAACAGCGAAGGTGACGTAGTGATGCTGCGCACGCCCGGCGGCATCGAAGAGCTCGAGATTCTTGCGGTCGAATACCGGGCGCTTGATACTCACCTCGCCCCGAGTCACCTGCAACTGGCGGCAAACCCCGCTGCAGACAGTCCTGCGGCTTGATATAGTTTGCCCATGAAAGCGACGATTGACGACCTGGAAGCCACGCTGGATGCTGTGGCGGCGCGGCTAAAGGCGCTGGCCGAGGAAAACTTGCGCCTGCGCGATGAACTGGCTGCGAGCCAGGAGCGCATGCGTGCCGCCGGTTTCAAGCTGCGCGCAGTTGCCGAGCGGATACCGCACGAGCCCGTCCCGGCGGCGCAGGAAAAAGCGGCATGAGCGTCGCACTGGAAGCCGTCATCCTGGGGCGCGTGTTTCGACTNGGTGCACCGGAGGCAGAACGTGCCGCGCTGGCCCAGGCAATTTCGATTGTTGAGGCGGAATGTGCAGTCATCGCGCAGAAGCAACCAACCGCTGAAATTGAACGTGTGTTGCTGCTCACTGCGCTTGAACTGGCTGCGACGCGTCCCGCCGAAACCAGTGATCCACGCGTTGAGTCACGCCTGCTGACGATGAACTCGAAATTGAAGCGTGCACTGACGGAAACTGAGCGCGATCTCACAGGCACAGAAGCGTAGAATTCGTCTTGCTCCTGCGGTGTTCGTGGCGGTTGGATATTTCTTTGAGCCAATGCGCTTGTCGCGAGGAAGCCTGACCTTACTGTGGACGTGTGCGCGGCTCTTGATCGGTGACTTCGGTTACTTTTCTCGCCAGCTGTACCTGGCGCCACGGTGCAGGCATCCACTCTTGAACCCCGGTTCAAGATGACGGCCGTTACGGCATACGCGGGAGTCTGAATTCACTGACGTAACAGATGGGGAGTCGATGGACTCCCCATTTTCTTGATCGCCTTTGAGGGACACAGCATGCGTTACTGGTTGATGAAGTCGGAGCCGAATGAATACGGCATTGATGACCTCAAGCGCGACAAGAAGAGTGCGTGGTTCGGCGTGCGCAACTATCAGGCGCGCAACTTCATGCGCGACGACATGAAAGTCGGCGATCTCGTCTTTTTCTACCACTCAAGCTGCCCGGAGCCCGGGATCGCCGGCATCTGCAAGGTCGCGTCGAAGCCCATCGCTGACGTCACCCAGTTCGATCCGGAAAACGCGCACTACGATCCGAAGTCAAAGCCGGACAGCCCNCTGTGGATTTGTGTCGAAGTGGCCTTCGTGAAGAAAACAGCGTTGGTGCCGCTAGCGGCCCTGCGTGCGGCCCCTGNGCTTGCCGAAATGCGCATCCTGCAACGTGGCAATCGCCTCTCCATCACGCCGGTCGCCGACAGCGAGTGGGCGTACATCAACAACAATCTCCTCAAAACCGGATAGCTGCCAGCCGCTCGTCAGCGGCCGGCACTAGACTGCCCGTTCTCCCTCCGCATTTGCCCCCATGGAATATCTCGACGCCTGGTTCTTCGGCTACATCGCGCTCGGCCTCGTGGTCGGTTTTCTGGCCGGACTGCTCGGCATAGGCGGTGGCATGACGATGGTGCCTGTACTTGCGATCATGTTTCCGGCGCAGGGGTTTCCGTTTGAGACGAAGATGCAGGTCATCCTTGCCACGTCCATGGCNACCATCATCTTCACTTCAATCTCGTCCGTGCGTGCGCATCAGGCTAAAGGNGCCGTGCACTGGAAGGCTCTGCTTGCGATGGCGCCAGGCATCCTCGTCGGGAGCTTCATAGGAACGCGTGTGGTGTCGCACCTGTCGACGGTGTTTCTGGCGATCTTCTTTACCTGCTTCTTGTTCTATACGGCAACGCAGATGCTGGTGAACTTCAAGCCACAGGCGTCCCGCACGCTGCCGGGCACGGCGGGGCTTTTGGCGGCCGGCATGGTCGTGGGCTTTCTCTCGGCGATGGTCGGCGCTGGCGGCGGCTTTTTCTCGGTGCCGTTCCTGTTGTGGTGCAACGTACCCGTGCACACCGCCATCGGCACCTCCGCCGCGCTCGGGTTCCCAATCGCAGTGTTCACCACCATCGGCAACATCTTTAACGGCTGGAACATGCCCAACGTGCCGCAGCCTTCGCTCGGCTACATCTACATTCCCGCACTCGTCGGCATCTCGATTTCCAGCGTGATCACGGCGCCTTATGGCGCGCAGCTCGCCCATCGGCTGCCAGTGCAAACGCTCAAGCGCATCTTCGCGGTGCTGCTTTACGGGTTGGGCGCGCGCATGCTGTGGGGCGTGCTCGCAAGCTAACAGCTTTTTGTTGAAACGAC
>JGI24770J26754_10001574_pt1 | contig 16111 bp, 21 predicted proteins | sample LakOneMetagenome_FD_26754 | JGI IMG/M metagenome (IMG submission 26754) | reverse complement strand
TCGTCTTTTTCATTGCATGTAAAGAACCAACTCACTGAACAAAAATTAAAGAACGTAGTGGGAGTATTGCCCGGTAAAACAAAAAAGGATGAATTCGTTGTTTTCTCAGGGCATTATGATCACCTGGGCATTGGCAAGCCCGATAAAGAACANGACAGTGTTTATAATGGCGCCAATGATGATGCAGCAGGTACAACAGCGGTAATGATGCTGGCAAATTATTTCAGCAAATTAAAGAACAACCAGCGCACACTGATCTTTGTTGCGTTTACCGCAGAGGAGATCGGTGGCTTTGGAAGCCGTTATTTCAGTGAACAGTTGAATGCGGATAAGGTCATGGCCATGTTCAACATCGAAATGATCGGCACGGAAAGTAAATGGGGAACCAACAGCGCTTATATTACCGGCTACGAAAAATCTGATTTTGGAAAAATATTACAGCAAAACCTGGCTGGCACAAATTTTCATTTTGAACCGGACCCCTACCCACAGCAAAATTTATTCTACAGGTCTGATAACGCAACCCTTGCTGAACTGGGTGTACCTGCCCATACGATCAGCACATCCAAAATGGACAATGAAAAATTTTATCATACCCAGCAGGATGAAATAGAAACACTGGATATGGCCAATATGGCTGAGATCATTAAATCTATTGCCATCAGCAGCAAAACGATCATAAGTGGAAAAGATACACCAACAAGGGTGGTGAAAAGTGAATAGGTAAATGGGTGAATACGGGAATGGTCAATCTGGAAGCGGGGTAATAAAAACAGTAACCGTTTTACAAAACCAAGATTATAATTCGTGTAATTAGTGCTACTAATTCGTGTTTTGTAAAATCAAATCTTCACCGGTACGCTGTGTATCGCTGCCGCGATCTCTTTTATAAGGGATGCATCTTTTTCGATCGCATTTCCAACCACGATGATATCTGCACCAGCCTTGCAATTCAGGTAAGCTTTTTCAGGATTGGTGATCCCGCCGCCGATGATCAATGGTACATCGATACAGCCGGAAACTTTTTCTATCATTGATTCCGAGATAGCACGTTTGGCCCCGCTGCCCGCATCCATATAGATCAGCTTCATGCCAAGCATTTCGCCGGCCATCGCCGTACACATGGCTATCTCATTCTTATCTGCCGGTAAAGGGCTTGCATTGCTGATATATGAAACCGTTGTTGGAGCACCGCCATCGATGACCATATATCCGGTAGGCATGATCTCGAGGCCACTTTGCTTTACAACCGGAGCCGAGATCACGTGCTGCCCGATCAGTAATTCGGGGTTTCTGCCGCTGATCAAGGAAAGATATAAAAGGGCATCGGCATATTTACTTATTTGCGAAGGGCTGCCGGGGAAAAGTATCACGGGGATATCACAGCTTTTCCTGATCGATTGCACCACTTCGTCCAGGCAATTAGAGATCACCAGGCTGCCGCCAACCAGGAAATAGTCAACACCGGCATCCTTTGAAAGGGCGACCAGTTCTTCCAAATTATTATCATTCGCCTTGTCGGGATCAACAAGTACAGCAAAAGACTTTTTGTTTTGCCTTTTACGTTCTGTTAGCGAATGATAGATACCTTTCAACATACGATTGGTTGGTTTGATGCAAAAATGTAAAATTTTTCGTTCTTACCGAAATATTAACCTTACTAATGAGTCTAAACGCTGCAATTTCCATGCATTTATTGGTAATTTTGGGCTAATGCCCGATATATATACGGAAATAAAGTTCAAAACAGCCAGAAGTGGCGGCAAAGGAGGCCAAAATGTAAATAAAGTGGAGACCATGGTGGAGGGTTACTGGGATATAGATGCCTCAACTTTATTTAATTATGAGGAAAAAGAAAGAATAAAACATGTGTTGGCCAATAAAATAAACAGTGAAGGNCTGNTNCTGGTAAAAAGCCAGNAGGCCCGGACCCAATTGGCAAACAAAGAACTTGTTATAAAAAAGATGAATACATTGCTGGCAAAAGCACTCGTCGTTCAGAAAAAACGAAAAGCTACCAGACCAAGCAAGGCCTCCAAAGAAAAAAGACTGGAAGGTAAAAAGATAGCTTCCGACATTAAACAGGGCAGAAAAAAGATACGTGACAATGAATAAAAAAATACCCGGCATTATTTACCTATTGGTATGCACATGCAGCCTGCTGCTAAGTTCATTCTCGGCAACTNAAACATCCCGGCTAAAAACGGGCACACTAAAAATATCCTTTATCAATACCGCCAATGGCAAACCCATTGTTTTAAGGGATTCGCTTTACAGCAATTATTTTGGGGAACAATACAGCATCAGCAAGCTGAAATATTATATCAGCAATATTGCTTTATACGGCGCCGGGAAGGAGCATAAGATGGGTGGTTATTATTTAATGAATGCTGCTACTGATGAAAACAGTTTCGAAATTTCCATGGAACCGGGCAATTATAATAAGATACAATTCCTGTTGGGCGTGGATAGTATCAGGAATTGCAGCGGCGCTCAAACCGGTGCCCTCGACCCGATGAATGATATGTTCTGGACCTGGAACAGCGGTTATGTGATGCTTAAGCTGGAAGGAAATTCCCCGGCCTCAACATCCGACCTCAACCGCATCGAACATCATGTTGGAGGATACAAAGGAAGCAACAANGTAGCTACAATGATCAGCCTTGACCTGCCTTCACTCGAAATAAAAGCAGGCANNACAACGGAATTGCTGATNGAAACAAACCTGGATAATTACTGGCACAGCAACACAGATATTAAAATCTCAGAATTGCCTGTGTGCACCATTACCGGGGAACTTGCCAAAAAGATCGCCTCTAATTTCAGCCATTTATTTTCTGTAAAAAGTATTCATATCGATCCTTGAAAATAAAGATCATCATATCAGTAATATTATTTTTTGCTGCTTCACTGCTGATCATCGGTGCAGCGAGGGATGATGGTTATGGATCGTATGGCCCCAAACCGGTAGAATTTAAAGTGCCTGCGGGATGGCCCAAACCGGCATCAAATATTTTTGCAAATAATAAATTGACCGAAGAAGGCATTCGCCTTGGAAAAAAATTATTTTACGACGGCAGGCTCAGTAAAGATGGCGAAGTGAGCTGTGCCAGTTGCCACCAGCAGTTCGCCGCCTTTGCAACCTTCGATCATGACCTCAGCCATGGTGTACACAATACTTTCAGCACCCGCAATGCACCCGGCCTTTTTAACCTTGCCTGGAGAACCGAATTGCATTGGGATGGCGGCATCAACCACATTGAAGTGCAGCCACTGGCGCCTTTGCTGGCAACAAACGAAATGGGCGAAACGATCGACAGTATCATTTATAAAATAAAAAAAGACACGGCTTATAAGCGCATGTTCAAAGCGGCTTTTGGCGATCCCACCATTAACAGCCAACGCATGTTAAAAGCACTCGCACAATTTACCGGTACTTTAATAAGTGCCNACAGCAAGTACGACAAGGTAAAAAGAGGGGAAGCCGTTTTTACTCCTTTTGAGGAAAAAGGCTATATGGTCTTTAAAGCTAAATGTGCATCCTGCCATAAAGAGCCGTTGTTCACAGACAACAGTTACAGGAACAACGGGCTTTCGCTAAACCGCTTCAATGATATCGGCAGGCAAAGGATTACACAGCTCAGCANNGATTCTTTAAAATTCCGGGTACCCAGTTTACGCAATGCCCAGCTTACATTTCCCTATATGCACGACGGAAGGATATACAGCATTCCNCAGGTAATAGAGCATTACAGGTCAGGGATCATTACGGATCAACCCACCCTTGACAGTTCCTTAAGGAAACGGATACCGCTCACAAACCTTGAGAAGAACCAATTGGTTTATTTTATTTATACTTTGACCGACAGCAGTTTTACAAAAGATACCAGGTATACGCCGGATGGAAGCAATACCATTATAAATCCCGGGTTCGACAAACATTAACTCCCTGCAAAGCCGGCAAAGAATTTATAACAGAACCAGAAAAAGGAAATAGCGGCAGGTATGCACAGGAAAGCGGGAAGATATTTTTTACCGCGGCGGACCGGTGTTTTTTCTTCAATGAATAATTTTTCGGAATAAATAAAATTCAATGCCAGTGCGAATAAAGCGCATATCCAGCTAAACAATAAAAAGGGGAATAATAAGCCTGCGCTGAAAATTAAGTTTTTCCACTGCAACACCATATATTCAGTTGGAGAAAAAACGATCAGGCTAAGAAAAATTATACTCGCAGCAGAAAGCCACAAAGCGAATCTATAATAATTCATTTCGGCGGTTTAGTTTAAGGGCATGGTATTTCACTACCAACAAAGCATAAACGATTATATATTAATAATATTGTTCTTTTAGGGCACGTTTTTTTCGATAAATTATAAGCTAATTGACTGGTTAAGAAATAAATTATAAACCTACATTTGCTTTAAAATAATTCTGAGACTTGAGTAGCATTAAAAAACTGGCAGGCCAAACGATCTGGTATGGAGGAAGCTCCATTGCTGCAAAGTTCATCAATTACCTGCTTACCCCCTACCTTACCTATAACCTTGCCCATGCAAGTGATTATGGTAAGATGGGTATCATTTATTCTGCCATACCCATATTCAATATCATTTTTACCTATGGTTTTGAAACAGCTTATTTTCGTTTTGCATCCAAACCCGAAAACCGGGATACGATCTATAGCACAGCATCCCTGTCGCTGATCTTTTCTACCATTTTATTTACTACACTGCTCTGGTTCAATCAATCTGTATTGGCAGCTATTACCGGGTTGCAGGGGTTTCCGCAAATGATACAATTAAGCATCGTTATCATTGCGCTGGATGCTTTCAGTACCATTCCCTTTGCCAGGCTAAGGGAAGAAGGCAGGCCCAAGAAATTTGCATTCGTTCGCATAAGTGGTATTGTTTTCAATATATTCTTCACCTGGTTCTTTATCAGCTATTGCCCGCATAGTTTAAAAAACAACCCGGATAGCTGGGTTTCCCTGTTCTACAACAAGGCCACGAACCCCATTGTGTATGTTTTATGGGCAAATGTCATACAGTCGGCCATAACATTATTACTCCTGGGGCACGAGATCGCCGAGATCCGTTTCAAATTCAATACAAAGCTTTGGAAAGAAATGATGATCTATGCGTTGCCCCTTATCATTGTAGGTATGGGGGGTATGGTGAATGAAACATTCGACAGGCTGATGCTCCGGTGGTGGCTTCCGGGCAAGATCGAATTCAGGGAAGAGCAGGTAGGTATTTACAATGCCTGTTATAAATTATCTATCCTGATCACTTTATTCATACAGGCATTTAAGATGGGAGCAGAGCCATTCTTTTTCAAACAGGCAGAAGGCACCAATCCACAAAGGGTATATGCAAGGGTAATGAAATTCTTTGTCATTATCATTTCGGTGATGTTCCTGGTTGTTAGTATGTTCATGCCGGTATGGAAACATTTTATCGGCCCTAAATATTGGGCCGGCCTTTCCGTAGTGCCAATCCTTTTGCTGGCAAATATGTTCCTGGGTATTTATTATAATCTTTCNATATGGTATAAGCTTGCGCATAAAACCTTATCCGGTGCGTACATCACACTCATCGGTGCCGTACTGACCATTTTATTGAACTACCTTTTCATACCGCGTTATAGCTACACGGCCTGTGCCTGGACAACCTTCTTTTGCTACGGAACGATGATGGTGATCTCCTTTATCTGGGGACAAAAAGAATACAGGATACCCTATGCATGGAAAAAACTGCTGGCATATATGCTGATCATTGTGCTGCTTTATTTTTTACACAGGGGTATTGTTGCACTCAACAGCAATATTTATATTGACCTTTCATCTGCCTGCATACTTGTATTGCTTTACTGCTGGTTCATTGGCACTGTTGAGAAAAAAGAATTGCCAAAACTTCCGCTGGTCGGAAAATATTTTGCTACAGCTAAATAAGTGCTCATGCGGAAATTATTACAGCTTTTATTAAAAAGGCCGCTTACATGGATGGGAAATTCCCTATCCGCATCTCCCAAAAAGGAAGCCGTTGAAAGATCGCTGAGTGACCTTTTCAACAGGAGTAAAAAAAGCAAACCCAGGCATATCAAAGTAATAGACATTGATCTTAACAGCAGCAGGTTCATCATTTTCAGTGATCAGCATAAAGGAAACAGGTCGGGTGCGGATGATTTTGCTGCCTGCGAAAAAAATTACATTGCTGCATTGCAGTTCTACAACAGCCATCAATACAATTTTATAAACCTTGGTGATAGCGAGGAATTGTGGAAGTTCACCGCACAACAGATCATACCGGCCAATAAGGATTGTTTTGCAGCAGAAGCAGCTTTCCAGCCCGATCGTTATTACAAAACATTCGGCAACCATGATATCATCTGGAAAAATAAACTGGATGTTTCTTTTCTTTTGAAAAACAGTTTCAAAATGCCTTTGCCTGTTTATGAAGGCATCGTTTTAAGGAATAGAACGGGCAATGATAAACTGGATATTTTCTTAACACATGGCCACCAGGGCGACCTGATGAGTGATAACAATATCCTGAGCACCTGGATCGTTGCACATATCTGGATGCCGCTGCAGCGATACCTGCGCATCAATATCAATTCCCCAAGCAAAAATTTTTCGCTGCGCAACAAGCACAATATAATGATGTATGAATGGAGCAGCCGGCAACCCGGCTTATTATTAATAACGGGGCATACCCATAATCCCGTATTTGCTTCCGGAAGATATTTCGATCATCCCTCCAATGAGATACCCACCGGCGAGCCTGCTGCTTCTTTAAAACCAGGTTATTTTAATACAGGATGCTGTTGCTTCAGTGACGGGGATATAACCGGTATAGAAATAGCCGATGGCCATATAAGACTTGTAAAATGGTTCGGGGAAGGATTCGGCTCTAAAAGAATGACACTCGAAGAAATAGGATTTGCAAAACTCCTGGAAGACCTGCAATAACTCGTTTAGGAATAAGAAACACTTCAAAGATTTCACCATTGACTATTCACATATTGACCCATTCAGCTTCACTCCTCACATAAATTTTCTCATCAGCATATAAAGTACTTTTTTTTCCGGCTCTGTTAATTCCCCTTTCTGTTCTGATTGTAAATAATGCCGGCGAAAAGCCACTATGGTTGCCGGGAGATCTGAAACATCATAACCAATAATTCTCAAGGCCAGTGCCGCATCAAAATTTGCAGGTATGATAATATTGGTAGTGTCGTTGTACCAAAGCCCGTAGCCCTGTGCTGCAAATCGTTTCCAGGGAAAGTGAACGCCGGGATCTGTTTTCCTGCCGGGTGCAATATCGCCATGGCCGAGAAAATTAGCAGCAGGAATATTGTATTTCTTTTTTACAGACGCCAGCAAACCCATCAATACATTTAACTGCGCTTCAGAAAAACTGTCAATGCCATTGTTATCCATCTCGATACCTATGGAAGCCGAATTCAGGTCGGTCTCGTTTCCCCATTTTCCAATTCCTGCATGCCATGCTCTCAGGTAATCATTGAGAATATGATGGAGGGTTCCATCTTTGCAGATCACATAGTGCGCACTAACCTGGGTGCTTTCCTGTGTAAAGGTTTTAAGTGTTTGATCGCAACTGGTCTGTGCCGTATAATGTATGATCACATAATTGGGCCTGCGCATACCAAAGTTTGTGGTACCGATGAAATAAGGCGCCGCTTTTAATGAATCTGCAACCAGGGAATCTGTTGGTTCGCTGCGGATCAAAGCTGCATATTCTTTTGCTTTGTTCCTGTATTTTTTATTGCTGCCTGCATAAGGCCGGGTAGAACAGGCGTTCAGCAAAATGGCAAATACAATAAAGGCGGTAATGCGTTTCATGTAAATAGATTGCCTGCAAATTAGATCTTTACCAACAAATATTTATTAAGCGCCGGGCTATTTGGATAAGGATCAGTTCACGGCATATCTTTTGCACCCTATTCTATTATTTACCATATAATAAACTACCATGGACAATACAAAAAAACCGGCAACGAATGGCAATGACAGTGATATCAATCTTACTGAAAGAACGATGCTTGATGAGAGCATTGAAAATTCAATAACACAGGATTCTGTTAATTTGAAAAGAGCAGGCCTGGATAATACCGATGAAGACGGCACTCCTTTGAATGAAGGAAGTTCTGCTGATGATCTCACGGGTGATGACCTGGATATACCTGGTGCAGAAATGGATGATGACGATGAAACCATCGGGGAAGAAGACGAAGAAAATAACAATTACAGCCAGGCAGATACAGAATAATAAAAAGGGCCGAACGAGTCAGCCACTTTTTATCTTCACCAGGGTTAAGAGGTTGGTGTTTTATTAAACTTTGTTTGAGTGATCACCGGCTCAATGGGCTATTGTTGTTGTGAACGCCCCTGTAGTGAGGTGCTTTCCTTCTGCAATTTCTTCTATCATCTTTTTGTTAAACGCTTCCAGGTCAGCCGGGCTCCTGCTTGTAACAAGCCCGTTGTCTACAACTACTTCTTTGTCGTGCCAGGAAGCCCCGGCATTTATAATATCTGTCTTAATAGATGGGAAGGAGGTCATTTCCCTTCCTGCAAGCATACCGGTTTCGATCAATAATTGCGGGCCGTGACAAATTGCTGCAACCGGCTTGCCTGTTTCCAGGAAATGCTGTGCAAAATTTATATATGCTTCATGCCTTCTCATTTGATCGGGATTGATAACACCACCCGGTATTACCAATGCATCATAATTCTCAGGAGACACAGTATCTAATTGCATATCCACCGGCAATTCAATTGACCAATGGTCATGATCCCATCCCTTTACCTTATGTTTCTGCATGGAAATGATATGAACGGTTGCACCAACTTCCTCCAGCGCTTGTTTGGGACTGGTCAATTCAACTTCTTCGAATCCGTCATCAGTAAGGATGGCCACTTTCTTGTTATTTAATGAAGTCATGATTATTAATTTATGGTTTGAAATGTTTTCATACCTCAATTTTCATTCCAGCAAAACCCCATATAAAAATTTTATGAGAAGAAGGTTCGTTGAATATTTTTTGATGATATATTTCCCCTTNTTAAAGTTGCAAATATGCTTTTAACCAATTTGCATTTTCTATAGCAGCCATGGTAGCTGTGTTGTTAAAATATAAAAAGGCTTCCTTCAGTGCTTTTTTATTCAATAACCGGTCAGCAATTTTTTTTAGCACTTCATTATCATAATAAGAATAATATAATTTCGGAACCCCGTGAAAACGATAATAAGCTGTTTCATTTGTTATGATTGCCTCATCGGGCAATGAAGGATGGCTGATACCGCAAAAGATCATCTTATTACTTTTAAAGGCAGTATACACTTCATCATTCCACCAGCTGGCATGCCTGAATTCGATCACATTTTTAAATTCATTCTTCATGCTGTTCATGATCAGTTCAAGGCGTTCTTTACTGTATTCATATTTAGGCGGCATTTGAAAAAGCACGGCCCCCAGCTTATCAGCAAGCCCTTCGCTTATGGTGCTATAAAAATCATCGAGGTATTTGCCACAGTCGTTAAATTGTTTGTAGTGGGTAATAAGCCTGGGTGCTTTTACAGAAAAGTGAAATTTGCCAGGACTGGTATTATACCAATTTTGTAAAGACTTCAACTCCGGGAAGCGATAGAAGGTTACATTTAACTCAAGGGTATTGAATTGCGAACAATAAAATTCAAACCATTTTCTTTGAGGAAGCTTTGCAGGGTAAAATACTTCCTTCCAATCGCGGTAAGAAAAACCCGAACAACCGATATTCCATTTCATTGATGTCTGTTTAGCTTTTAAAAAATCTGTGTCTTTTATTTATGGCTTGTGATTTGACATTTTTTAATAAACATTTATTATGCCTGAAGGGCCAACGATCATCATATTGAAAGAACAGGTAGCGCATTTTATAGGAAAAAAGATACTGGAAGCAGGAGGTAATGCAAAAATAGATACAGGCCTTCTCAGGAATAAGCCTATCCTTGATTTTAAAACCTGGGGAAAACATTTCATCATTTGTGTAAAGGGTATGAATATTCGTGTGCATTTTTTATTGTTCGGTTCCTACAGTTTGGATGAGCAGGTAAAACCTGACCGCAGTGTCAGGCTATTTTTAAAATTCAAAAAAGGGGCGATNTTTTTTTATACCTGTTCGGTAAAATTGCTTGATGGGGATCTCAATAATTTATACGACTGGTCTGCAGATACAATGAATGATAAATTTGATATTGGCAAAGCAAGAAAAAAAATAAAAGCAAAATCCAAAGAGATGGTTTGTGATGTATTGCTTGACCAGGATATTTTTGCGGGAGTAGGAAATATTATTAAAAATGAAGTGTTGTATCGCATAAGGCTGCACCCGGAAACNATTATAGAAAACATCCCTCCCCGAAAGATCACGGAACTTATCGCGGAGGCCCGGCAATATAGTTTTGATTTCCTGGCATGGAAGCGGGCATTTGAATTAAAAAAACACTGGCTGGCATATAATAAAAAAAATTGCAACAGGTGTCAACTTCCTTTTATAAAAAAATATTGTGGCAAAACCAGGCGGCGCAGTTTTTATTGCGAAAATTGTCAAAAACACTATACCTGAATAAGGATCCCATTTTGATGCTGCAGGGCTGATGAATGCAGCATAATAATAGCATTTATTGTCTGGGTTTTATACGCCGTTTTTAACCATTCTAAAAGGCACACGCTCCGTACACTATAAAACAGCCATCCATATGGATGGTTTTTTATTAAGCTACCACCCATCTTTTTATTTTCTATTTAAAAAAATATTTAGAAAAACAACCACGTATATATACAAAATATATAAAATGTCTAAAATACGGGGATTTTTTGCGATAATGGCGTGATTATTGGTAATTATACGGTGCAAGAAAATCCTGATTTATGATTACCATAATTATGCTTACCGCTATCGCCTTAATCATGTTGTTGATTGGCTTTTTTGAGATACGGATACCTTTTATTCATGAAAAGGCGTTTTCGTCCAAGGGAAATCGAATATCAAAGAGCCTGAAGAAGCAAAACAAATCTGCAAAAATGCAGGTAAGAACGATCAAAAATCTTTTAAAAGGTACAAAAAATGAAGTTGGGTATCGGTTAATACAGCATCATAAAACTTCTGATATCGCCTGATAAAGATCGCGAATGAAAATAAGTTTGATTAAAATAACCCGTATATAAGTTCAATATCCTCCAAAAGCCCCAAAGATTAATATTCTGATAAAATCCCTGTTCTTAAAGAATGGGGTTTTTTATGCCGCTGATCGGGACTAAAACAACTCTTCTTAAATTTATTAAATACTTGTTCAACTGTTTTTAAAAAACTATGTGTCCAATGTACCTATGTGGTCAAAACCAAANTTCGACCACATAGGNACATAGGATAACATAGTAAATCAATTATCCGAAATAGAATTTTATAAAGTTGGGAAGCCTGCATCTCATTAACTTTATGGTTCAATCCGAATACATGAGATCATTTTGTTACAGGCCATTGTTTTGTTGCTTCTTTGCCTTCTGCCTGCTATCCTGCAGCGCTACTAAAAATTCTACGGCAACACAAACCAATGCTGCCATCAGTTCTATCCGGTTATTGGGGGAATATGATATACCTTATGCACTGTCATTCAACAATACAACTGTAGGTGGGCTTTCAGGCATCGATTATGATGTAAAGCAAGATATTTATTATTTTATATCCGACGACAGGAGCGCCATTAACCCTGCAAGGTTCTATACTGCCCATATTTACATTAACCAAAAAGGTATTGACAGCATAAGGTTTACAGGCGTTAAGAGTTTGTTGCAACCAAACGGGAATATTTATCCAAATAATAAACAAGACCCCGCCAATACTCCCGACCCTGAAGCAATGCGTTATGATCCTGTACAAAATGAACTTATATGGAGCAGTGAAGGAGAACGGATATTAAGGGGTAAAGACACGGTATTGGAAGACCCTTCTATAAGGATCATTACAACAGCAGGAAAATATGTAGACAGTTTCCCGATACCGGCTGATCTTAAAATGCGATCCATAGAAAAAGGCCCAAGGCAAAACAGTGTATTTGAGGGGATAAGTTTTGCAGATAATTATAAAACCGTTTTTGTAAATGTTGAAGAACCGCTTTATGAAGATGGTCCACGTGCAGATGTTACAGACAACAATGCTTATATCCGCATTTTAAAATTCGACCGGGCAAGCAGGAATAATATAAGCCAATATGCATATAAATTAGACCCCATTGCTTACCCTGCCAACCCTGCTGGGGCTTATAAAATAAACGGGGTACCCGATATTCTTTCTATTGGCAATGATAAATTACTTGTGATAGAACGTTCTTATTCTACCGGCAGGTTAGCTTGCACTATAAAAATATTCATTGCAAACCTGGAGGGTGCTTCCGATATAAAAAACAATCCTTCTCTTAAAGAAAATTCCAACTTCAAAGCCGCTGATAAAAAGCTATTGCTAAATATGGATGATCTTGGGGTCTATATTGATAATATTGAAGGCGTAAGTTTTGGACCGGTATTGGCCAACGGGCACAAAACATTATTATTTATTGCAGATAACAATTTCAGCCCGCTGGAAAGATCCCAGGTTTTATTGTTTGAAGTAATTGAATAAGATCAGTTATCGAATATTTCGTTGAGCAATCCTGCAAGATGCACACCTCCTCTCAATAGCTGATCGTTGAGCAGTCCGATATAATCATAATTATATTTATAATCGAGCTTTTGATTGGGGCTTTTAATTTCACTGTATATTTTTTCTGCATACTGGTACGATCTGTATATCCAGGTGCTTACAGGTTCATTTTGCCATTCCTTTACCTGTTCCTTTGTTGCATGGTTGATCGCCGTTGCATATTCGGTATAGCTTAGCTGCTGGAAATTGATCAGCCTTTCATCCCAAACCTGGTGCAGGTTTGCTGAATCTTTGAACCAGAGTACTTTTATCGTGTTGCCCCCCTTATCCCCCGGCCTGCCAACATGCAACGGTTGATGAATATCGCCTACAATATGTATAAGCATGCGTAAGTACAACAATTTGTTTTCAGATGAAAGCTCCTTTTTCTTTAACTCAGTTACCAGGAAATTGATCTTTGTATAAGCGTCGGTTGCAGTATCACTGTCAAGGTATGTTTGTACCTGTTCCTGTGTAAGCCCTTCCTGCAGGTTTATGAAATGCCAGTTATATAAATAACCATAAGCCGGGTTTGACTTGATAAAATCAGCCCAGTTGCTCGACATGGCAATGGATTCAGTTCCCAATATTTTATACACTTCCCTTTTTGCTTTTTTGGTAAGATAACTATCTGCTATCTCGCCAACAATACGATGTCCCAATAATCCCCAGGCCATGCTTTGAAAAGGGAGGTAAAAGAAAAAAGCTATAATGGCCGTTCTTTTTAAAAAAATTATTTTCATATATGTGATTTTAAATTCTCTTAGGTTTTTACCAGCTAAAATTAAATAAAAGCGGGGATACAGTCCCTGATTTATTGGAGGTTTGATAAACCCTATTGGCCTTATTGGCAAGTGTTGCGAAAGATTGCAGGTCTGCGACCAATGTCAGTACAAATACACAATTCTGTCAGCCAGCTGGTTGGAGACCACGCCCCGGCATACCACTTATTTATGAATGATCCTTTTTCTGTGTTTAGCACCCCATTTTTGCAATTCATCGATGAGGGGTTCCAGGGTTTTTCCATAAGCAGTCATAGAATATTCCACCACTACCGGAACCGAATCATATACGGTTCTCTTTACAAGCTCATTCATTTCCAATTCCCTTAATTCTTTTGAAAGCATCTTATCTGTTATCCCCGGTATTTGTTTTGCCATCTCGCTGAAACGCTTATTCCCAAATGAAAGAGATATGATAATGGGCAGCTTCCATTTACCGTTCAATATATCGAGGGCGTCCCTTACAGGCATGATCGCCTTCGTGCAGGCTTCCGGGTTGCGTTGATTTGCTGTTCTTGTTTTTGACATGACGATTCGGTTTAAGTGACTACTATCGTGGAGTATAGTGCTATACTTTAGGATAGTACTATATAAAGTATAGCAAACATACCTAACTTTGCTTTACAAACCAAAAAAATATAATGATGGCAACAACAACATGGCTCCTGGATCAAACACATTCAGAAATACAGTTCAAGATCAAACACCTGATGATATCAACGGTAACAGGCCAGTTTAAGAATTTCTCGGCAACTGTTGAAACAACAGGCGATGATTTCAGCACAGCAAACGTGCATTTTTCGGCTGAGATTGATTCCATATCCACCAACAATGAACAGCGTGACCAGCACCTTAAAAACGGTGATTTTTTTGATGCTGAAAATTACCCACAATTATTGTTTGAAGGAAAAAATATGCAAAAAACAAGTGCCGGCAATTTCATCTTAAGCGGCACACTTACCATGAAGGGCGTGAGCAGGCCGGTAACACTGGATGTTGAATTTGGCGGCATTACAACCGACCCATGGGGCAATACGAGGACCGGCTTTGAAATAACGGGGAAGATCAAAAGGGCAGATTTTGGTATTAGTTTTGGAATGCTATCCGAAACAGGCAATGTCATGCTGGGAGAAGAAGTAAAACTCTTTGCAAATGCCGAGTTCATAAAACAATCAGCACTTCAGCCCGCCTGATAAATTTAATTTATTAGTTAATAAAAGAAAACCTGCCATGCGATGGAATGATCCATCAGATGGCAGGTTATAAAGATGCAGAAATTTTATACTATGCTTTCCTGCTAAAATAAAATGCTAAGCCTGGCATATTAATTTTGCCCGTTCTCGGGGTTATTGTTCCCGCTTTCATTTGGCTCAACCGGCTGATCAGGTGAATCACCGTTACCGGCAGGAAAAGGAACTTCCGCCTGCTTTGGCGGCATAACGGGTGCAGCCGGTTTTGCAGGAGCTGTTTTTTTAGCAACAGCTTTTTTGGGAGCAGCTTTCTTTACAGGCGCTTTTTTTACAACTTTTTTTGGAACCGGTTTCTTTGCAGCGGCTTTTTTAGGTGCTGCTTTTTTTACAGTTCTTTTAGGAGCAACTTTTTTTGCTTTTTTAGGGGCTGCTTTTTTAACAGGCCTTTTGGACGCTGTCTTTTTTGCCGCCACTTTCTTAGTTGCTGATTTCTTAACTGACTTTTTAGCTGCAACTTTTTTTGCCGCTTTTTTTACAACAGATTTCTTTGGAGCTGCTTTCTTTGCTGCTTTTTTAGAACCTGCTTTTTTTACTGCTGCTTTTTTGGGAGCAGCTTTCTTTACAGTTTTTGATCGTTTGGCCATAATGTATTCTTTTAACGGGTTGTAAATTTTGAATAGAAATTTATGCTATTTTGATTTTTAAAAATCAAAATGACTAAACTTTTTTTTAAAGTTAATACAACGCCGAATACAATTATAATTTTATTCGAAATTTATAAAGATTATAAGATGCCGGCACTTAGGCCAATCCACAGCCTGGTAATGACCGGAATAACTAAAACCAAAATTCCTTATTTTTTAATAACTCGTTTTGAATGGCTGTTATCAGTTCCCGGGAAATGTCCGGGCTTCTTACAATACCCGCAAATTCAGTAAGGGTAAAAGAACCGGTATAAGTAAGTTCCAGTACCTTGTCGCCTAACAGTGGATCCTGTGGTTCTTTGGCACGTATAAAAAAATAGCCCGTTGATTCGATCCTGATCATTTTTACAGAGAAAACCTGTGTTTTCCCATTTAATTCTATACGTAAACTTGCTTCAATAGTCATACATTCCTGTGGTTGACATGATTAATTTAAAAACAATGTTACTTTGGAGGCTCTTTCGGATCAGGAGGATATTTGAAACTGAATGTGGAAATTACGGTATTAATAGTAAATATACGTATTTATTTTTGGAGAACCTCCAGGTACTCTTACCCTTTTATGACTTAAAAACGAGTAGTATGGTTGTAAACCTGCCTAAATCTGAATAAGGCCTAAATAAATTTTGCAGGTACTAACTGGTTGCTTCCGGTTGTTGCCACTGATTTCACTGATTTTCCAAAACAGGTAGAATG
>JGI24770J26754_10001573_pt1 | contig 16123 bp, 16 predicted proteins | sample LakOneMetagenome_FD_26754 | JGI IMG/M metagenome (IMG submission 26754) | reverse complement strand
GTGGAAGCAAAACCACCACCATACGCATTATCGACTATCCTAAGTTTTTCACTCCCAACGACGATGGGTATAACGATACGTGGAATATTTTTGATTTGAATGGTCAAGCTAATGCAAAAATTTATATCTTTGACCGATTTGGTAAATTACTTAAAGAAATCAGCCCTTCGGGTATAGGATGGGATGGTATTTATAATGGAAAACCATTACCATCTACAGATTATTGGTTCCAAGTTGACTATGAAGAGAATGCTGTTAGTAAAGAATTTAAGTCCCATTTCTCACTAAAACGATAGATAAAATGAGTTTTAAAAAATTATGGTTATTGGTGGTATTGTTCTCAATACAATTCACTTATTCACAAGAAGGAATCGCAGTGTATTCCGATTACCTATCAGACAATTATTATTTACTACACCCTTCCATGGCTGGTGCTGCTAATTGCTCTAAATTGAGATTGACCGCCCGTCAACAATGGTTTGGACAAAAGGATGCGCCTGCAATGCAAACCCTTAGTTTTAATGGTAAAATCGGGGATCAATCAGGAGCAGGAGTTATCGTTTATAATGACAAAAATGGATACCACTCTCAAAAGGGTTTTAAAGCTACTTATGCTCATCATATTATGTTTTCTAGAGATGATGTGGATTTGAATCAATTGTCTTTCGGTATGAGTGCCGGTTTTGTTCAGAGTGCTTTGGACGAAACAGAGTTTAGAGAATTTGATCCAAATATTGACGGAACTATAGTTCAAAAATATTCTTACTTTAATGTGGATGTGGGAATGTCCTACAATTATTTAGATTTTTACGCTCACGTTACCGTTAAAAACGCCATTGAAACAAGAAGAAAAATCTACTCAGAATATGAAGATGATAATATTAGAAAGGTAATATTAAATACAGGTTATGTTTTTGGAGATCCTGATAACTTACTTTGGGAACCGTCAGTCATGTTTCAATTGGTAAACCAAACAAAGGAAAAGTCTTTAGACGTGAATTTGAAAGTATACAAACAATTGGAAATTGGAAAGCTATGGGGAGGTTTGTCCTATCGTAGAGCATTAGACGGAGCAGAATACAAACAAGGAAATGCTACTAAAGTTCAAAAACTACAATACATCACTCCAATTATTGGGATGAATTATAAAGACTTTATGTTTTCCTACACTTATTCGGTAGTTTCGGGAGCTGTCAAATTTGACAACGGCGGATACCATCAAATTACCTTAGGAATGAACTTGTTTTGCAGACCAGAGAAATACCACTGTAATTGCCCTGCCATCAATTAATACTAATAAGTCCCGATTCATTCGGGACTATTTTTTTATACTATGTTGATAAAATCAGTAAACGGGAAAAGTCCCGTAATTCCCGACGATTGTTATGTTGCTGAAAATGCTACCATTGTTGGGGATGTGACGTTAGGAAAATCTTGTAGCGTATGGTTTAATACGGTCATTAGGGGAGATGTGAATAGCATCACCATCGGAGATAAAGTAAATATTCAAGATGGCGCTATCATTCATTGTACCTACCAAAAACACGCGACCGTAATCGGAAACAACGTCTCTATTGGTCATAATGCCATTGTGCATGGATGCACCATTAAGGATAATGTTTTAGTGGGTATGGGTGCTATTGTAATGGACAATTGTGTAGTGGAAAGTAATGCTATAATTGGGGCCGGATCTGTGGTGACACAAAACACCGTCGTTCCTTCTGGAACTATCTTTGCAGGTATTCCAGCCAAATGGGTCAAAGATTTAGATGCTTCTGATTTTGCTGGTGAAATAGAGCGTATATCCAATAACTATGTGCTGTATTCCGGTTGGTTTAAGAAGGAAGAGTAATCCTTAGAAGTCCTTAAAGAGTACGGGGTACTCATGGTTTAGGATTTCTTGCAGTACTTTAGGATTGTGATTGCTATAGAACTCACAAGTGCTTTTCCCAGCTTCATGTAACCCCACCTTTTCTTGAAGAATTTTTTGCGTTTGTTTAGCCACAGCTTCTCCTGAGTCAATAATGTGTATGTGGGGTGGTAGGATCTTCTTAAGTTGCGGAATCAAATAAGGATAATGACTACAGCCCAAAACCAAGTAATCCATATTTTGTTGTATCATAGGGTCTACATAGGAATGAAGCAAGGCATTCATTTTTCTGGAGTTCAGCTCCCCATTTTCAATTAGTTCTACAATCCCATGTCCTACTTGTTCGATGATCTTAGTTTCTTGATATACTTCCACTGCCTTATTGAAAAGCTCGCTACTTAGCGTTCCTTTTGTCGCTAAAATGCCAATGGTTTGCGTTTTAGAATGAAGCGCGGCCGGCTTAATGGCGGGTTCGATACCAATAAACGGAATACGGTATTTGGATCGTAATTCCTTGATAGCATTGGTGGTGGCGGTATTGCACGCTACCACTATTATTTTAGCATTTTTCTCCAAGAGAAACTCCGTGTTCTTGATACTTAAGGCGATGATTTCATCTTTTGACTTTTGACCATAGGGGGCATTCTTACTGTCGGCCAAATAAATGGTGTCCTCATTCGGCATCAGTTGATGTATCGCCGACCAGATGGAAGTGCCACCAATGCCCGAATCAAAAAGCCCGATAGGTTGATTGTTAATCATATTTCAAAAGTAAAAAAAAACTACTCAATCAATTCAGAAGGAGTAGTTTATTTTATGTAAGTAATAGGCTTATTAAAACCCTAAATCTTTCTTTACGTCTGCAGTTATGTTTGGTCCATCAGCTAATAAAAGACCTTCTGAATTCAATACATATTGGAAACCTTTAGCTTTTCCTATTTTTTGAATGGAAACTTTTACCTTGTCCATAATAGGTTTAACAATATCCGCTTCTTTTTGTTGCAATTCTTTTTGAGCATTGTCTCTATAATCAACAATTCTCTTTTGCATATCTTGAACTTCTTTAGATCTGGTTTCATTGACAGCTTCCGTAACTGTAGTAGCTTCTTGATCGTATTTTTTTAGTTTATTTTGATACTCATCAACCATAGTTTTGTATTCCGTATCATAAGTGCCACTTAATTTTTCCAACTGTTTTTGAGCTTCAATCATTGCTGGCATCTTTGCCATAATATCACTTACATCAACATGTGCGGTTTTAGCTTGTGCATTAATTGTTTGATTTCCTACAACAAAAAGAAATGCAGCTATTACTAAAGTTTTCAATTGTTTCTTCATTTTTAAAATATTAATTAATTTATCTATTCTTAGGGTTTTTTGTTTTCTTTTGCTTTCTCTTCTTTCGCTTTTCTAGCCGCTTCTCTATCGGCTAATACCTTTTGTTTTTTCTCTTCGATAGCTTTCTTGCGCTCTTCCAAAGTCTTGGCCTTATCACTGGCTGCCTTCAGTTTGTTGTTAATCGCCACACTGTCAACTGCCTTTTTAGGAGCATTTTCTGTTTTAGGGGCGTCGCTTTTCGCCGCTGGATCTCCTGTTCCGTCTGGACTAACAGCTGTTCCGTCTGGTTTGGCCGCGGGAATGGTGGTTCCATTTTTCTTGGCTGCCAGCAACTCTTTTCTTTTTTCATCCGCAAGACGTTTCTTTTCGACTAAAGCCGCTTTCTTGTCTGCAATTAATTTCTCTCTAGCTGCTTTCTTATCATCCAACTTTTTTTGTCTTTCGGCTAAAGCTGGGCTTTCGTCAACCATGTCCTCTTTGGCTTCTTTGGCTTCTTCTTCTTTTTGTTGTTTCTTAGAAAGCTGACTTCTTTTCGTTGATCTTGTAATTACTCGAATGACTTGATCGCTAATGTCATATCGTTTGGCGGCAAAAAGAATGGTTAAATCAGAAGTTTTGTCAAATATGAAATCATACTTTTTGGCTTCGGCAATATCTTGTGCAGCATTAAAAACTTGGTCTTGTACAGGCTGAGCCAATACCGCTTTTTGGATGGTCAAATCTCCTTTTGGTCCAAATCTCTTTTCTTGATAATCTAATAATTCCGTTTCTTTGAAAGTAATTTCTTCTTCCCGTTCCTCTAACAACTCTTTCGTTAGCAGTACACGTTCCGTTTTTAAAGTTTCTTTTAGACCGGTAATTTCATTCTTCTTAGCCTCAATCTCTTGTTTCCATTTTTGAGCTTTTTGCTCTAGTTGATTTTTAGCTTCAGTGTAATCAGGAACATTTTGAAGGATATACTCCATATCGATATAGCCTATTTTTACTCCTCTAGATTGTGCATGAACTGTTGTCGAAACAGCAACGAATGCGACTAGTAATAAAATATGTTTTTTCATACACTTAAGATTTTATTAGAAAATACCATGCCAAATATATTTATTTTAAAATTGCTGACCAATAATAAAATGAGTTTCCATCCCATTTGCCTTGGTTTGTCCTGTCAATGGGTCAAATCCGTATCCAAAATCAATACCTAACAATCCAAAAGCAGGCATGAATATTCTCAATCCAACACCAGCGGATCGTTTCAACTGAAAAGGATTGTATTTGCTAAAGGAATCATAAGAGGCGCCACCTTCCAAAAAGGTCAAAACATAAATAGACGCAGCTGATTTTAAAGTAATTGGATAACGCAATTCTAAAGAGAACTTATTGTAAATAGAACCTCCAGTGTCTGTTGATAACGAATTGTTAGGATACCCCCGCAATTGTATTACTTCTCTTCCGTCTTGAGCAAAGTTGGCCAATCCATCACCTCCTACAAAAAAGCGCTCAAAAGGAACAATGCCTCTGGCTTGATTGTACGCTCCTAAATACCCAAATTCAGATAAAGAGCGGAGTACTAATTTACCATAAATTTTGGTAAACCAATCGGCTTTAAATTTTATTTTATAGTACTCCAACCAATTGAATCGTTTCTGATCCACTTTTCCTTGATTCGGAGCAGCATCTTGATAGGTTGCCGCTTTGTTGCCGTTGGCATCTATATATTCACCGGGATTGATGAATTGGGATTGATCGGCACTTAATATTTGTTTCGTAGTTTCATTCTTTTGTTTGTATTCTTCTAAGTTCTTTAGATTGCCATAGTCGATATTATTAAACAAAGAATAAGGCAGCGTAAATTTACCAGACACACTAAATTCAGATCCATAAGTTGGGAAAATTGGATTGACCCCTTTGTTATTTCGACGCAAACCAATAGTATAAGCTAAGTTTCTAGAGGATCCGTTTCCAAACGTAAACAACCCAATATTGTAATTGTGCAAGTCATAAAATTGAAAACTCAAAGCCTGTGACAATACAAAGAAATCATCCGGCTCGCTCAATCGTTTGTCAACTCCAATGGTGGCCGAGATGATATTGAAATTTCGTGTTTTATCCACTCCGGTGCTGGTGTTTGCGAACTGCTTACTATAGGCCAACGAGCTGCTAAATTGAATAGGTCTTTTTCCTCCAAACCAAGGTTCCGAAAACGAAACACTATACGTTTGGAAGTAGGTGCTTCCCTGCAATCGAAGCGAAACTTTTTGACCATCTCCCATAGGCAATGGCTTGTATGCTTCTTTATTAAAAATATTACGCACCGAAAAGTTATTAAATGAAAGTCCTAAGGTTCCAATGAATCCGCCGCCGCCATAACCTCCTTGAAGCTCAATTTGACTGGATCCTTTTTCCACTAAGTGATATTCGATATCGACCGTACCAGCGCCTGCATCAACATTTTTGAATTTAGGTTCAATAGCCTCCGGATCAAAGAATCCTAGTTGGCCAATTTCTCGAATCGTACGAACCAACTCTTCTTTACTATATTTTTCNCCCGGTTTCGTGCGAAGTTCTCGGTAGATTACTTTGTCGTTTGTTTTATCATTGCCCACCACCGTAATTTTATTGAAATAGGCTAAAGGCCCTTCAATTACTCGGATTTCAAAGTCAATAGTATCGTTGGCTGTTTTGGTTTCGACCGCATTAATGCTAGAGAATAGATAACCATTGTTCTGGTACAAGTTGGTAATATCATCACCATCCGGTTTTGATTTGTCCGAGATTCTCTTCTCAAGCAAAACTCCATTATACACATCACCTTTTTTAATCCCCAACATTCTGCTTAATCCTTGGTCCGTATAAATGGTATTTCCTAGGAATTTAATATCTCCAAAATAATACTTATGTCCTTCCTCGATATTGATTTTGATAGCTAAGTCTTTCTTATTCTTGGCAAAGCCCACCGTATCCGATACGATTCTTGCATCACGAAATCCTTTTTCTTTATACTTATCAATAATCTTGGTCAAATCATCCTTGTACTTGTCTTTGATGTATTTGGAAGCTTTGTAAAATCGGAAATAATTGATTTCCTTAGTATTCTTCATAGCACTATGAAGTTTGTAGTCGGAAAACTGTTCATTTCCACTGAAAGCAATGTCCTGAACTTTGATTTTTTTGCCTTTGTTTACAGTAACCAACATTTTAACTTCATTGCCACTGGTGGTGTCGGCTTTGGTAATAATGGTGACTTTGGTATTGTAAAAGCCGTCTTTTTTGTATTTATTTTCAATGTAATTCTTAGTCGTAGTAATCAAATTCTCATTGACAATCTTGCCTTTCGTTAAACCGTTGTCTTTGATTAAGGCTTCGGTCTTATTTTTCTTCACGCCAACAAATTTAACCTCACTCAACTTCGGCAATTCAGTGATGTTCAATTCCAGATAGATGCTATCGCCAGCAATTTTGTTCACAAAGAAATCAATCTCACTAAACAATCCTAGTTTTCCTAATTTCTTGATAGCGTTGCTAATTTCCTCTCCAGGAATCGTAATGTCTTGCCCTTTTTCAAGACCTGCAAAAGTAACAACGGTTTGTTTGTTGTAGCTTATTTTACCGGTTACGTCAACGTCGGCTAGTATGTATTTTGTTCCTTGGTCAAAAGGAACTTTATCTTGTGCGTTTATTTGGGAAATTCCTCCAAAAAATAATAAGACAATAATTGCTGGTATTCTTTTATATAACACTAATACTTTATTTAATTTGTTCACTTGTTTTTCCAAATCTACGCTCTCTTTTTTGATAACTAATAATGGCCTCATACAAATCTTCCTCTTTAAAATCAGGCCACAAAACATCAGTAAAATACAACTCTGCATAGGCAATTTGCCATAACAAGAAATTACTAATGCGGTGTTCACCACTTGTTCTAATTAATAAATCTACGTCTGGTAAATTTCGCGTGTAAAGATGCTGATTAATAATTGATTCGTCAATATCGTTAATTGAAATTATATTATTTTTAACTTTATCACTGATATTGCGCACTGCCTGCAGGATTTCCTCTCTGGAACCGTAGCTTAGCGCCAAGGTTAAGGTCATGTGCGCATTGTTTTTGGTCTTTTCCATCACATCTTCCAACTCCTTTTTGGCCGATTTGGGCAACAAATCCAAATTCCCAATCGAAAGCAAACGGATGTTGTTTTCCGTCAAGGTTTTCAATTCATTTTTCAGGGAACTAATCAACAATTTCATCAAGGTATCTACCTCTAGTTTGGGACGATTCCAGTTTTCTGTGGAAAAAGCATACAAGGTCAAATTCTTGATGCCTAATTTAGCACAAGTTTCAACCGTAAGGCGAACCGACTTGGTGCCGTTTTCGTGACCAAAAGCCCTTAAAAAACCTTGCTGTTTGGCCCAACGACCATTGCCGTCCATAATAATGGCCAAATGATGGGGTAAGTTCTCTTTATTTAGTTGTTCTAGTAAACTCATGCATTTAATTAGCACAAAAACAGGGTTTGTTTCCGAAGGTATATGTTAAGGTCAATCCCGTGAATACATACCAATCGGTGCTGTTGATGTTTCCAAATTTTATATTATCTAAATTCTTATTCTGTGGTCTGCTTCCGTCTAGATCATCTTTAAAGGTAAACCTAGTGCCACATTCCAATCCTATTACAAAATTTTCATAAATCCGACCCTTAATACCTATGGTCATTGGGATGGCTAGGGACCCATGCGTGGAGTCGTATTTTGATTCTCCACCCACAAAAAACAAACCGTCATAAAGCACATAGCTCAACCCTGAAAAAACATAAGGTGTAAACTTGGGCTCCATATCGTGCAAATTGAAATCAAAAAAATCAAACTCCAATCCCGCGCTGACTTCTTTAATGTTGTTGACAAAATGATAGCCACGAGCAACTCTGGAAGGGACATCCGATTTCTTATCGTTTGAAGAAATCCTAGATTGCATGTACGAAAAACGCCAGCTGTGTCTCGGACTCCGATTCCATTTGTACAAAATACCTAAAGCCAATTCGTTTGGTGCGATATAGGTTGTCGGACCAACATCTCCGATGAAGTTGCTGCCTCCTAAAAACACTCCAATTTCATGGATTTGCGCTTTGGTCGATAAAACCCCAAACAGGAATAGAATTACAATTAAAAAGCGATTCATTGAATTGAAAATAGCGTGCAAATATAATAATTATGAGTACTCATTTGACATCAAATTCGTATTTCTGTTAAATTATATCTAAAGGTTAATGAAAACTACAAATCCTTCACTAAAAGGGTAGTAAACAAACGGGAAGTTATGCCGGTATAGTATACCGATCGAAAAAAATCAGTTAATTTCTTTTGTCTTCGCCCCAAAGCAATTTGTTGCGCAAGGTTTTCAAGAAGGTTTCCTCAGGAATTTCTACCATATTAATTTGAAAGGGTGTTTTTTGAATCGTCAAAACCGATTCGTTTTCTACCGAAGCAATCCGCGAATCCAAGGAGACCAAATAAAAATCTTCTCGCCCCGTAACTTTTAAACGAATCTCAGTATGGTCCGGAATAACCAGTGGTCGTGCATTCAAATTATGCGGTGCAATAGGAGTGATGACCAAACTCGATACGTTCGGTGTCAAGATCGGACCGCCACAACTCAACGAATAGCCCGTAGAACCCGTAGGAGTAGCAATAATTAAACCGTCGGCCCAATAAGAGTTTAGAAATTCCCCATCCAAATAGGTTTCTATCGTAATCATCGAAGTCGTGTCTTTCCGACTCACCGAAATTTCATTCAAAGCAAAATCAATCGCTTCAATCTCCTTGTTGACCGGACTGCAGTGCACCGACAANAAACTTCNCGAGGAGATGGTGTATTTTTTNTCAATAACGAATTGCAAAAAGTTGGCAATGTTCTCTTTTTGAACGGAAGCTAAAAACCCCAAACGCCCCGCATTTACTCCTAAAATCGGAATCCCGGAATCCCGGACTAAAGTTACCGCACGCAACATCGTGCCATCACCTCCAATACTCAAGAGCATGTCGAAAGTAGCGTCGAGTTCCGTGTATGAGCTAAAGGTTTTGTATTCGCGCTCTACGATTTTCTTTTCATACAACAACTTCAAAAAATCAGCTTCAATAACCATCTCTACTTGGTTTCTATTAAAAAAAACAAAGATGTCTTTAATAATAGGTTCCGTACTGTTTTGATAATATTGTCCGTAGATGGCTACCTTCATAGAGTGGTGGTTCGGTGTTTCGTTGGTAGGTGAAGGTGCTGATAGCAACCCTTACCCCTAAATTTATATGTTCAGATATTTGTCTAAATAATCCGATCGTTCTTTCAAATTGTTGATGTAATTGTCTTCGTGATGCTCCGAAATGATCTCGTAATTGTAGCGTCGAAAGGTTTGAATGATATCGTTCATCGCACCCAAACTGATTTTCATAGTCACTTGCACGGTGTCGACGGTCGCTTCCGAAATGAACAACCCCAAAAGCTTTCCATTGTTGCTTTCCACAATCTGCGTGATTTGCCCCATCGAATAATCTAGAACGGGTTTCTGCACGACAATAATGCCTCCTGGTTCTTTCAAAAAAGGCGTTTCATGGAAAAACTTAATAATGTCTTCCAATTCGTAATACCCTACATAGGCATTGTTTTCATCCAAAACAGGGACTACATTGGTGTGGTTTTTAGCAAAGACTTCCAACACATCCAACCAAATCATCGTATCACGGGCAAAAAAGGTCTCCAACGCATAGCGATAATCGGCTATTTTTTTATCAGCATCAAAGGTTTCAATGTCATCCAAAGCAATGCACCCCAAATAAACACTGTCTTCCAATACTGGAAAATGTGAAAAAGACATTTCATGGAAAAAATCCTGAACGTCAACCACCGTATCACTACTGTTGATGGCCTTAAAATCTCGGTTGATATACTCTTTAATTTCTGTCATAATCGGCGAACCTATTTGCTGTTGCAAAATAATCAAATTTATGCCATAACACCTACGATAACTTCGTATTTTTGTGCACATCGAAAATTAAAAATCTCTTTTCAAGTTCCTACACCATGACAAAGTTAAGTGTAAATATCAATAAAATTGCAACCCTTCGAAATGCCAGAGGTGGAAATGTGCCCAATCTCTTAAAAGTGGCGCAAGACCTCCAACAATTNGGAGCCCAAGGCATNACCATTCACCCGCGTCCCGACGAGCGCCACATCCGCTACCAAGATGCACGCGATCTGAAACCACTAGTCTACACCGAGTACAACATCGAAGGGAATCCACAACACAATTTCATCGATTTAGTACTAGAACTCCAACCCACGCAAGTCACCTTAGTGCCCGATGCCATTGGCGCCATCACGTCCAGCGCTGGCTGGGATACTGTAAAACACCAAGCCTACTTAACCGAAGTGATTCAAGANTTCCANCGNCACAACATCCGAACNTCCATCTTTGTAGATCCAGTGCTGTCGATGATTGAAGGCGCTAAAAAAACTGGAACCGANCGCATCGAACTCTATACCGAAGCCTTCGCTCACGAATACGGGTTGGGAAATCAAAACGGCATCGAACCCTATGTCAAAGCAGCAGAATTGGCCAACGAACTCGAACTAGGCATCAACGCCGGACACGACCTTAGCCTCGACAACATTCAGTTTTTCAAACAAAACATTCCCGGTTTGTTAGAGGTTTCCATAGGCCACGCCCTTATCTGCGAAGCGCTGTATTTGGGATTAGACAATGTGGTCAACATGTACTTGCATAAATTAAAGTAAATCTTGGGCGTGCCCACAAGGGTCGGGCCTTCCGCTGTATCGCTCCGTTGCACTGCGAGGATGCCGCTGCAGTCCCTCACGCAACCCCNAGTAAAAATCGTATATCGTAAATCGTTAATCAAAAATCGTAAATCGTAATTCCCATGCTCTACTCCAAAATAGAAGGTTCCGGTAAGCCGTTACTAATCCTCCACGGATTCTTAGGCATGTCCGACAACTGGAAAACCCTAGGAACCCAATACGCCGACTTAGGCTATCAAGTGCATCTTATAGATTTAAGAAATCACGGACGAAGTTTTCATTCGGAGGTTTTTAGTTACGAAAGTATGGCACAAGACATTGTGGAGTATTGTCGTGATAACACTATTCAAAACACCGACATCATCGGGCATTCGATGGGTGGAAAAGTGGCGATGCTATTGGCAACAACGCAACCGGCATTGATTAACAAACTAATTGTTGGCGATATCGGACCCAAATACTACGCGCCACACCATCAAGAAATTCTCGCTGGACTCAACGCCGTAGATTTTACCCTAAAACCAGAACGCATCCAAGTAGACGAAATCGTAGCCCGCTACATTCCCGATTTCGGAACCCGACAATTTTTACTGAAAAGTCTCTATTGGCAAGAACCCGGGCAGCTAGCCTTCCGTTTCAACTTGGCCGTTTTCAACAAAGAAATCGAACAAATCGGAACCGCCTTAGCACCCGAGGCGCATTGCGACAAGCCTACTTTGTTTGTACGAGGCGGCAATTCCAACTACATCAAAGACGAGGATTGGGCCGGAATCCTACACCACTTTCCGAACGCCGTTTTAAAAACCATCCCCAATGTAGGGCATTGGTTGCACGCCGAAAACCCGAAGCTGTTTTTTGAAATCACGGCCGACTTCCTAAAATAAAAAAGCCTGAATACAAAGATGCTTCAGGCTTTTTGAATCGTTCGGTTACGCTAGAACTATTTCTTGATAATTTTCATGGTACTGCTCTTTCCAGTACTATTCGTCGCTTTGATCAGGTATAGTCCCGCGCGAAAAGTACTCAGATCCAGTGCAACTGTATTCAGACCAGCATAGAATTCCTTCAAAAGCAACTTTCCTTGCATGTCTGTAACCGTTACTTTCCGAATATTTTTTCCGGACACTCTTACAAAATCCGTAGTAGGGTTAGGAGCTACAAAAAGAGCTTCTGTAGCTGCGCTAGCCTCCATGGTGCTCAAAAGCTGTAAGGGGTCGTTCAGTTTAAAAAAAGTGGAGGGCTCTGCTAAAGGTCCCGTTGGGGAATGGCGGCTAATGCAATAGCCAACGGTTGGACTAATAAACTCCGTAAGTCCGCCCTCGATGGGATTGGAGTCGGTAGCATTCAAATTCGACCAAGTAAGTCCATTGTCAATGGAAAGCGATATGCCGCGATCAGGGGCAGTAAGAAACTCTCCGTAAGTATAAAACGCTTCCGAAGAACCTGGAATGTCGGTAATGGCAAAAGTTCGTATGTTTTCCGAAACAGGAATGGCTTGCCAAGTAGCACCTCCATCTTCCGTTTTAAAAAAGTTCCCGCCTACACCAGTACTAGGATCCGTGACAATCAAGCGTCCTTTATTTTCAGTTGTAAAACAAAATGCGCCAAGGTCGCTACCATTCATGCCACCTCCAAAATCAGGAATTGGGGATTGTTTGGCCGTCCAAGAAACGCCAAAATTATCCGACATATACAACCGACCAGCTGTAGTTGCAAACCAAATTCGGTTGTTGACCACATCAAATTTAGCACTAAGTCCAAGTTCCGAAAGTTGGCAAGGGTTGGAAGCAGGGCCATAACAAACCGCGGGTGGAATCGAAACCGCCGACGTAGCGACCCAATTTGTTCCCCCATCCGTTGTGGTATAGATTTCAAACACGCCGTCGACAGGGTCGCCAATAGCTACCCCTTTATTCTCATCCCAAAAATGTATTACGTTGGCAAAAGAATATGACGTACTAAAAATAGTTGGATCTTGTTGTGTCCAGGTGGCGCCAGCATCGTGCGTTACCCAAATTCCTCCAGTAAATCCTTCCGCTTTGGGAAACGCCGTCGCATAAGCCGTGGTTTCCGTAAGCGCTTGAAAACAAGAAACGGTTAAGTTGGGATTACCCAAGGTAATGACACCATGCGTCCAAGTGACTCCGCCATCAAGCGAACGGCACCATGCTGGAACATCAACGCCAGTTGAGTAATCAAGCCCTTGTACCCAAATGGTATTCGCATCAAGTACGGACATTTGAAAGGGAGCAAAATGGTCGTTAAGAGGGAATGGTCCAACTTCACTCCAAAAATTTTGGGCTTGAAAACTAAGGGTGGACATCAAACAGAATAGGAGTAGAAATTTTTTCATAGGTGCTTGTTTTATAGTTACATAAGCATAAATTTAGTAAAATAAAAATCATTTATTGGCATTTCAACGTTAAGTTTTTTAGGACGTTAGGAATAAAACTACGAAGTCCTTTTTGATACGATTGAAAATAGGGCCATGTANANCTCCTTCCCTCAAATGGTGTTCTTTTTTTTTGATAGCCTTCAAAGGAAGAAANAGCGTGCTTTCCTTCGAGTGTTGTTCGAGGATTGTTCGGAAAACAGCCCTTTTGCTGCAACATTCTCGAACAACAGTGCAATAAGAGTGCAACAAAGGGTGCTGTACTGAGCTTGAAAAAACAGCTTTTATTCCACCAAACTTTTCAATACCTTTGAGGTATAAATTGATACTTATGAATCTAGTACTCCGAATTCTTATCACCGCCATCTTAGTGATGGTGATTGCCCATTTCATGCCTGGGGTGGTCGTTGCTAGTTTTACCACGTCCGTCATTGTTGCGGTGGTGTTGGGCTTGCTCAATATTTTTGTAAAACCGATTTTAATATTGCTGACATTGCCCGTTACGCTCATCACGTTTGGCTTGTTTCTTCTGGTGATCAATGCGTTGATTATTTTGTTGTGCACCAAAATTGTGGGTGGCTTTCACATTGCGCATTTTTGGACCGCGGTATTATTCAGTATCGTTCTCTCGATTTCGCAATCCGTTTTTTATGGATTAACAGACAAAAAATAATATTGGTACAATACTTTTAAAAACTTGTTTGGGTGGTGAAAATGTTCTAATTTTGCCACCCAATTTTAGTTTATATAAAGATGAATATTACAAGAAATAATGTAGATGCATTGAATGCCATCCTAACCGTGGAAGTTTTGAGAGCGGACTATGCGTCTAAAGTGGATAAAGTGTTAAAAGGCTACCTAAAAACAGCTGCAGTTCCAGGTTTCCGAAAAGGAGCGGTTCCGTTTAGTTTGATTCATAAACAATACGGAAAAACCGTGTTGTTGGAAGAGGTAAATAAAATAGTGCAAGAAAATCTAAGCAAATACTTGCAACAAGAACGATTAGACATCTTAGGAAATCCGTTACCTAAAATCAATGAAAATTTCAATTGGGATGCCAAAGATTTTACCTTCGAATTCGAATTGGGACTAACACCAACCTTTGACGTAGATTTGGCCGTGGTGAAAGACATCACCCAATACAAAATTGTGGCTGACGATACCCTGTTGGAAGAGCAAGTAACCCGCATTCGAAAACAATACGGAAATAAGTTGCCTAAAGATACGGTAGAAGCAGGAGATGATATTTCGGGGACTTTCAATAACGAAGCACACGGAATCAATAATCCAGCACAAATTACGCTTGATGTCTTTAAAGATAAAGAAACAGGTGACGCCTTTTTGGGTAAAAAAGTAGGCGATGTGGTGGTTTTGAAAACCAAAGGACTTTTCGCTGACGATCACCAATTGATGGACTACNTAAAAGTAGGGCATGATGACGTGCACGGTTTGGATATTGACGTTAACTTCACCATTGAAGAAATCACTGCTAGCGAGCCAGCGGAATTGAATCAAGAATTGTTCGACAAATTATTTGGTGAAGGCAATGTGAGCTCCGTAGAGGAAATCAAAGCTAAAATCAAAGAAGATGCAGAGAAGCAATTTGCTACGCAAGCGGATCAAAAATTCTTAAACGACGTTACGGAGTCGCTTTTGACTAACACTAAATTCGAATTGCCATCAGACTTTTTAAAGCGTTGGATTCAAACCGTTGGAGAAACACCTTTGACGCCAGAACAAGCCGAAGCAGAATTTGCGAGATCCGAAAACGGATTGCGTTACCAATTGATCGAGGGCAAAATCATGTCGCAAAATCACTTGCAAATTACCTTTGAAGATTTGAAAGCCTACACCACGGAATTGATCAAAAAACAAATGGCACAATTCGGACAAATGAATCCAACAGATTCTGATGTAGAAGGTATTGTAGCTCGTGTTTTGTCGAATCAAGAAGAGGTAAAACGCCTTTCGGATCAAGTGATGAGCGAGAAAATGCTNAANCTTTTCAAAGAGAAAGTAAATCCTAAAACTAAAGAAGTGACTTACCAAGAATTTATTGCCGCTTCTTACGGAGAGTAAATCAAAATAAATGCTTATATTTGGGCGTCAAAACGAAAGGTTTGACGCTCAATTTATTTAAAAAAGCTATAAAAAGAAATACTGCTATGAACTACGGTAAAGAATTTAAAAAATTTGCTACAAAACATCATGGAGTCAACAATATGTATTACGACAAGATCGTAAATGCTATGACACCAACGGGTATGACGCCTTATATCATCGAAGAACGCCAATTAAACATCTCTCAGTTAGATGTTTTTTCACGTTTGATGATGGACCGAATTATTTTTCTAGGAACCGGAATCGACGACCAAATTGCCAACATCGTGCAAGCACAATTGTTGTTTTTGGAAAGTGCCGATGCCTCTAAAGACATTCAAATTTATTTGAATTCTCCAGGCGGAAGCGTGTATGCTGGCCTAGGAATTTACGACACCATGCAATACATCAAACCGGATGTAGCTACGATTTGTACCGGTATGGCCGCTTCTATGGGAGCTGTTTTATTGTGTGCGGGAGCGGCAGGAAAACGTTCGGCATTGCCGCATTCTCGAGTAATGATTCACCAACCTTCAGGAGGTGCACAAGGGGTAGCTACCGATATGGAAATCAACTTGCGCGAAATGTTGAAATTGAAAGACGAATTGTATCAAATCATTTC
>JGI24770J26754_10001570_pt1 | contig 16137 bp, 12 predicted proteins | sample LakOneMetagenome_FD_26754 | JGI IMG/M metagenome (IMG submission 26754) | reverse complement strand
CGGCTACAAGGTCAATCTCTGGGGACAGACGCGCGAGCAATGGCGGGCGCAGCGCGCGCGCCTGCCGCTGAAGGTCGGCGCGCAATGAAGGCATCGCGACCATGAAGAAGGCGCGGCTCGAGGCGTTCAGCGACGGCGTGCTCGCGATCATCATCACGATCATGGTGCTGGAACTGCACGTGCCGCACGAACCGACGCTCAATGCGCTGGTGCTGTTGTGGCCGACGCTGCTGAGCTACCTGATGAGCTACGTGTTCGTCGGCATCTACTGGAACAACCACCATCACCTGTGGCAGGTGGTCGAGCACGTCAACGGCCCGGTGCTGTGGGCCAACCTGCACCTGTTGTTCTGGCTGTCGCTCGTGCCCTTCGTCACCGCGTGGATGGGCGAGAATCATTTCGCCGCGGCGCCGGTCGCGGTCTATGGACTGGTGCTGTTCGGCGCCGCCATCGCGTACTACATCATGACGCGCGTGCTGCTCGCCGACCACGCACGCGATTCACTGCTGGCGAAGGCGCTGGGCCGTGATTTCAAGGGCCGCATCTCGCTGGTGATCTACGCGGTCGCGATCGCCCTGGCGTTCGTGCTGCCGTGGCTGTCGGGCATCCTGTATGCGACGGTGGCGGTGATCTGGCTGCTTCCCGACCGCCGCGTCGAGCGCGTGCTCGCCGGGAAGCACGGCGAGCATCCAGGCTAGCGCTCGATCGTGTAGACAAGGTCGGCGCTGCGCGTCAGGCCGGCCTCGGTCTTGATCGTCCAGTGGTCGCCGATCGTGTAGCGCATCTTGATCGTGTTGATCGACTCGGCGAGGCTGATGCCGTAGCTGATGTACAGCCGCGGCGAGAGATAGCGGCCCAGCACCAGCGAGGTCTCGTTGTTGAGGTCGGATTCGACGCTGACATCGTCGAGGCCGACCTTGCCGCCGAACTGCTGGAACAGCAACGCGCTGCCCTGCAGCAGCATGTTGTTGCGCGCCTCGGCGCCGCGTTGCGTCGGATCGGCGTTCTGCACGCTGTCGAGGGAGCCGCCGGCGATCAGCAGCGAGACGATCTGCGACTGCGACACCATCGGCTCGGAGAAGAACGTCATGCGCGGCGCGCGCAGCGTGCCGCGCACGTTGACGCCGGCCGTGATGTCCGGGAATTTCTTGATCGCGCGCAGGTCGATCGCCGGGTCGTTCAATGGACCGTTGCGGAACTGCAGCTTGCCGCGTTCGATGTCGAGCTTGCGGCCGTAGGCCGTGTACTTGCCTTCCTCGACCTGCAGCTCGCCGGTGCCGCGGGCGAATCCCGTATCGTCGGCAACGGTGCGGAGGCTCCCGCTCAGGCGCCCGACCAGGCCGAGCGTGTCGATCGTGACGCGGTCGCCGAGCACCAGCGTCAGGTCGCTGAATACGTGGAAACTCTCGCCGGGCGGCGCCTGGTTGGTGGCCACGATGATCTCGTCGCCCGACGCGCGCACCGCGTTCGTGAGCTGGTCGGGACGCTGCAACCGCGCGTACGGCAGCGTGACCGTGCCGCCGACGTCGATGCGGCGGCCGTTGAACTTCATGCGCACATCGGGCGAGGCCTGCACGCGGGCCTCGGGAATGTTGACGACGCGCAGGTTGTCGCCGCTCAGGTGGATCTGTCCGTACGGCAACAGGTCGCGCCACGCGAGCTCGCCGTCGAACTGCGCGTGGCCGTCGGCGCCGGCGCGCGTGCTGCCGTTGAGCTGCAGCACCGAATCCTTGAGCCGCGCCTCGAAGTTCAGCTCGCGCAGCGACAGGTTGATCTGGTACGCGTCGACCTCGGCGTTCGTCAATTTCAGGTCGCCGTTCAGGTTCAATGCGGCCAGCGTTCCGTCCAGCGCGAGATTGGCGTCGAGCTGGCCCGCGACGCGATCGACCTGCGCGACGTACGAATCGATGAACCCCAGCGAGTGCGTCTGCAGCCTCACTTCCCCGTTCAGCGGCCAGGAGCGCAGTTCGCCGCCCTCGTTGCGCGCCTGGAGATGGCCGGCGATGTTGCCGCTCGCGCCGGCATCGAGGCCGACGCTGGCGTCGAGTCCATCCGCGTCGAGCCTGGCGCGCACGTTGCCGGTGCCGAGGTTGAACGATTCGATGCGGCCTCCGCTGAGATGGTGGCGCACCGCCGCGTCGGCGAGCGTGCCGTTGACCGAGCCGGTCCACGCGGCATCTCCGTTCGCCTCGGCCTGTGCATCGAGCGACACGCGGCCGTCGAAGTCGGTCTCCGAGCCGAGTCCGGTGGTCAGCATGCGCAGCGGCACGTTGGCGGCGTGGACGCTGGCCTGCGTGCGTCCGACTTCGCGCGACAGCTCGGCGCAAAAGGTGGCCTGCGCGTCCTGCAGGCAGAAATTGCCGAGCTGCAGCGGATCGCCGGTGACCGAGGCGACCAGCGTCGCGGGCTGCACCAGCGCCATGTGCAAGGCGCTGCCGTCGCCGGCAGTGAATGTCTCGATTCCGGCGCGCCACACGCCATCGGTGTATTGCCCCTGGCCGCTCGCCTGGATGTGGTACGGCGTCGCGTGCAGGTCGACCTCGTAGCGGTGCGCCGCAGTGGTGCCGGCCGTCGTGACGCCGAGGTGGGAAAAGCGGCGCGTGCCCGAAGCGAACTGCTCGAGCTGCAGGTTGATGTCCGCGCGCCCGTTGCCCTGCGGTTCGAAATCGATGTCGCCGCTGATCGACTGCAGCTGCATGCCCTCGTAGTCGATTGCGCTGCCGCGGATGCGCGTGACCAGCAGCGGATCGCGCGCATCGCCGCGGAAGTGCCCGCTGGCGCGCAGCTGGCCGCGCGCCCCGCTGTGCAGCAGCGCGAGGTCGTTCGCGTCGATTGAAAAACGCAGGTCAGGGTGTTCGCCGAGCCGGCCATCCGCTTCGAGGTGCGTGGCGCCGAGCTGCAGCTGCACCTGTTGCAGCAGCCAGTCATCGCCGGCGAGCGCGATGCCCGCGTGCCCGCTGGCGCGTTGCCCGCGCACGTTGCCCGCCAGCGCCGTGAACTTCGACTGCAATGCCGCGCCTGCGCCGAACTGCTGCCCCGTCGCGGCGACGTTGAAGTCGAGGCGCCCGTTGATGCCGGGGCGCAATGTCGCGACGTCCAGGCCGTGCATCGATCCGGCCATCGACCAGCGTTCGAGCGGCGACCACTCCACATCGGCGTGCAGTTGCGCGCGGCCGCCGAATGCCTCGAGCGCGAGGTCGGGCAGCACGATGCCGTTGTGCTCGATGCGGCCGCTCGCATCGAAGTGCATCGCGGGGAGCGCCTGTACCTGCAATGCGCCGCTCGCCGACACCGCGAAGGGCTTGAGGCCCGTCAGCGTGTAGTGGCCGTCGGTGCTGTGCACGTTCGCGTCGGCCGACGCCAGCGGCCAACGAAAATGCTGCCAGTCGCCGTGCAGGTCGAGCCGCGGCCCGTCGGGCTCGATGCCGATGCTCCCGGCGGTGCTGAGCTGCGCGCCGGAGGCACGATGCAGGAACGTGGCGTGCAATACATCGAGCACGTGCGATGCATAGCGTCCACGGAAATCCACGGCCAGCGCGCCCGCCTGGAGCCCGGGCGGGTCGAGCATGCCCTGCGCGCCAAATCCGTCGCGGTCGCCCTTCAGCTGCAGCGGGCCATGGATGACGCCAAGCGCGTTGCCGAGCCCCCAAGCGCGCAGGTCCAGGTCGCGCACCTGCGACGTGGCGAGCCAGTTCCAGTCACCCGAGAGCGCGCGGGCCTCGCCGTGGAAGTCCGCATTGAACGGCGCGAGCAGTGCGCCGTTGATCGGCAGCCGGTCGAGGTCGCCGTCGAATTGCGCGTTGGCGAGCCACGCGGGCTGGCCCTCCGGCGTCATGCTCAGCCGGGCCTGGCCCGCGAGCCGGATCGGATTGGCGGCGATCACGCTGCCGCTGGCGTGCGCATCCCAGCCCAGGAACTGCGTCGTGCCGTCGTAAACGCGGATTTCCTTCAGGCCGATGACCGCGACCGTGTGCACCCGATCGAAGACGACGCTGGTTCCACCGGGCGAAATGATCTCCGCGTGCGCGATGTTCAGGTCTTCCGCCTTGATGTTGAGAAGCCCGACGAGGAAGTGCGGTTGCCACGGCGTGCCGCCTGATTGCGGATGCGGCAGCACATGGACTGTCGCGCTGCCGATCGTCATGTGCGCGACGCGGATCGTCTGCCACAGCAGCGGCAGCAACGCGACGCGGCCGTCGACGTTGGTCGCGACCACCTGCACGCGCGCATGGTCGACCTCGACGCGATCGACGTGCAGGCCGTCGTGCAGCGTGCCGCGCGCGCCGTCGATCCTGAGCGTCACCGGCCCGAGCCTGCGATTGGACAGCGAAACGATGCGCTGCAGCCCGCCCGGCGTCCAACCGACGTAATAGATCGCGCCGCCGGCCAGCAGCGCCAGCGCCAGCAGCGAGATCCACGAGGTGTGCAGCAGGCGGCGGATCATAGGCGCGGCGAAATATTCAGGTGCAGGCGCGGGCCGGGAATCGAGCTGAAGCCGTCGAAGTCTGGCACGTGCACCGCCTTGGCCACGTCGACGCCGACCGTGACGACCGGCAGTCGCCAGCGGATGCCGACGCCGACCGAGATCGCCAGGATGCTCTGGATCTTGCTGAGGCGGTCGAATGCGTTGCCGAAGTCGGTGAATGCCGCGACGCCGAAGTTGCGCGGCAGGTCGCGCTCGAACTCCACGGTGCCGGTGAACAGGTGCCGCCCGCCGGCGCGCACGCTCTGCACGACCGGCAGGTTCGTGGTCGGATCCGCGATCGTGCGCGAATCGATCGGCGAGAGCTCCTCGAACGCGAAGCCGCGTACGCTGCGGTCGCCGCCCGCGTAGAAACGGTAGATGCCGGGAAGCCGTTCGAAATTGTTGACCGCGCTGGTGCCGACCTCCGAACGCAGCAGCAGGTGCCAGCGATCGGTGAAGTTCAGCACGCGTTCGCCGCGCACGTCGAGGCGCAGGAAGCTGGCGTTCGAACCGAGCACGCCGTGCGAGCCGAGCAATTCGGCGTACAGCGAGCGCGAGAACAGGTCTTCGCCCAGGTAGCCTTCAGGCACTGCCGCATACGTGATCGCCGGCACGATCAGGTCATCGACGCGGCTGCCGTTGACGACATCGCTGGTCGTCGTATGCGTCAGGTTGAGCGCGAAGGTGCGCTGCCAGCGCCCGAAGCTCTGCGTGATGATCGGCCGGAACGTCGCTTCGCGCGTGTCGACACCGCCGCTGATGTGCTGGGTCTGCGTCAGGTACTGGAGCGAAAATTTCTCCAGCACCGGATCGCCGAACGGAATGTCGTAGCGCACGTTGAAATCGCGCGTCAGCTCGGAAGCCTGGATCATCGCGCTGAAACGGTGGCCGCGGTCGTTGACCCGCGGATTCAGGTAGCTGACCGTGATGCGCGCGCCGTCGCGGTCATCGTAGCCCGGCGCGATCTCGTAGCGGTTGCGGCTCCCGGTGCCGCTGATCTTGATCGGCACCACGTGCGTGGCCGGATCGCGATCGCCCGGCACGACCTCGACGCTGGAAAAGAACTGGCTGTCATCGAGCGCGAATTGCGTGCGCAGCAGCTTGCCCGCATCGTAGGGCTCGCCGTCGCGGTAGCGCAGGTAGCGGCGCAGCAACGGTTCGCGCACCGAATCCTGGTCGATGGTCGTGGTGCCGAAGCGATAGCGCTCGCCGGTCTCCAGCTCGAGCACGACATCCGCGCGATGCGCGGCCGGATCGACCCGCAACTCGTTACGCAGCAGCCGCGCGTCGAGGTAGCCGAAGGTGGCGGCCGCCGACTGCAGGTCGCTCTTCACCTTTTCATAGGCCGCGTGCTCGAGTCGCGCGCCCTTGACCAGCGTGCCGTTCGCGGCGACACGCTCGAACACCGGGTCGTTGGCGCCCGCGCCCTGGATGCTGATGTTGACGGTGTCGACCAGCACCGGTTCGCCGGGCTTGATATCGATGTGCACGCGCCAGTTGCGTTGTTCGTCCTCCGGCGTCAACGACGCCTCGATCACCGGCTCGTAGTAGCCGAACGGGCGCAAAGCATCGCGCACTTCGCCGTCGACTCGCCGGAACAGGCGCGCCACCGCATCGGGCTCGATGCGGTCACGGTCCTTGTAGCTCTCGAGGCTCAGCAGCGCGAGGACGTTGCGGCGCAGGTCGCTGTCGACGCCCTCGACCTCGACGCGGATCTCGGCCACGACCGGCCGGGCCAGCAACAGCGCCAGCATGGCGGTGAGTATCGGGTACGTGAATTTCACGGATTTTGGAGTGGCCGCGGCCGCCATGGTTCCGGAGTTCAGTTGCACGGCGCGAGCGCCGTGCCCGTGACCTTGCGGTACCAGGCGTCGATCAGGCGCCGTGCGATCGTGTACGTGGGCGGCAGCACCGCCTGGTTCGCGGCCAATTCCGCGGCGCTGAACCAGCGCGCGTCCTCCAGTTCGCCGTCCAGCTGCAGCGGTTCGCCCCGCGTCGCCGTCGCGTGGAATCCCAGCATCAGCGAAGCGGGGAAGGGCCAGGGTTGCGATGCGAAGTAGCGGATGTCGCCGACGTGCACGCCGGTCTCCTCGAGCACTTCGCGGACCACCGTATCCTCGAGCGTCTCGCCCGCCTCGACGAAGCCCGCCAGCGTCGAATAGCGCCCAGGCGGCCAGGATGCCTGCCGGCCGAGCAGTGCGTGGTCGTGGTCGCTGACCAGCACGATGACCGCGGGATCGAGGCGCGGGAAGAATTCCGCGCCGCATTCGCTGCGGGTGCAACGCAGGCAGTGGCCGGCCTGCCGCGGCGCGGTCGGGGCGCCGCAGACGCCGCAATGGCGGTGGCGCTCGCGCCAGATCTGCAGCGCGCGCGCGCTGGTCAGCAGGGCGGCTTGCGGCTCCGGCAGTTCCGTGAGCAGCGGGCGCAGTTCCTCGAATTCCGTGTCGTCGGGAAACGCGCCTTGCCCGGCCTGCGCCTCGAGGAGCACGCAGCAGCGGCCTTCGAACCAGCCCAGCAGCAGCAGCTTCGTGGCGTCGGCGGCTCGCACCAGTGGGTGGAGCGAATCGAGGAACGCGATCGAGGTCGACGCGCCGCGCCGGACCAGGTGACGCGTGCCGTTGGCCACGAGGAACAGCGTGCCCGTGTCGGCCAGCGCCTGTGCCGCCCAGGCCTCGGTTTCGCGCTGCTGCGCGCGCCGCTCCAGCCAGGCACCGGTAAAGGGATTGCCGCCGTGTTCCGCTGTCATCGGGCCGCTGCCTGCATGGCCCGATATTATCAGCTACCTGCGCAGATTCTCCCTCGGGCGGCGCACCGTGCTGCAAGCCTGCGGTGCGCGCGGATCGGCGCCCGCGCACACGGCGCAACCNGCCGGCCGCAGCGCCAGNGCATCGACGACCACGAGGGCGCCGCAATGCTGGCATTCAGCCAGCGCGAGTTCGTTGCCGCGCGCGAGCGCATTCACCAGCAGCACCGCATGCTCGAAGCCGATGGCCGGCGCGCTGACGATCGCCCGGTACACATCGTAGGCCTGGCACAGCGCCGTCGCGCGGGCGACTCCCGCCGGCGGCGCCGCGGCCGGACGATCGATGCGTCGTTCCACCGCACCCACCAGGCAGCACAGCGCCGCGAGCGCGCCCGCTTCATGCCGCACCCGCGCGGTGCGCAGGAAGAACGCGGGCTGCTGCGGCGACTTGCCGCGATGACGCGCAACGCGCCGGCCGCCCTCCTGCAGGTAGGAGCGATAGAGCTTGCGGATGCGGTCATCGGTGAGGCCCGTCCATTGCCGGATCGTGTGCGTGCGCGCTTCGTGGTGGATGAAATGCATGGCGATGTCGAGCCGCGCCCGGTCGCGGCTGTAGCGGTCGTCGGAGATGCGCATGGAGGCCTCACTCGCCGGTAGCCCGGCTTGTTGGTAGAATTGGGACAAATATCCCAAATTCACGGATGGCTTCCAAGCCCCCTGCACGGCAAATATGGCACCAGAACGCAAAGGAACGCAGATGCCAGAGCCGCAATACATCGCCGCCGCAGCCGCCGGCAGCTGGGACCACACGCTGCTCGAGCCGCTGGCCGAGCTGAATTTCGAGGTGCTCGACGCGATGCTGGGCGCGGGCAGCGCGCTCGGCTGGCGTTGGCGCGCGCTCGGCGACGACGCGCGCGTGCGGCTGGCGCGCTGTCCGTTCCTGCTCGTCGACCTCGGCGGTTCGCAGCCGCAACTGTGGTCCAGCCTGCCCCGCGTCGGCGTGCATGAGGCGCAGCCGGTGTCGGCGTTGCTGGCGCAGCGCGGGCCGCTGCCCACGCCACTGCTGCGGCGCGTGCTGTTGTTTGCCTGGCACCTGGCGCGTGCCAACCGCCTGGCGGCGCGCATCACGCTCGGCATGGGCGCGCTGTGCTTGGGCCAAGTGGCCGCGTGCCGCTTCGCCGACCTGGAAGCGCTGGCCGAACGCCGCCCCGCGTGGATCCTGCCGCGCTGGCACGATCGCACCGAAATCTGGCAGGGATGGCTTGGCGCCGCCGCCGAAGAATCGCCGCGGGGCCTGGAAAACCTGCAGCTCTGGGGCATGCAGATGCTGGCGGCCGACGTGATCGGGCAACGCGGCTGAAATCGCTGCCCGGGCCGCCTTGGCGCGGCCTTCCCGCGGTGGAAAACTGCCCACGCAGGCTCTAGTATTGAAGCCTTGCAGCGCGGCTCCGAATACAGGCAAAAGCGAGGTCCAGTCATGTGGGGGAAAGTCGTTAAGACCGGGTTGACGATGGCGGTTGCGGCCGGGCTCACGAGCTTCGCGGCGGTGGGCAGCGTGCAGGCGTTCGAGAAGGACACCAAGCCGCCCGAGATTCCGACCTGCGACAAGAAAATCGGCACGCTGGCGGTGACCGAGCCCGAGAAGCGCTGGTGGCAAGACCTCAACCTCGAGTCACCCGAGGCGCTCATCAAGATTTTCGTGTCCCAGTCGCACTGCTTCACGCTGGTCGATCGCGGCAAGGGCCTGGCGGCGGCACAGGCCGAGCGGGCGCTGGCCGGCGAAGGCGAGATGCGCGGCGGCTCCAACATCGGCAAGGGCCAGATGAAGGCGGCCGACTATGTGCTCGTGCCTGACATCGTCAACCAGAACGGCAACTCGGGCGGCAAGCACATTGGCGGCATCCTCGGCGGCTTCGTGCCCGGCCTCGCCGGCGCGGTGCTCGGCGGCATCAGCCTGAAGAGCAAGACGGCCGATGTCGTGCTGACGCTCACCGACGTGCGTTCGACCGAACAGGTTTCGTTGCAGCAGGGCCACGCGAAGAAGACCGACCTCGGCTGGGGCGCGGGCGGCGGCCTGGGCTTCTTTGGCGGTTTCGCCGCGGGCGGCGCGAGCAGCTACGCGAACACCGAAATCGGCCAGGTCGTCACGATGGCGTATCTCGATGCATTTGCGAAGCTGGTCGCCGACGTCAAGGCGATCCAGCCCGATGCCAAGGCCAACAACGTGTCGCAGTCGGTCTCGATGTCGAAGCCCGGCAAGCTCTACGCGGAGCCGAACCTGAAATCCGCGGTCGTGCGCGACCTCGATCCAGGCATGACGATGTACCCGACCGGTGACAAGCAGGGCATCTGGTGGAAGGTCACCGACGAACTCGGCAACGAGGGCTGGGTGCCATCCAGTCTCTTCCAGCTCGCGAAATAGCTTGCTGGCGCTGTCGATACATGGGCTGACCAAGACCTATCGCAACGGAGTACAGGCCCTGCGCGGCGTCGACCTCGACGTCGAGCAGGGCGATTTCTTCGCGCTGCTCGGCCCGAACGGCGCCGGCAAGACCACGCTCATCGGCATCATCACCTCGCTCGTCAACAAGAGTTCGGGCACCGCGAGCGTGTTCGGCTACGACCTCGACCGCGACCTGGAGCGCGCGAAATCGTGCATCGGCATCGTGCCGCAGGAACTGAACTTCAACCAGTTCGAATCGCCGCTGACGATCGTCATCAACCAGGCCGGCTTCTACGGCATTCCGCGCGCCATCGCGCGCGAGCGCGCGGAGAAATACCTCAAGCAGCTGCAGCTCTGGGACAAGCGCAACGGCATGGCGCGCGGGCTCTCGGGCGGCATGAAGCGCCGGCTGATGATCGCGCGCGCGCTGATGCATGAACCGCGGCTGCTGGTGCTCGACGAGCCGACCGCCGGAGTCGACATCGAGATCCGCCGCTCGATGTGGGAGTTCCTCAACGACATCAACGCGCGCGGCACGACGATCATATTGACGACGCACTACCTCGAGGAAGCCGAGAGCCTGTGCCGCAACATCGCGATCATCAACAACGGCCAGATCGTCGAGCGCGACCGCATGAGCAACCTGCTGCGCGGGTTGCATACCGAGACCTTCGTGCTGAACCTGCGCGAGCCGATCACGGCCGCGCCGCAGATCGCGGGCTACACGCTGGTGCGTGTCGACGACAACACGATCGAGGCCGAAGTCTCGAAGGAACAAAGCCTCAACGGACTGTTCACGCAGCTCGCCGCGCTCGGGCACGAAGTCGTGTCGATGCGCAACAAGGTCAACCGCCTCGAGGAAGTGTTCATGCGCCTCGTCGAGCAGCGGGGCGCCCATGGCTGAATCACCGGCAACGGCAAGTCCTGCGCTGGCCTCGCTCAACGCGGTGCGCTGGACGGGCTTCGTCACGATCCTGATCCGCGAATACAGCCGCATCGTGCGCATCTGGGGGCAGACGCTGGTGCCCTCCGCGGTGACGGCGATCCTGTACTTCGTGATCTTCGGCAGCCTGATCGGCCGCCGCGTCGGGCAGATGGGCGGCTTCGACTACATGCAGTACATCGCGCCCGGCCTGATCATGATGTCGGTGATCACCAACTCCTACGGCAATTCGGTGTCGTCGTTCTTCGGCGCGAAGTTCGGCAAGCACGTCGAGGAACTGCTGGTCTCGCCGCTCCCCAACTGGATCATCGTCGGCGGCTATGCCGCCGGCGGATTGCTGCGCGGCATGATGGTCGGCGGCGTCGTCACGNTCGTGTCGCTGGTGTTCGCNCGGCTGCCGGTGCAGCACCTCGGGCTGATCATCGCGGCGGTGTTGCTGACCTCGCTCATTTTTTCGCTGGGCGGATTCATCAACGCCGTGTTCGCGAAGAACTTCGACCAGGTCAACTGGATTCCGGCGTTCGTGCTGACGCCGCTCACCTATTTCGGCGGCGTGTTCTACTCGGTGGCGATGCTGCCGCCCTGGGCGCGCGCGCTCTCGCACGTCAACCCGATCCTGCACATGGTCAACGCGTTCCGCTACGGATTCCTCGGCGTCAGCGACGTCAGCGTCGCGGGCGCCTTCGGCATCATGGTGGGGCTGGTGATCGTGCTGTTCATCGTGGCGCTGCAGCTGATGAACCGGGGCGTCGGCATCCGCGACTAGCGAATCGATCGTCGCTCCGGCGCGGGCGCGGCATGTACGTCCTCGGGCAGCCCCAGGTTCAATCGCTGGCGGCCGAAGCGCAGTGTTTTCCAGTGTGGTTCCACGCCGCCGTAGTCGCCACTGCGCAGCAACTGCAGCAGTTCGGCGCCGGTGCGACGATGCCCCGGCTGGCCGCTGTCGCGCCATGGCCAGTGACCGATTTCGTTCCAGCCGCCTTCGGTTTGCTGGAAAACCGCCGCATCGTAGTAGAAGAACGCGATGGCTTCGGATTTTCCATCGCCATCGAGGTCGACGAGCAGCACGGGCAGCGCGGCGGGTCCGTCGCAGTCGTCTTCGATGTCCGGGATGCCCGCAATCGCAGCGGCGGCGGCCACATTTCGCGGCGGCTCGTCCGGAGACCGGCCCTTGCGGCATTTGTACGGCAACTTGCCCGGAAGCATCCCGAGGATTTTCCCGCGCAGCGCCTCGTCGATGGCTGCGCCCGCCGGATAGGCCACGAGGTCGGCACGCGCGACCGGGATGGTCGTGTACTTGAACTCGTAGCGATCCTGCGCATGGCCGACTGCCAACGCCAGGCGAGCGCCGGTGCGGATTCCGGCACTCGTGCGCGGGTCGTCGGCCAGCCGGCGCAATTCCGCATAACCGTAGTCGCCCGTGTCGAAGCGCAGGTTCATGAACTCATCGGGTCCCGCGCGGCCCTCCGCCTGCGCGAGCCTGTGCGCCTGGCTGCGGGCCACGAGTCGTTGCGGACCGATGAGCGGCACCAGCGACGCAGCGAGCAGTGCGATCAACGCGATGGCAACTCGGACGTTCGTGCTGCCCATGCTCGCCATCCAGCGTCCGGAGCGCACGCCCGCCAGCGCGTAGCCGAGCGAGTAGGCGAGTGTCACGACCGCGACCAGCGAGCCCCAATAACGCAAATCGGTCAGCCCGTAGGTGTCGATGCGAATCCACAGGTCGTACGCGGCCATGCCGGACAGCAACAGCAACAGCGGCGCCGACCATCCCAGCAGCCGGCCGAGCAGCGTCGGGTAGGGCGATTCGATGCTGCCATCCTGGTAGGCGGCGTTGTAGAGATAGACCGTCACGATCGCGAGCCACAACAGCCACACTGCGCGAATGACGTGCTGCTTTTCCGCCCACAACGCCGGCGCCCGCAGCAGCAAGGCGAGCGAAAATGCCGCCAGCACCAACGCCGCCATTGGCAGCAGCCACTTCAGCAGCGTCAACACCTGCTGTCGCAGCGCCGCGAGCAGCTTCTCGGCCGAACCGACCAGGTTGAATCCGATTGCGAACACCGGACAGACGATCAGGCAGGGGAATCCCGCGGCCTCTGTGAGCAGCACGCGAATGAAGGGCAGGCCGATCATGTCGAAGAGCTGTCCGCACAGCCACAGCAGCAGCCAGAAGATGCCGGTGAACACGGCCGCCAGCGCCAGGCGCAGCGCGTTCTGCCACGCATCGACAAACAGCGCGGGATAGGCGGGGATCCATCGCCCGGTGCGCAAGTAGCCTTGCAGGAACGGCACCGCGTGAAAGAGCAGCAAGACCTGGATGGGCACCACCGGCATCAGGGACGGTTCATTCCGCCATGGCGAGCTGCCGGGGGCCCAGGCATGCGAGGCGTACTGCCAGTTGCTGGCCCCCAGCAGCACGGCAAACGCTGCGACGAACAGCCACGCGCGGCGCGGCTGTGTCCACGGCGACAACCCGTAGACCAGCGGCGCGAAGACGATGCCGAATGACAGCAGCGTGCCGCCCCAGGACGGATCATTGCCGGGCCAGGTGGCCGCGTCGCTCGTATGGAAGAGCCACCACAGCAACAGCCCCTGCAGTATTCCGACGACGAGCGCCGGCGCAACGGAGCGCGGGTTCTCCTGAGGTGGATACATATTGCTCACGCCTTGGCGAATCGCCTGAATTCTGGAGCGTAACTGGTTCACCCTATTGAGCGGGAAAATGCGCTGTCACACAACTGTCATCGCGCAGTCACCCGCCGGTAGCGTGGGGCGAGCAGCATGGCGCGCATGAATCGTGCACAGATCATGCTCGCCCGGTTCGATGACGCCGAATACCGCGTGTGCCGCGGGCTCAATCGCGCGGCCACGCAACCGCGGGTTCGCGCGACGATGCAGGTGGCGAGCCGGCTCGGTGACGGCGTCCTCTGGTACGTGATGCTCGGCATGCTGCCGTTGCTGTTCGGTGTCGCGGCGATCCGTCCTGCTTTGATCATGATGCTCACCGGCGTGGCGGGGCTCATCATCTACCGGCGGTTGAAGGCGACGCTGGTGCGGGAGCGTCCGTTCATCCGCCATCCCGGCATCACGCGGGCGATGGCGCCGCTCGACCGTTACAGCTTNCCGTCCGGGCACACGCTGCACGCGGTCTGCTTCACGTGCCAGGCGGTCGCGCATTTCCCGGTGCTGGCCTGGGTGCTGGTGCCTTTCGCCGCNTTGATCGCGCTGTCCCGCGTCGTGCTGGGACTGCACTATCCGACCGACGTGCTGGCGGGCGCCGCGATCGGTGGCTTGCTCGCGATCGGCGGGCTCGCGCTGGCATGAGCACGGCACCATTGCGGGTGCTGTTCGTCTCCGACGTCTATTTTCCGCGCGTCAACGGCGTCTCGACGTCGATCGCGACTTTCCGTGCCGACCTGGCTGCCGCGGGCGTCGAGACGACGCTGGTCGTGCCGCAGTACGGGGCGGCGCCGGCAGTGCCGGACGACGAGCGCGTGGTTCGCGTGCGCGCAGGCAAGGTACCGCGCGACCCGGAGGACCGGCGCATGCGCTGGGGCGAACTGCTGCGAACGCTGCACGAGCTGCGCGATCGGCGGTTCGACCTCGTGCACGTGCACACGCCGTTCCTCGCCCACTATGCCGGCGTGCGTTTCGCGCGCACGGCGGGGATCCCCGTGGTCGAGACCTACCACACCTTCTTCGAGGAATACCTGCATCACTACGTGCCGCTGCTGCCGCGGGCGCTCGGCCGGCGGCTGGCGCGATCGGTCACGCGTTCGCAATGCGGGCAGGTGGATGCGGTGATCGCGCCGTCGCAGCCGATGCACGCGATGCTGAGGGCGAGCGGCATCGAGCGTCCGATCCAGGTGATACCGACCGGCATGCCCGCCGACCGTTTCGTGCGCGGCGACGGCGCGCGCTTCCGGCGCGAACACTATCTTCCGCCCGATCGCCCGCTGCTGCTGTACGTGGGGCGCGTGGCGCACGAGAAGAACATCGGCTTCCTGCTCGAGATGCTGCTCGAGGTGCGGCGCAGCCGGCCCGATGCGCTGCTGGTCATCGCGGGCGAGGGGCCGGCGCGCGAGGCGTTGGCCGCGCAGGTGGCGCGGCTGGGCCTGGATCGCGAAGTCGTGTTCATCGGTTACCTCGACCGGGAGCGCTCGCTTCCCGATTGCTATGCCGCCGCCAGCGTGTTCGTGTTCGCATCGCGCACCGAGACGCAGGGGCTCGTGCTGCTCGAGGCGATGGCGCAGGGCTGCCCGGTGGTGTCGACCTCGCACCTGGGCACCGCATCGATCCTGCAGCCCGGCTGTGGCGCGCGGGTCGCGCCCGATGAGCCGGCCGGATTCGCGCAGGCGGTCGTGGGGCTGCTCGACGCGCCGGATCGCGCCGCGCACTGCGGCGTGCAGGGCCAGGTCTACGCGCGCGGCTGGACTTCCGCGTTGATGGCCAGGCGCATGCACGAGTTCTACGCGGAAGTTTGCGCCCGCGCTAAAATGATCCCGTTGTCGGCCGACTCGGCCGGGACGGGGGAACCGGATGAGCGCCAAGCGTGCCTTGATAGTTGACGATTCGCGTTCCGCACGCACGATCCTGACTCGCATCCTGCAGCGCTACGACCTGCAGGTCGACGGCGCCGCCTCGGCCGAGGAAGCATTCGAATACCTCGAGGCCGAACGCCCCGACGTGATCTTCATGGATCACATGATGCCCGGCATGGACGGTTTCCAGGCGCTGAGCGCCATCAAGAATGATCCGCGCACCGCCGCGATCCCGGTGATGATGTACACATCGCAGGAAGGCGAGGTGTACCTGAACCATGCGCGCTCGCTCGGTGCGGTCGGCGTGCTGCCCAAGCAGATGCGCGCGGACGACGTGGGCCGCGCGCTGCAGCCGCTGCGGCTGCTGGGTGAATCGGCTCCCGTGGAACTCGTCCGCGCCACGCTGACGCCTGCGCCCGTCCAATCGTTCGCCGCAGCGTCCACCGCCGCGCCTGCCGGCACGCCTGCGCCGGCGGCGGAACAGGAATCGCCCGTGGCGGCGACGAGCGACGCCACGCCGATCGCCGCGCCGATCAACATGTCGCCCGAGTTGCGCGCGCACTTCGATGCGCTGCTGCGCGATCACGGCGTCGAACTGCGTCGCTTCGTGGCCGCCACGCTGGCGCAGCACACCGGGCAGATCATCAGCGAAGTGCGCGCATTGATGGATAGCTCGGCGCCCGGGGCATTTGCTTCAAGGGCCGAGCCTGCCGTCTCGCCGGTGTTGGTCTGGCCGGCGCCGCGGCCTTCGCGAGGCGGCGTGGCGGCGTTATGGCTGGGTGTGGCGGCGGCCCTGATCGCGGTTGCCACGGGCGTTTACTGGTATCGCGCGCAACTGCTGGAAGCGGGTCGCGCCGCGCTGGCCTCGTTCCCTCGCGTGCATGCCGTCGCGGCGCCGGCGCCACCGCCGGCCACCACGGCATTGGCGACAGCCACGGCCGCGCCCGGGCTGGCCGCCGCGACCGCGCCGGCGGCGGCAATCGTTGCGGCGGCAACCCA
>JGI24770J26754_10001565_pt1 | contig 16167 bp, 16 predicted proteins | sample LakOneMetagenome_FD_26754 | JGI IMG/M metagenome (IMG submission 26754) | reverse complement strand
CTAACCTGGAATCCTTCGGATTCCTTCTAACGGATCTGCGCCTGTTGACTGCGAATGTTAGCAGGAATGCGCTTTGGCCGTGCCGGCCCGTGAACGGCTCACCACAACCGGTCTGCCCTAACCGAGGCATTGTCTTCGACGCGCCGGCGACAGCGCGGCCGCTGGCACGTCCCACAAATCTCTCTCAACAATGCGGAGCGGTCAGGTGAGCGATCTCACAACCGTTGAGCTCTTGTGGCTCGAGAAGCGGATCGAGAACCGAATTCGGTTCGGCAAGCCCGTATCGGAAAAGATCATCGACCGTCACCGGCGCGTTCTCTCATTCACGCCAGGCAGCATCTTCGCCTTTGTGCGTTGGACCTCAAATGACTTCGGGACCGTGCTGTCTCGCATCGACATTTTGCGCGCGCCGATGCCTGGCCAATGCTATTCGACCGTGCCTTGGGTCAGCCCCGGTGGCGAAAGTCTGCTGCGATTATCTGGCTGGCCAAAGGTCGAGCGCGTTCTCCAGTTGATCGACGCGGTGGAGGTGCTTGGCATCCATCCCGCCGAAGCAGCCCCCGAGTATTGGCACCACGTTCACAACCGTCTGTCAGTCAACGAAGCGCCTCGAATCTACACCGCCGGGCGTCACCGGGCGTGGCTCCAGCGGCGACGGGTGGCATTCTGATGCAACGGCTGGCGATCATTCTTGCCATGTGTGGCGCCACAACTCTCGCGCTGTGGCCGGTCGAGAACACCTCACCGTGGTACATCTGGAACGCGTCGGAGAGCGTGCCGATCGGTCTGTATCGCTTGCAAGACGTCGGAAGATTGGATGTCACCCGGCTCGTGGCCGTTCGGCCACCCGAGCCGTTGGCGACCTTCCTCGACCTTAACGGCTATTTGCCGAACGGTCTTCCGATGCTCAAGCGTGTGCTGGCACTGCCAGGACAAACCGTCTGCAGAACCGGACCCACGATCGTGGTGGACAGCATCGAGATGGGCCAGGCACGCGATCGCGATCAACGCGGCCGGCCACTGCCGGTCTGGCAGGGCTGCCGCATCCTTGGTGCCGACGAAATCTTTGTCATGAACTGGCAGTCGGCGGACTCTTTTGACGGGCGATATTTCGGCCCCATTCCTGCATCTTCCGTTATCGGCCGAGCGATCCCGGTGTGGACTGACAGAGAATGAACATGCTCGGTATTAGCAGTCGAACTGCAACTATTCTGCTCGATTCTTTGCACCGCCAACGCGTAGGCTTCTGCAATGAGTCCTCGCGCAGCAGTCGGCACGCGTGTTGTTGTGGCTCCGCGCAATGCTGACCAACCCAATCGCAGTTCGTCGCGTGCTGTCGGATCTTTTCGTGGGTTCCAGACTAACTGGGAGAGACCAGGGGCGGGTCAACGGAGGAGTGCGATATTAACGTGCTGATGGCATACGGGCGATGCCTTCGGCCCGCGCTCTACTCGTCGCTTCGCTCCTCACCGAGCCACCCTACGGGTGTCTCGGCCCTTCGGGTAACGATCGCTATCGCAAACGCTCGCTTCGCTCGCAAACAGTGGGGGCTTCGCAAGTCAACTGCCAAGTCGCGGCGGCTCTTTCGCAATGAATCGGCCACCAGCCGACGTGTTCGGGCAAACGCTATTGGAGGATCCACCGCAATGACCCGAACTGCATTTTGTCGCAAATCGCCGCGAGTACCGAGAGTCTGTTGGCTTGGAAGTTGGGCCCTGGGAACCAGCGACCGAGGAGGGCAGGATAAAAGCCGCAAGGTTCGGCGGGTCGGTTCGAGCAGTAAACACCAGCAAATTCCAATGACGCGGCAAACATTGCGAATGGCCAGCACAACTTGCGAATCTCGCCAACGCGCTACTGTTGCTCAGCTTTCGACACCTTACGGCGGGCAGGATGACCGGTAACGACGATTTCCGCATCCGTCCGGGCCGCATCCGCTCGACCCGCGCGCCCCGGACAAAATCCTTTCTGGCGCAGGCACTCAAGGCCGCGCAGAAGGCCGGCGGTTACTCGCGGGGCCGCCGCAGCCGTGCCAGCAAGTTCGGACGCGGTCGCGCGGCCAGCCTTGCCGCCACCCGGCTCCTCAACAGCCGCGCCCGAACCGCCATGATCAAGGCCCGCGTGGTGCGCCGAATGCGATCGCCGGGGGCTCTGCGGGCCCATGTCGGCTACCTCCAGCGCGACGGCGTGACCCGCGACGGCGCACCTGGCCGGCTGTTTGACGCAGCGGGCGATGATGCAGATGGTCGCGCTTTCGCTGAGCGTTGCGAGGGTGACCGGCATCATTTCCGGTTTATCGTCTCGCCNGACGATGCTTCCGAGCTCGCGAGCTTGCGCAGCTTCACCCGCGAGCTCATGGATCAGGCCTCCCGCGACCTCGGCACCCGGCTCGACTGGGTCGCGATCGACCATTGGAATACGGAGCATCCGCATATCCACGTCCTCGCGCGCGGCCGTACGGACGACGGAACAGACCTCGTCATCAGTCGCGACTACATTGCGACGGGCTTGCGCGCCCGCGCCGGCGATCTCGTTACCCGCGAACTCGGCCTACGGTCGGAACTTGAGGTCCGCCGTAGCCTTGAAGTGGAGGTGACTGCAGAGCGCTGGACCAGGCTCGACCGTGCGTTAGCCCGGGAAGCGGGGGCGGCGGACGGAGTGATCGATTTGAGGCCGGACCGGGATGCAGCGCGCGACCCACTGCGGGAGATCCGGATCGGGCGGATGCGGACGCTTGAGAGATTGGGCCTGGCCGAACCGGCTGGTCCCGCCCGCTGGGTGCTGCCCACGGACGTGGAGTCGCGCCTGCGTGCGCTCGGCGAGCGCGGGGATATCATCAAGCGGCTGCACAAGAGCTTGACCAAAGATGGCGCGACCCGTGCGCCCTCATCCTGGGCGCTCGAAGGCGAACGCCATGGAGAGCCGGTGATCGGCCGGCTCATCGCCCGCGGGCTCGATGACGAGCTCAAGGGCACGGCGTTTGCCATCGTCGATGGGGTCGACGGGCGCGTGCATCACCTCAAACTCCCCGATATCGACATGGCCGGCGATGGGCCGATCGGCGCGATCGTGGAACTCCGGCGCTTCGAGGACACAAGCGGCCGAACACGTATCGCGCTCGCCGTGCGCTCGGACCTGAACCTCGATCAACAGGTCGTGGCGGACGGCGCCACCTGGCTGGACCGGCAACTCGCTGCGCGCGAGCCCGCCGAACTGTCGGGCGCCGGTTTTGGCGCCGAGGTCCGCGCCGCGCTCGATCGGCGGATCGACGCGTTGGCTGAGTGGGGTCTCGCCCGCCGGGCGGGTGAAAAGGTTACGCTTGGCCGCGGCCTGATCGAAACCCTGCGGCGGCGCGAACTCGATAACGTCGGACGGCGTCTGGCCGAGGAAACAGGGCTTTCGCACTTGCCGAGCGAAACAGGCCAGCCGGTTTCTGGAGTTTACCGGCAGAGGCTGTCCCTGGCCTCCGGCCGTTTCGCGATGATCGACAATGGTCTCGGCTTCCAGCTTGTGCCCTGGGCACCTTCGCTCGAACGCGAACGGGGGAAACAGGTGAGCGGCATCGCCGGTCCCGGCAGTGTCGACTGGAGTTTTGGGCGCAAGCGCGGGCTGTCGCTTTGACCCGCCGATCTCTGCGCCAGGACACGCTCGAATGCGATGCAGCGGACCTCGTCCTTGCGCCCGCGTGTCGATGGCGCCAACACCTTCACCCATGTCCGCGACCAAGATTCTCTGGCATCAGGTGATCCTGGTCTGTTTGGTTGTGCTCGCCTTCCTGTGGGCGGCGACCGAGTGGACCGCGTGGCGCCTCGGCTTCCAGCCGCAGCTCGGACCTGCCTGGTTCACGCTCGGGCCTTGGCCGGTTTATCAGCCGTTCAGCTTCTTCGGCTGGTGGTTCAAGTTCGACGGCTACGCACCGGCAATCTTTCTCGAGGGTGGCATCATTGCCGCGAGCGGTGGCTTCGCGGCCATCGCCATCGCAATCGCGCTCTCGGTGTTGCGGGCGCAGGAGGCGAGGGACGTCACTACCTACGGCTCAGCCAGATGGGCGGATGCACGCGAGGTCAGGCGCGCGGGGCTGTTGGGGGCCGATGGTGTGGTACTCGGCCGGTTTCAGGGCCGCTATCTTCGGCATGACGGGCCCGAGCATGTGCTCTGCTTTGCTCCAACGCGGTCGGGCAAGGGTGTTGGCCTCGTCGTCCCGACGCTTCTGACCTGGCCGGGCTCGACCATTGTCCACGACATCAAGGGTGAAAATTTTGCCATCACCGGGGGCTGGCGCGCTGGTTTCGGGCCAGTGCTTCTCTTCGATCCGACGAATGCGGCGAGCGCCGCCTACAATCCGCTTCTCGAGATCCGCCGGGGCGATTGCGAGGTGCGTGACGCCCAGAACATCGCTGACATTTTGGTTGATCCCGAAGGGGCCCTCGAGCGCCGCAATCATTGGGAGAAGACCAGCCATTCGCTGCTGGTGGGCGCGATACTGCATGTTCTCTATTCAGAGTCTGACAAGACGCTCGCCGGCGTCGCCAATTTTCTGTCCGACCCGTCGCGCCCGATCGAGGCGACGCTCAAAGCAATGCTGGCAACCCCGCATCTCGGGGCTGGCATTCATCCAGTCGTGGCTTCAGCTGCGCGCGAGCTCCTCAACAAGAGCGAGAACGAGCGCTCGGGCGTATTGTCGACCACGATGAGCTTCCTGGGACTCTATCGGGATCCGGTCGTGGCCAAGGTCACCGGCCGGTGCGACTGGCGCATCCGCGATCTGATGGACGGAACTCGACCCGTCTCGCTGTACCTCGTGGTGCCGCCGTCCGACATTGTCCGCACAAAACCCCTGATGAGGCTCATCCTCAATCAGATCGGACGGCGATTGACCGAGAGCCTGGATCCCGACCGGCGCCGTCAAAAACTCCTGCTGATGCTCGATGAGTTCGCAGCGCTTGGCCGGCTCGATTTCTTCGAAACCCAGCTCGCGTTCATGGCAGGCTATGGCATCCGCAGCTTTTTGATCACCCAGAGTCTAAATCAGCTCGAACGCGCCTATGGTCCGAACCACGCGATTCTGGACAATTGCCATGTCCGGATCGCCTTCTCGACCAATGACGAACGAACCGCCAAGCGCGTGTCGGATGCGCTGGGGACGGCTACCGAGTTGCGCGCCATGAAGAATTATGCCGGGCATCGCTTAAGCCCATGGCTTGGACATCTGATGGTGAGCCGTCAGGAGACCTCTCGGCCGCTGCTCACGCCGGGCGAGGTCATGCAGCTCTCACCGAAAGAGGCCATCGTGATGATCTCCGGAGTGCACCCGGTGCGGGCCACCAAGGTCCGCTACTATGAGGATCCGCAGTTCCAGCAACGGTTGTTGAGGCCACCACGCCCCGAACCGATCACCTTGCCTGCACGACAGGACGACTGGTCGAGCCGTGCGCCGATTCCCCCTTCAATAAACTTGCTCACACAGCGCAAGGGCAGGGGCGACGACCCGAATGGCGGCCTTCGCCGCGAGCCAGAGCTTCCGCAGAATGAGGAGGTCGTGATTAAGGCGCCGCTTGCCGAGCACGAGTTCGACGCTGGGCCCGATGACGGAGACGCCGATGCTATCCAGGCGCAAGCGATGAACCGGTCGATGCAGGGTGTCGCGCGGGCTGTCAGCCTCGACCCCGACGATGGTATGGACCTGTAAGTAGTCAGTATGAAAAAGGTCCAGCTCAGCATCTACCTCGATCCCGATACCTTCAAGACGCTGGATGCCTTCGCAAAGCGCCGCGCCCAGCCCAAGTCGCTGGTCGCCGAGGCTGCAATCGCTTCGTTCCTTTCGCCTGACGATTCCGACCGCCGCGAGGCGGCCATTGCCAAGCGGCTGGATCGGATTGCACGCGTGCTCGAACGTCTCGAACGCAACGACACCGTGACGCTTGAGACCGTCGCGCTGTTCATCCGTTTCTGGTTGACCTCCACGCCAGCGCTGCCAGAGCATTCGACACCGGCCGCGCGCGCCAAGGGCGCCGGGCGCTACGATCGCTTTGTTGAAGCACTTGGACGGCGGCTCTCCAGCGGCTCAACGGTACTGGACGAAGTGAGCACCGACTTGCAGGCCTCAGGCACGTCCGAGTAGCGAAATTTCCCCGTCGAGTTGCCTGGCAGGTAGGAAATCGTCGCCAAAGGACCAACGCGCCATTCCTTTCTTTCGCTACGCCAGACTACGCCCCTGGACTCTCTCCGGTTGAAGTAGCGGGCGTCCTGCTCCTTCTGTCGCCCCATCGTCGCTGGGGCAATCACTGTCATTTGTCACGAAATTGGAGCGCAGCTTCGCATGCGCGCGCTGAATTTTTGTGCATTCGGGAGAGTCGACTATGGGCATCGACACTGAACTCAACGGAGCGAACGGGGCAAATTCGGAGCATGCCGACCCAGACGCGCGATCAGCACAGCAGAGCTCCGCTGTGACGAGAAAGGTCACCGTCAAGCTCACTGACCAGCTTTTCAAGCGACTGGAAGCTGCCACCGACCGTCCCGGCGTTGGCAAGAGCATGGTGATGGAGGCCGCTCTCGAGCGCTTCCTCGATCCGGCACCGCCCATCGAAGGGCTCATTCATGAGGCTCTCGCGCGGATAACAAGCCAGCTTGAGCGTCTGGATGACGATGTCCGGACCATCGCCGAGACGGTCGCGCTGCATGCTCGTTATCACCTGACCGTTACGCCCGCCATGCCTCAAGCACAGCAGCATGAGGCGTGTGCGGTTGGCCAGGAACGGTTCATGGCCTTGGCCGAGCAGGTCGACAAGCGCGTTCGGTCGGGAAGGTCCCTAATGCGGGAGACAATCGAGCAGGTAAGTGCGCCAAGACCTGATGGCCCTCCGATTGAAAACGCTTTGCCCGTCTCCGCGCATAGCGACCAGGAGGCACCCCCGGCCACCGCTCCAGACGCAACTGCCGACCTGACCGCTGCCGTCGAGGAGGACGGCAGCAACCCAAACTTTCGGCATCTGCCGAACGCATTCTGCTGAATCGGCAAACCATTCCGATTGCGTCGCGCGCGCCGCGACGAGCACTTCACAGCTCAAGCAAAGCCACTCCGAGTCCGACCCCTCCGGGCGACTTCCGGCCTGGCGCCTGATCGCCTGTGTTTTTCTGCCCTTCGCAGCGGGTTACTATCTCTCCTACCTGTTCCGTACCATCAACACCTTGATCTCTGGGCCGCTCTCAGCTGAATTGGGGCTCGATGCGGCCAACCTTGGCCTGCTGACGGCGGTCTATTTTCTCGTTCTCGCGGGCGCTCAGATTCCAATAGGAGTACTGCTGGACCGCTTTGGCCCACGTCGCGTCCAGAGTGTGCTCCTGGTTGTGGCTGCGGGCGGCGCAGCGCTATTTGCAGCATCGACCGGTCTTCTGGAGCTTCTGATTGCGCGCGCAATGATCGGGATTGGGGTAGCCGCCGCATTGATGGCTGGGCTCAAAGCGATCGTCACCTGGTTTCCACGAGAGCGTGTCGCCCTGATCAACGGTTACATGATTATGTTGGGCGCGCTGGGCGCGGTGACGGCAACGGCACCGGCCGAATGGCTAATGGGCTATTCAGGTTGGCGGGGGCTGTTCGAGCTTTCGGCTGCCGCGACACTCGCTGCAGCTCTCCTGATCTTCTTGGCAGTACCAGACAAGGCGCAATTAGTGTTGCCGCAGCGGACGTCCCTGAAACTCGGAGCGATCTACAGAGATCCGCGCTTCTGGCGAATCGCTCCGCTTTCCGCGAGTTGTATTGGGTCCGCCTGGTCGTTGCAGGGGTTGTGGGCCGCCCCTTGGCTCGCAGATGTCGAAGGTTTCAACCGCGAAGCCTTGATCGCCCAACTCTTTCTCATGGCAATCGCAGTTTGTCTCGGTGCCTTGCTACTCGGGACCATAGCTGACCGATTGCGGAGACGTGGGATAGGCACAGAAACCTTGTTCGCGGCGGTGGTAGCGTTGTTTGTGATTGCCGAACTGGCATTGATCATGCGTCTGCCGTTGCCGTCACTGTTGCCCTGGATTGTCGTTTCGATTGTCAGCGCGGCGACAGTCCTGAGCTTTGCGATCATAGCGGAATACTTTCCAAGTGAGCTCGCCGCGCGAGCGAATGGCAGCTTGAACGTGCTTCATTTCGGGTGGGCGTTCGTGGTCCAGTACGGAACCGGCCTCATTCTGGAGCAGTGGACTCCCCAGGACGGTCACTATCCCGCAATAGCCTATCAGGTCGCGTTTGCTGTCAGCGTTGCTGTACAGATCGTGGCGTTGGCTTGGTTTGTCGTCCCATGGCTTCGTTCGCTTGATTGGCGAGCGCCGGCATCCTTTCTTCGCGCGCTTGCGAACGATAATGTCCCGGTTGAGACAGTCACTGCCTCGACCGAGATTAGGATGTTTGAGCCGCATGAAAGCGGAGAGTGGTAAGGCAAGCCTTCCATCTCGATCACAATCGTCACTAATACCGCAGTTCACGCGTCGGGACACGGCGCGTCTTATCGGACCTTTCTTTTCCTACGCTACCCTGCGAAGACCACTCGACCTTGTTGCGCTAAACGAGCGCCTGCTTTTTCTAATCATCCCCATCTGAGGGCGCTTGGGGACCCTCAGCTCCTTGGGGGGTCTGGTGACAATCCATTCGTTTCAGCCGGAGGTCAGCTCGCGCGGTGCACGCATGCTGCGCACGGCGCTTGGTCCCGCAATCGCACGGTTCCTGGAAGATCCGTCGATTGTTGAGGTGATGCTCAATCCGGATGGTCGGCTGTGGATCGATCGGCTGTCGAGCGGCTTGACCGACACTGGCGAAACCCTGTCCACCTCCGACGGGGAGCGGATCATTCGGTTGATTGCTCATCACGTTGGTGCCGAGGTTTATGCGGGCGCGCCGCGGGTCTCGGCCGAGCTGCCGGAGACCGGGGAGCGATTTGAAGGTTTGCTGCCGCCGGTGGTTGCCGCGCCAGTGTTTGCGATCCGCAAACCGGCCGTCGCAGTGTTCACGCTTGAGGATTACGTCGCGGCGGGGATCATGACCGCAGACCAGGCCGGCACATTGCGAGCCGCGGTCATGGCACGACAGAACATTCTGGTCGCCGGCGGTACATCAACCGGGAAGACGACGTTGACAAACGCGCTTCTTGCCGAAGTCGCCAAGACCAGCGATCGCGTCGTTCTCATCGAAGATACGCGCGAGCTTCAGTGCAAGGCGCCGAACCTGGTGGCGTTGCGCACCAAGGATGGCGTGGTGTCGCTTTCGGATCTTGTCCGCTCCTCGCTTCGCCTGCGGCCCGATCGCATTCCGATCGGCGAGGTCCGTGGGGCTGAAGCGCTCGACCTGCTCAAAGCCTGGGGGACGGGCCACCCAGGTGGAATCGGCACCATCCACGCCGGCACCGCACTCGGGGCGCTGCGCCGGCTTGAGCAGCTCATTCAGGAAGCTGTCGCCACCGTCCCGCGTGCGCTGATCGCCGAAACCATCAACGTGATTGCCGTGCTCGCCGGCCGCGGCGCTGAGCGACGCCTGAGTGAACTCGCTTGCGTCGCGGGTTTGGGGGCATCAGGCGACTACAGCCTTTCAGCAATTGGAGATCAATCATGAGCGCGCTGTCCTTTCTCGGGCGCGGCGTCCGTTCGGCCACGGCGATTGCAGCGTTCTGCTCGCTGAGCATTCGGGCCTGGGCCGCCGGCTCAAACATGCCTTGGGAGCAACCGCTCAACCAAATCCTGCAATCGGTTGAAGGACCGGTCGCCAAGATCATCGCGGTCATCATCATCATCGTGACCGGGCTCTCGCTCGCATTCGGCGACACGTCAGGTGGTTTCCGGCGGCTGATTCAGATCGTGTTTGGCCTGTCGATCGCCTTTGCCGCTTCGAGCTTCTTTCTGTCGTTCTTCTCGTTTGGCGGTGGGGTGATGATCTGATGGATGAGCAAATTTCAGGCTTTGTCGCGCCCGTGCACCGCGCGCTCACCGAGGCGATCCTGCTGGGCGGCGCACCGCGCTCGGTCGCCATCGTCAACGGCACATTGGCCGCCGCACTCGGCCTAGGGCTTCGCCTTTGGCTAGCCGGCCTTCTTCTCTGGTTCATCGGCCACATGGCGGCCGTTTGGGCCGCCAAGCGCGATCCTGACTTCGTCGAGGTCGTGCGCCGGCACGTTCGCATTCCTGGTCACCTCAGCACCTGAATTCTCCATGATGAACCTCGCCGAATATCGCCGTTCGAACACCCGCCTTGCCGACTTCCTGCCTTGGGCTGCGCTCGTCGATGAGGGGATCGTCCTCAACAAGGACGGCTCGTTTCAGCGGACAGCAAAGTTCAGAGGACCGGATCTCGACAGCGCCGTACCAGCTGAACTTGTCGCGGTCGTGGGGCGTCTGAACAACGCGTTCCGTCGTCTGGGCTCCGGTTGGGCGATATTCGTCGAGGCCCAGCGCCACTCGGCCGGAGCCTATCCCCCCGATACATTTCCGGATGTTGCGTCCGCGTTGGTCGACGCAGAGCGTAGGGCGCAGTTTGGAGAAGCCGGCGCTCATTTTGAATCGAGCTATTACCTGACCTTCCTCTATCTTCCGCCGGAGGAGGGCGCCGCCATGGCGGAGCAGCTGCTGTACGAGGGCAGCCATCGCACCCTAGGGGCAAATGCGCGCGAGGTGCTCAGCGGCTTTATCGATCGGACCAGTCGCGTCTTGCAGCTCGTCGAGGGCTTTATGCCGGAATGCGGCTGGCTCGATGACGAGGCAACGCTCACTTATCTTCACTCCACGATTTCAACCAAACGGCATCGCGTTCGCGTGCCCGAGATTCCGATGTATCTCGACGCGCTGCTTGCGGACCAGTCCCTGACCGGTGGTCTTGAACCGTTGCTGGGCGCGGCGCATCTTCGCGGTTTGACCGTAGTCGGATTTCCGACGGCGACCACGCCCGGAATTCTCGACGACCTCAACCGGTTGGCGTTCCCGTATCGCTGGTCAACCCGGGCGATCATGCTCGACAAAGCTGATGCGACCAAGCTGCTTACAAGAATTCGCCGCCAGTGGTTCGCCAAACGCAAGTCGATCGCGGCGATCCTGAAGGAGGTGATGACCAACGAAGCTTCAAGTCTTCTCGATACTGATGCGCAAAACAAGGCGATCGATGCTGATGCCGCGCTGCAGGAATTGGGCTCGGATCAGATCGGCCAGGCCTTCGTTACAGCCACGGTCACGGTCTGGGATCGGGATCCGCAGGCGGCCGATGAAAAACTGCGGCTGGTCGAAAAGGTGATCCAGGGCCGGGACTTCACCTGCATGGTGGAGACCGTCAATGCTGTCGAAGCCTGGCTCGGTAGCCTGCCGGGACACGTCTATGCCAACGTCCGCCAGCCGCCGATCTCGACCTTGAACCTCGCCCATATGATTCCGCTGTCGGCGGTATGGGCCGGAGAGGCGAGAGACCATCACTTGAAGGCGCCTCCGCTGTTCTTTGGTAAGACGGAAGGTTCGACCCCGTTCCGGTTTTCGCTGCATGCCGGTGACGTCGGACACACCCTTGTCATTGGCCCGACCGGCGCCGGCAAGTCGGTGCTGCTGGCGCTGATGGCGCTGCAGTTCCGCCGCTATCCCGACGCGCAAATCTTTGCCTTCGACTTCGGCGGGTCGATCCGTGCTGCCGCGATTGCCATGGGCGGCGACTGGCATGACCTCGGCGGTTCCGTCGCAGGAGAATCCTCCGAGTTTGTCGCTCTCCAGCCGCTCGCGGGCATTGATGACGTCTCGGAGCGGGGCTGGGCAGCCGAATGGATCGCTTCGATCCTGGTTCGCGAACGGATCGAGGTGACGCCAGAGACCAAGGACCACGTTTGGTCAGCGCTAAACTCGCTTGCGTCGGCGCCGATCGAGGAGCGTACCCTTACAGGGCTCGCCGTTCTTCTGCAATCCAATGCGTTGAAGCGGGCGTTGCAACCCTATTGCCTCGGGGGTCCGTATGACCGGTTGCTCGATGCCGAACACGAGCGGCTGGGGGATTCGTCAGTCCAGGTTTTCGAGACCGATGGATTGATCGGGACAACCGTCGCGCCACCAGTTCTTTCCTATCTGTTTCACCGGATTGAGCATCGCTTTGACGGCCGTCCAACCCTGCTCCTCATCGACGAGGGCTGGCTTGCGCTTGATAATGCCGATTTTGCCGGCAAGCTCCGCGAGTGGCTGAAGACGCTTCGCAAGAAGAACGCCTCCGTCATCTTCGCCACCCAATCACTGGCCGACATTGACGGCTCGGCAATTGCACCGGCCATCATCGAGAGCTGCCCGACCCGAATTTTCCTGCCGAACGATCGCGCTATTGAGCCGCAGATCACGGCCATCTACCGGCGCTTTGGCCTCAATGACCGCCAGATCGAGATCCTCGCCCGCGCGACGCCCAAGCGGGACTACTATTGCCAGTCCCGCCGGGGAAATCGGCTGTTCGAGCTTGGGCTTGGCGAAGTCGCGCTCGCGTTTACCGCGGCTTCGTTGAAGGCGGATCAGGCTCTGATTGAGCGGGTACTAGCCGAACACGGAAGCGAGGGTTTCGTCGCCGGCTGGCTTAGGGCACGCGACATTGGATGGGCTTGCGATCTCATTCCGCAGCTCGCCAAGGACGGAGGCTTCTGATGAGTCGTCTCCGTACGCTCTTGACAGCGAGTTTCATTGCAATTGTCGCTGCTCAAGCGCCTGGGCAGGCCGTGGCGCAGTTGGTCGTCTTCGATCCCAACAATTACGCGCAGAATCTACTGACGGCGGCGCGCGCACTGCAGCAGATCAACAACCAGATCACCTCGCTACAAAACGAAGCGCAGATGCTGGTCAATCAGGCCAAGAACCTGGCAAGCCTGCCGTACTCATCCTTGCAGCAGCTTGAGCAGTCGATCCAGCGCACGCAACAGCTTCTCTCTCAGGCGCAGCGGATTGCCTACGACGTCCAGCAGATCGATCGCGCGTTCTCCACCACCTACGCGCCGGCCTCTGCGAACATGCCTGACCAGACCCTTACCGCCAACGCACAAACACGCTGGCAGAACGCGGTGGCGGGTCTGCAAGACGCCATGCGGGTGCAGGCAACCGTCGTCGGCAATCTAGAAACCAACCGGACCCAGATGTCGGCTTTGGTGACAGCGAGCCAAGGCGCAGCAGGCGCGCTGCAGGCAAGTCAGGCCGGCAATCAGCTTCTGGCGCTTCAGGCACAGCAGATTGCCGATCTCACCGCCGCCGTCGCCGCACAAGGGCGAGCGCAAAACTTGGAGGCCGCTCAAAGAGCGGCGGCCCAGGACCAGGGTAGGGAGCAGCTGCGGCGTTTCCTGACCCGAGGTCGTTATCAACCGACAACCGTGCAGATGTTCCACTGATGATGACCAACAGACTTGAGCGGCTCCCGAGGGTCGCTGCCGTCTTCATTGCTGTCCTGGTCGTCGCTGCCTGCGCAATCCGCCTGCGCGACGACGAAAGTCACACCGAACCTCGCAGGTCCCTTACTCCGAAGTCCGACTCGACGGCGGCAAAGCTCGAGCAATGTCGTACCGTCAGTTCCGACGAGCGAGACGCTCTTCTCGAATGCAAAAAGATCTGGGCCGAGACGCGTCGTCAGTTCTTCGGTCAGAACGGGTCCTCAACACATCCGGAGGCGAATGCGCGACCTTCATCTCCAGTGCCGCCTAAGGACGAAAGCCGCCTCACATCGGGCTATCCATTCTTGCCAGCGCAAAGCGAGTGACCAATGGGTGGTACCGGCGTCATCGACCAGTTCTTGGAAACTTTCACTCGCTATATCGATTCCGGGTTCGGGTTACTAGGAGGCGACGTCGGATATCTCGCCACCACGCTCGCGGTGATCGATCTTACGCTGGCAGGCCTGTTCTGGTCCTGGGGCACAGACGAGGACATCATCGCCCGCCTCGTCAAGAAGACGCTGTTTGTTGGCGTCTTTGCCTACCTGATCGGCAATTGGAATAGCCTCGCCCGCATTGTCTTCGAGAGTTTTGCGAGCTTGGGGCTGAAGGCCTCGGGCACGAGCCTTTCGTCAGCAGACTTTCTGCGGCCGGGCCGTATCGCGCAAGTCGGACTCGACGCCGGTCGCCCAATCCTTGAGTCGATTTCGGGGCTGATGGGCTATGTCAGTTTTTTCGAAAATTTCGTCCAGATCGCGGTCCTGCTGTTTGCCTGGATCGTGGTGCTGCTCGCCTTCTTCATTCTGGCCATTCAGCTCTTTGTCACCTTAGTCGAATTTAAGCTGACGACGCTCGCCGGCTTTGTGTTGATCCCGTTCGGCCTGTTTGGAAAGACCGCCTTTGCCGCAGAACGCGTGCTCGGCAACGTGATCTCCTCCGGCGTTAAGGTTCTAGTGCTTGCCGTCATTGTCGGCATTGGGTCGACCTTGTTTGCGCAGTTCACGGCCGGGTTCGGCGGCAACCAGCCGACGATCGAGAACGCGATGGCGCTGGTACTGGGCGCTCTTGCCTTGTTGGGCCTGGGTATCTTCGGACCCGGTATCGCCAACGGTATCGTCTCCGGAGGCCCGCAGCTTGGTGCCGGCGCAGCCGTTGGCACAGGGCTGGCTGCCGGCGGCGTGGTCGCGGCAGGAGCGGGTCTCGCGGCCAGCGGCGCTGGACTGGCCGGCAGCGCAGCCTCCGGTGCCGGTGGCGCCTCCAGCGCGCTCCGGGCCGGTAGCTTATCCGGTACTGCTAAGGCGAGCGCTTCCGCTCCCGCAAGTCCCTTGCGCTCAGCCGCCGCTCGTATGGCTGGAAGCGGCCGTGGCGGCGATGTCGATGATCCTTCTTCAACGTCATCCGAAGGCACGCCCTCTTGGGTTCGTCGCATGAAGCGGGCGCAGACCATCAGTCATGGAGCGTCAGCCGCAACGCAAGCGGTCCGTTCAGGCGATCACGGCGGGAGCGGCGGATCTGTCGATCTCTCGCAGAAGGACCAATGACGCTCGATTTCTCGCACTCCGTTCTCAGTCCTGTCTTGAGGTCAAAGCATGTTCAAACGATCGGCCGTTCACTATGGCCGCGCGCCGGAGCCGGTAACTCCCTATCAACGAGCCGCCCAGGTTTGGGATGACCGCATCGGGTCGGCCCGCGTTCAGGCCAGGAACTGGCGACTGATGGCCTTTGGCTGTCTGGCCCTCGCCGCGGGATTCGCCGGAGCTCTAGTTTGGCAGTCAGCCCAAGGGACCGTCACGCCGTGGGTTGTTGAAGTTGACCGGCTAGGCGAGGCAAGAAGTGTCGCTCCTGCTAACGTGGCTTATCAACCCTCCGATCCGCAGATTACCTTTCACCTCGCCAGGTTCATCGAACATGTGCGTGGCCTGCCGATGGACGCCATTGTCCTGCGCCAGGATTGGTTGCGTGCCTATGACTTCACGACGGACCGCGGCGCGGCTGCGCTCAATGACTATGCGCGCAACAACAATCCCTTCGACAAGATCGGCAAGACACAGGTCGCTGTCGAAGTCTCGAGCGTTATTCGGGCGTCTCCCGACAGCTTTCGGATCGCCTGGATCGAACGCCGGTACGAGAACGGTCAGCTTGCCGTGACCGAACGGTGGACCGCAATTCTTACCATCATCGTGGAAACGCCGCGCGATCTCGATCGGCTGCGCAAGAATCCACTCGGCATCTACGTCAATGCGATCAACTGGTCGAAGGAGCTGGGATAGCCATGCCATCAAGTCTCGTTGCTGCGCTACAGAGGATTCAGCCGCGCCTGCCTCTGGGTCTTCTGATCTGTTTGTCAGCGCTCGGAGGCTGTACCGCGTTCAAGCCTCCCCAGATCAGCTATGACAGCGAAGTACCGTCACTTCCCGAACTGTCGGCGCTTGCCGACGATCGTCCGCGACCGTTGCATGTCCCACCGGTATGGAAGGCGGCACGCGGCGGCAAGAAGGGGGAGGCGAAGGAGCCGATCGAGCGAATTGAAAGCGCGAACGATGCCGCTCGTGTCGAGCCTCGCAAAACCGGCTACTTCAATGCCGTGCAGGTGTTCTCGTATAGTCCGGGTGCCCTTTATCAAGTCTATGCCGCGCCGGGACAGATCACGGACATTGCGCTTGAGCCCGGTGAACAACTCATCGGCTCGGGACCAGTCTCCGCAGGAGATACCGTGCGCTGGGTAGTTGGCGATACCGAGAGTGGCAGCGGCGACACCCGCCGTGTCCAC
>JGI24770J26754_10001557_pt1 | contig 16211 bp, 13 predicted proteins | sample LakOneMetagenome_FD_26754 | JGI IMG/M metagenome (IMG submission 26754) | reverse complement strand
ATCACCAAAAAAATGACGCACGAAAAATTGTATAAAAAAGTAGATAGCAATATTGACTGGCTGATCAAAGCCAGCAGGTTCTTTACAAAGATCGGCATCGGAAAGATCACCAATCGTTTTTTACCCATTTGTGATATCGAAGGAACGATCCCTAAGAACCTGCCCTATAGCCAGCTCAGGGAATTATGTGTACTGGATACCTTCGATATGTTCTCACCCGAACACGATCATCCTCAAAAAATAAATACGGTAGTGAAATGGTTTGAGAATTATGGGATGGAACAGGTTTGGGGAGGAAAGGTCTATTATGAGAATTGTGTAGCATCTGTTGTAAAAGGAATAAAAAAATAAGTGACTAAATCATAGAATGTCAAATATCAGTAACCTTATCAATCTCAGGAAAAATCCTGTCGCAAGATCCATAGGCATTTATACGTTCACTAATTTTTTTGCAAAGGGTGCCTCCTTCCTGTTGCTTTTTATTTTTACAAACCCGGTTTACATACTTCCATCCGAAAATGGCCTGCTCAGCCTTTTCAGCAACAGCCTGCTTTTCCTGATGCCGTTCATATCAATGGGTATCATCCATTCCACTTCAACAGATTTTTTTAAACTCGGAAAAGAAGAATTCAGGTCATTTTTTTCAACGGGGTTCGTAATGCCCGTTGTGATCACGCTGCTTTCCATCATCGTGCTTTTTTTCTTCAGGGATCATTTGCAAAAAGCATATGGCATGCCGCACCTATTCATCTGGCTGGTGCCTGTCATCACTTTTCTTACTTTTTGCAATGAGCAGTTCCTGAGCATGATCCGCAACAACAATGAGCCAATGGTTTTCCTGAAAGCCAATATGGCCAAAACGATCCTGGAAATGGGCCTGTCGGTATTGCTGGTCGTATTCTTTGCCTGGCGCTGGGAAGGCCGTGTGGCCGGTATCCTGGTATCATACCTGGCTGTGTGTTTTTATGCTTTTTATTATTTCAACAGCAAGGGGTATTTGTTTGGCAAGATCAAAAAGGAATATATCATCAATGAGCTGGTGTATGCGGTGTCGATCATTGCCATGCAGGCAAGTATTTTTTCCATGAGCTCGTCTGATAAATTTTTCCTTTCAAATTTCACAACGGATCACAATGAAACAGTAGGGATCTACAGCATAGCATGCATATTTGCGTCCATTGTTTTTTTATTCAGCTCTGCCCTGATCCAATATGTTTTCCCTAAAATATACAATTCCCTTTCCGAGCCGGAGATCAACTATTATTCTATCAGGAAACATCTTATATTTTATACAGGAGTACTGGCAGCAGGCACACTCATGATCATTATTGTAACACCCTTATTGTATCATTATTTCATCAATGCAAAATATCACCCGGCACTGAAATACACTTATATGTTATGCATCGCCTATTTTCTCTGGGCGGTCAGCTATTTTTTCTATTCATTCCTGTTGTATCACAAGCAAAAAAGAAAATTACTGGCACTGTCCGTTTGCTGCATATTGGTAAGCCTTGCCTGTAATTATTTTTTCATAAAAAGATGGCACGACCAGGGTGCAGCGGTTGCTGTGTTAACCTGTTACTCTATTGTTTTAATATTAACTTTATTATTTACAAAAGAATACTGGCAAAAACTTTTTATTCATAATAAAAGAACGCATCACACTTAATATAAAAAACTGATGAAAGAAGTTGTTTATAAGATACTGGATGTATTTACGGGCAGCAAGGGCCTCCGCAAGACCATCAATGGTTTTACCGTTAAGCTTCCAACCAGGTATATCAATTATTTCCCGGCCGATTATGAAGCAGATAATTTCTCATTCCTCAGAAAGCATGTAGGCCCAGGCGACCAGGTGCTTGATATCGGAGCACATATCGGCCTGTTTGCAACAGCGGCCGCACAACTAACCGGTAAGGATGGAAAAGTGTATGCCTTTGAACCTGCAGCCGAAACGCAGGCCCTGCTTAAACAAACCATTGCCATCAATCATTTTGAAAATGTAATAGAACCCCACCAGGAAGCCATGGGGGCGGCAAGCGGCAAGACCATCTTTTATGTTTCCGCCATCAAAGGCGATAACAGCAACAGCCTCGTATCTTATAAAGACGACAGGGAACTGCATGCCATGGAAGTGGATATGTTCAGCATCGATGATTTTGTAAAGCAGCAAAAATTGAATAAGCTGGCTTTTATAAAAATAGATGTGGAAGGAGCCGAATATGATGCGCTGACAGGTGCAACAGCTACGTTGAAAGACATGAGGCCTGCCTGTATCGTGGCCATTCACCCCGAACCCATTGCGGCAAAGGGCGATAGCCTGGAAAAGATATATGACCTGATCATTGGTTGCGGTTATAATATTTATTACGCGGATAAGATGATAAGCAAAGCTTACCTGTGTAATAACCGGGAACTGATAGACCTGCATATATTGCCTGTTTAAAGAATTGAAATTTTGTATTCCGTAAAATGAAAAAAACGATCCTTCACTTTATTTATGACCTTGAAAGAGGTGGTGCTGAGACCATGCTGGTAAGGGTATTGAAAGACCTGCCTGAATACAACAACATCGTTGTAACCCTGTATAAAGGAAATAAATTTGAAAAAGAACTGGTATGCAATAAATATATCTGCCTGAACATGCGCTCCCTGTTCTTCTTTCCCTTCATGGCCTTCAGGCTGCGCAGGCTGATCAGGAAACACAAAGCAGACATTGTACATACCCACCTGTTTTGGCCAACGCTTATCGCCAGGCTGGGCACACCAAAAAAAGTTCCGCTGATAACAACGATCCACGCTTTCATCGCAACATCGGTGGAATATAAAAAATGGTATATCCGTTTCCTGGATAAAAGTTCTTACGGCTTAAGAAAGTCTGTGATCATCGGCGTAGCCAAAGGAGCCACAAAAGAATATTTTTCATTTTTAAAGATGAGGCCTTACAAGAGTTACGCACTGTACACTTTTGTGGATGTGAACCATTTCAGGCTTGCTGGTTCTGCAGCACAAAAAAAGCATGATGGTTTCCGGCTGATAAGCATTGGCGCTTTGAGGCTGCAGAAGAATCACGAATACCTGGTAAAGGCATTTAAATTATTGAAGGGAGAAAATATCATGCTCGATATCTATGGCAGCGGCCCCTTTGAGCAGCGGTTGCAAAAAGCCATTGACGAATCCGGCGTAAATGTTACGCTGAAAGGAATGGTAACAAACATGAACGAAGTGCTGCCGCAATACGATCTCTTCGTGATGTCATCAACTTTTGAAGGTTTTTCATTGGGGGTATTGGAAACGATGGCCATGAAAGTGCCGATGTTATTGAGCGAAATTGTATCTTTCCGGGAACAGTGCGAAGACACGGCCATGTATTTCAGCCTGGATGATATTCATGACTTTGCAGCAAAAGTAAAACAGCTTGCAGCCGATGCGGCACTCCGTTCCCAATTAAGTGAAAGCGCTTACAAAAGAGTAGTTGGTAATTTTACCCTTGAGCATCACATGCAGCAACTGCGAAACATCTATTTGGAAAACTTAAAGGATAACTGATACAAGATGGATACAGAAAAAAAATATTTTGTGCACGAAAGCAGCTATGTGGATGATGGCTGTGAGATCGGCAACGGGGTAAAGATCTGGCACTTTTCTCATATCATGGGCAAATGCAGGATCGGTGACGGCACCAATATCGGCCAGAATGTAGTGGTAAGCCCCAATGTAGTGCTTGGCAAAAATGTAAAAGTGCAGAACAATGTTTCTATTTATGAAGGCGTTATTTGCGAAGACGATGTTTTCCTGGGGCCATCCATGGTATTCACCAATGTGATCAACCCGAGAAGCGGCGTCATCCGCAAGCATGAATATAAAATTACGCTTGTAAAAAAAGGAGCCAGTATCGGTGCCAATGCAACGATCGTTTGCGGGAACGAGATCGGGGAATATGCATTTATCGGCGCCGGTGCAGTGGTAACGAAACCTGTTCCTGCCTTTGCACTGATGGTAGGCAACCCTGCCAGGCAAAAAGGATGGATGAGTGAATTTGGCCACCGGCTTGAATTCAATGATAAGAATATTGCTGTGTGCGAAGAAAGCAAACAGGAATACCTGTTGGAAAATAATATTGTGAAACGAACCAGATAACATGAAAAATTTTGCATTGATCGGTGCCGGTGGTTACATCGCTCCACGCCACATGAAAGCAATAAAGGATACCGGCAATAATTTAATTGCTGCGCTCGACCGGCACGATTCTGTTGGTATATTGGATAGCTATTTTCCAGAAGCAAATTTTTTTACGGAATTTGAAAGGTTCGACCGCCACCTGGAAAAATTAAAACGGCAGGGCGTCAAAACAGATTATGTTAGTATTTGCAGTCCGAATTATTTACACGACGCACATATCCGTTTTGGCCTGCGCATTGGTGCCAATGCCATTTGTGAAAAACCATTGGTGCTGAACCCATGGAATATTGATGCGCTGGAAGAAATAGAACAGGAAACCGGTAAAAAAGTATTTACCATTTTGCAATTGCGGCTGCACCCTGCTATTATAGCATTGAAAGAAAAGATCGATGCATCGCCAAAGGATAAAAAATTCAATGTAAACCTTCAATACATCACTTCAAGGGGCAACTGGTACCACACGAGCTGGAAGGGTGATATACAAAAAAGCGGCGGCATCGCTACCAATATCGGTGTTCATTTTTTTGATATGCTGATGTGGATCTTCGGCCCGGCAAAACAAAATGAAGTATCCCAACATACTACAGACACTGCAGCCGGTATGCTTGAACTGGAGCGTGCTACCGTAAACTGGATGCTCAGCATCAATGAAAATACGTTGCCTGCAGCTGTGAGGGCAGCAGGCAAGCGCACTTTCCGCACACTTAGTATCGATGGCGAAGAGTTTGAATTCAGCGACGGGTTTACAGAACTGCATACACTTTCTTATTCCAATATACTTAGCGGTAAAGGATTTCCGCTGTCAGAAACAAGAAGGGCCATACAATTGGTGCATGATATCAGGAATTATGCTTCAAAAAAATAGGTTGTTAACGGTTGAGTAACATCCATTGTGTCAAACTCACTTTAATATTATGGCCCGGATCTGTTTGGGAGAAGATATAGATCATCAGCCTGACTGCTCATTCGTTTTGACATCAAAGTATCCAATTGATCTTTTAAGAACTAAAAATCACCGGGACAATTTTCCTGCCGGTCAAACGGTAATAATATAACTGATACAGATATGTGTGGAATAGCTGGCATAATTCATTTGAATACCCGTGAAGTAAATGTGGATGGGTTAAAGAAAATGACCGACACTTTATCTCACCGCGGGCCAGATGGAGAAGGCCAATGGATCAGCGATAGCGGTAATGTTGGCCTGGGCCACCGGAGGCTTTCGATCATCGACCTGAGTAATGCTGCTGCCCAGCCCATGCATTATATGAACAGGTACAGCATTGTTTTCAACGGCGAGATCTATAATTACATTGAGTTAAAACAGGAACTGCTGCAACAGGGTTATACTTTCAACACTGCTTCCGATACAGAGATACTCATCGCTTATTACGATTGGAAAAAAGAAGCCTGTCTCCAGGCATTCGACGGGATGTTCGCTTTTGCATTATATGATAATAAAGAAAATAAATTGTTTTGCGCCCGTGACAGGTTCGGTGAAAAACCTTTTTACTATCATTACAAACAGGGCGAATATTTTTATTTCGCCAGTGAAATGAAAGCGATATGGGCAGCAGGCATACCCAAAAAAGTTGACCCGGTTTTTATTTATAATTATATAACGGGCGGCTTCCTGTACGATCCGCTCGATCTTTCCAAAACATTTTACAGCAATATCAGTTGCCTGGAAAATGCTCGTTACCTGGACCTGGATATTTCCACGCTGCGATTTACTGTCAAACAATATTGGGATATTAACCTCAATAACCTCTGTCAATACGATTCACCGGATCTTATAAAAGAGAAGTTCCAATTCTTAATGGAACAGTCTGTTGAAAGAAGATTGAGGAGTGATGTTGCTGTTGGAAGTTCACTCAGTGGGGGATTGGACAGCTCCCTGATCGTATCATTGATAGACCGTATCAATAATAACAAAGTGCAGCAAAATACTTTTAGCGCCAGGTTCCCGGGTTTTCACAAGGATGAAAGTGTGTATATGGATATGGTGATAAAAAATTCAAACGTCATTCCCCATACCGTGGTACCGGATAATAACGGGCTGATCAAAGAACTGGATACTGTTTTTTATCACCAGGAAGAACCCTTTGGCTCCTCCAGTATTTATGCACAATATTGTGTGATGCGGCTTGCAAAGGAAAACAATGTGACCGTGTTGCTGGACGGGCAGGGGGCAGACGAGATATTAGCAGGATACCATAATTATTTCCCGGTTTATTTTAATGAATTGAAAAAGACAGACAGGCCATTGTACCTAACAGAAAAAGCAGCCTATGAAAACATGTTTGCCAACACACATAACTATACAGTCGAAGGGCACCCGGTGGTTTCACTGATGCGGCAATATTCACCGGCGGCAATGAAACATCTGAAAATATGGCGCCAGCGGAAGCGGGAATTTAAGAACCGCCAATTCAGCAAAGATTTTTTTACTGCATACCGCGACAAGCAATTTATAGAACCCGCCATGTCGCCTACATTGAATGGATATTTAAAGCAGCATATTGCTTCATCACTTCATACCTTGCTCAGGTATGCCGACAGGAACAGCATGTCGCAGAGCAGGGAAGTACGCATGCCCTTTTTAAATGATGAATTGGCCACATTCATTTTTTCCTTACCCGCTTCTTATAAACTTAAGAACGGCTGGACAAAATGGATCATGCGGTATTCTTTTGAAGACCGGATGCCGAAAGCAATTGCATGGCGCAAGGATAAGATCGGGTTTGAACCGCCGCAGCAGGACTGGATGGCGGATGCAGGCTTCAAAGACCTGATCATGTCGAACATTGAATTGCTCGTAAAGGAACGCATCCTGGATAAAAACGTTTTGAATAAGCCGGTGATGGCGCAGCAGGTGAATGACAATGGAAATATACATTCATGGCAATACCTGATGGCAGGTAAGATGATCGATGGTTAATTAAAAAATATGCAGATCAATAAATTGATAAATACAATAACAGAACAGGTATATTAGCAAGATCATATGCGATCAGTTTATTACATAATTCCAACCGGGGCAATAGGCGGTGCAGAAAAAAGGTTTATCGAACTTTACTGCCAGCTTGCAAAAGAAGGGACTGAATTCGATCTGCACCTGGTCATTTCCCAACAGCTTTATACTGCCATTAAAAACAATTCAACGATCTATGATCTTGTCCGCCCTCTTGAAAGCAGGCTAAAGATTTATGGTATCGACATCAACCAGCCAACGATCAGCTTTCAAAAAAAACTTTACCGGTTTGTTTGTGCGCACACCGGCAAGGATGACATCCTTCATTTCATACTTTCTTTCCCCACCTATATCTTTCCCTTAAAACATCCTAAAACGATTTATTCACTGACCGAAAGCAGCCTGGCCAATGTAAATATCAGGGGCAGGATATTATACCTGTTGAATATCTTTCGCTCAAAATATACAGACATACTCGACCCGGTTGTTTATGCAAAAGCCAGGAAATATTTCTTTTATAAAAAAAGACGCATAAGTATGACGCCGGGCAGTTTTACAAACACGGAAGTCTTTAAACCTGCTGATGGGTTTAAGAAAGAGAACTGGTTTGTTTTCCTGGGAAGGTTCTTTTATGTGAAACAGGTGACCAGGCTTTTGCGGGCCATCCCGGGTATTTGCAAAGAACTGGATGCAGCAGGGCATAGCGGTTATAAATTTATCTTTTTGGGATATGGGCAACAGGAACAGGAAATGCATGATATCATAGAAGCTGAAGAATTCAAGGATTTGCCGATCGAAATTAAAATGACCGGTACACCCGAAGCGGTACTGGCAAAAAGCAAGGTATTCTTCTCGGTCCAGTTGCGTAATAATTATCCTTCCAAAAGTTTACTCGAAGGGCTTGCGGCAGGAAATATTCCGTTGGTAACTGANGTAGGCACAACAAGGATGATCGCCAGGCCGGATTTTTCTTTTTATGTTCCCGAAGATTTTTCTGCAAACGATATTGCAACGCAACTTATTTCAATCCTATCTTTGAACGAAGATTCCCTGCTGCATAAAATGACATCCGCAAGGAATTTTGTAGAAACGAACTTTACCATCAAAGCTTCTGTAAAATATTATACGGAACTCTACCGGAAGCTCCAATAACCAGTAATCATTCTATGCTATTTTACTCGAAGCAGGACAAGGCCATCTTATTATTTCACCGTATCCTGCCGGAACGTGACCCTTTATGGGACCCCATTGACCCTTCTTTGTTTGAAAGAACATTGAAGTACATGCAAAAGAATTTTCATGTCATTACCCTGGATGAACTATTGTTTGAAAAAAATATTCATTCATCCAAACCATTGGCGGCACTGACATTTGATGATGGATACCGGGATTTTATGGATCATGCCATACCCATTATGGATGCTGCAAAAATGAAAGCCTCCATGTTCCTGGTCACGGATTGTATTGATAAAGGCATGCCCACCTGGACCTATATCGTGGATCATATCTTTGCAAATTCTGTAAAAATGGAATGGACAGGATTCGATCCTTCGGGCCTGCCTGATGAATACCGGAAGATGAAATGGGCAACCAGGGAAGAGAAAGTAAACTATTGCAGGAAATTCAAACAATATATCAAATGGATACCTTCTACTGAAAGGGATAGCATCATTAGCAGCCTGCTGGAAAATTTTAATGATGTGCAATATCCCCCGGGCATGATGATGAGCTGGGAAGAAGTAAGGCAGGTGCAGGCGGCAGGGTTTGGCATCGGTTCTCATTCAGTAACGCATCCGTCACTCGGTACGATCAGGGATGTTGACAACATAAGATTTGAATTGACCGAATCTGCGGGGAGGATCAAAACAGAAACAGGTGTAAACCCTGCTATCTTTTCTTATCCTGTAGGCAGCTATGATGAACGGGTAAAAAATATTGCCAGGGAAGTTGGATACAAAGCTGCGCTTGCGGTGAATTACAAAATGTATGATCCTGCAAAACAGGATCTCTATGAAATACCAAGGATCGAGTTGTACAACGAAAGCTGGCTAAAAACCAGGATGCGGATCAACGGTACATTCAACTACCTAAAAAAAATATTTAAATAATGAGGATCGTTCTTCTTTGCAACGCACAGCACAACCAGGTTGCATTGGCAAATAAGATAGCAGGGCGGTTTCAGCTGGCAGGCATCGTCATTGAAAAACAGCAGGGCAATAAAAGACCCAAACGATCTTTCTCTAAATTATTTGAAAAGCTTTTAAACAAAACGGTTTTTATTTCTCTTCGCAATGCCTGGTTCGGGATGCTGGAACATTATAAAAATATATATCCTTCCTTTCCTGCAGCCAGGTCCATATCAGTAAATAATATCAACGATCCCGAAACGGTCGATTTTATCAATGAACTCAAGCCCGACCTGTTGATGGTATCGGGAACATCGCTTGTTAGAAAAAATATATTGGAACTTCCCATACCACTTGGCATTATTAACCTGCATACGGGCCTGTCACCTTATATTAAAGGCGGTCCGAATTGTACCAATTGGTGCATTGCTGATAACAAAATGCACCTGATCGGCAATACTGTGATGTGGATCGATGCCGGCATTGACAGTGGCGACCTGCTCTGCACCGCATTGACTCCTTTGACGGGCCGGGAGACCCTGTTGGAACTGCATATAAAAGTGATGGAACATGCCCATCGCATCTACCTGGATGCCGTGCAACAGATCAAAGATGGCCCGGGCAGTTGCCCACGTGTAAAACAATCAGGTATAGCCGAAGGCACTGTTTATTATAACAGGCAATGGAACTGGAAGGCAAAGCTTGCCCTTTTACGGAACATGAAAAAGATGCCTGCATATTTCAGTTCGGAGAAATATTTAAAAGACAAAGCCACTGTCATCACGGTTGATTTATAGTTATCAGGTTGGTAAACATGCCGATGAATGAATTATGGGTTACATAATTCGTTAAATTCGCAGCTGCTAAAATTCTGATTCATGTGCGGTATCGCAGGATTTATTGATTTCAACAACGCCTCATCACAGGATATACTCAAACAGTGTACGGATGTACTTGCTCACCGTGGGCCAGACGGCAGCGGGTATGAATTCTTTCAACATGATCATTGCCAGGTTGGGCTTGGGCATCGCCGGTTGTCTATCATAGACCTCAGCAGTGCAGCTTCACAGCCCATGTGGAACAAGAACTGCTGTATCATCTTCAATGGCGAGATATATAATTATGCGGAGGTGAAAAAGGAACTGGAGAAATTAGGCCAGCAATTCATCACGCATTCGGATACGGAAGTGATATTACACGCATGGGACCAATGGGGAACAGCGATGGTTGATCATTTTATCGGCATGTTCGCTTTTGTGATATATGATAAGGAGAAGAAAGAACTGACCTGTTTCCGCGACAGGGCCGGTGTAAAGCCTTTTTATTATTACTGGAAGGACGGGTTGTTCTTATTTGCATCTGAGTTAAAAAGTTTTCACAAACACCCGGGCTTTAAAAAAGAAATAAACCAGCAGGCCCTGCATGAGTTCCTGCAATACGGTTATATCATGGCCCCCTTATCGATCTTCATGGATACGCATAAACTGGTGCCGGGGCATTACCTGCAGTTTTCAACCACTGCAAAAAATTATGCTGTTACGAAGTACTGGGATGTATATGATTTTTACAACCAACCCAAGATTGATATCAGTGCTGAAGAAGCAAAAGAGCAGGTAGAAAAATTATTGATATCGGCCTGCCAGTACCGCATGGTGGCTGATGTACCGGTAGGCGTTTTTTTAAGCGGCGGTTACGACAGCACTGCAGTTACCGCCATCCTGCAATCGCACCAGCAGGAAAAATTAAAGACCTATACCATTGGTTTTTTTGAAGAGGACCACAATGAAGCACCCTTTGCAAAAAAAGTAGCGGCGCATCTTCAAACAGATCATACAGAACATTATTGTACTACCAAAGAAGCCCAGGAGATCATTCCCGACATTCCTTTTTATTGCGATGAGCCATTCGGCGATTCATCGATCATTCCAACAACACTTGTAAGTAAACTTGCCCGCAAGGAAGTAACGGTTGCATTAAGCGCCGATGCAGGTGATGAAACTTTTGCAGGTTATAATAAATACCCGCTGGCACTTGATTTCTTAAAAAAGATAAACCAGGTTCCGGATATATTAAAGAAGCCTGCGGGTAAGATCCTGAATTATATACCAAATGTTTTGCTGGAGCAGATATCCGGCAACACGGCAGTGGCCATAAAAAAACAACGCTTATCCGACCTGTTCCAGCAACCGGCCGTTTCGGCATGTTCGATCATGGATGTATTGCTTTCGCAGGTTTATACCACGCAGCAACTGGAAAACCTGCTTAGCAATAAAGTGGTAAAACCCTCTTCTTTCTTTGATACGGAAGAAATGCTGAATGCTTCGCTGGGCGAGATAGATAAGATGCTTGCCATGGATTATAAAACTTATATGCCTGATGATATATTGGTGAAAGTTGACAGGGCAGGCATGTGTACTTCACTGGAAGGAAGAGAGCCATTGCTTGATCACCGTATCATCGAATTTGCAGCAAGGCTCCCGGAGAACCTGAAAATAAAAGGCGACAATAAAAAATACCTGCTTAAAGAGATCGTACACGAGTATGTTCCGAAAGAAATGATGGAACGCCCTAAGATGGGATTCGGCGTACCGGTTTTTTCATGGCTCAGGGACGACCTGCGTTATTATGCCGACGAATATATGAGCGATGCGGCTTTTGAAAAGCATGGCTTGTTTAAAATGGATGGGGTAAGGATCATCATCCAGCAATTTTACAAAGGCGACCGCAATTACAACAACCTGTTCTGGTACCTGCTTATGTTCCAGATGTGGTATAAAAAATGGATGGCATAAGTAATTAAACAATCCTGATGAAGAAGATCCTTTTCATTTCTTATGATGGTATGACCGATCCGCTGGGACAAAGCCAGGTGATACCATATCTCTCAGGACTTACAAAATTCGGTTACCGCTTTACCATATTAAGTTGCGATAAGCCCGAAAAATTTTCAGCCAATAAGCAATATGTAGAAAAGCTGATCGAAGGGCTACCGATAGAATGGGTGAGCATTCCATACCATAAAGATCCTCCCGTGCTTTCATCCATATATGATTACCGGGCACTGAAGAAAAAAGCAAAAGCGCTTCATGCAACAGAGCCGTTTGATATGGTTCATACCAGGCCCGGCCTTCCAACCCTGGTTGCTTTGTGGATGAAAAAAAAATACGGCATCAAATTCCTGGATGATGTAAGAGGATTCTGGGCAGATGAACGGGTGGATGGAGGCATGTGGAACCTGAAGAACCCGCTGTTCAAAGCAGTATACCGGTTTTTTAAAAAACATGAATATGAATGCCTGGAATTGTCGGATCATGTTACCTGCCTTACTTATGCAGCAGAAAAAGAAATGCATAGCTGGACAAATATTAAAAAGCAGCCCTTGCTTATAGAAGTGATACCATGCAGCGCCGACCTTGAATTATTCGATCCCGCCAATATTGACCCGGCCCTCAAAGAACGATTCCGAAAAGAGCTGAACATACAACCGGGCGATATGATCTTTTCTTATCTCGGTTCTATTGGTGGCTGGTATCTTACAGATGAGATGATGCGTTTGTGTAAAATGATCGCCATGAAATTTCCTTCAGCAAAATTCTTATTTATTTCACCGCATCGCCATGAAGTGATCGAAGCTGCAGCAGCAAAACAAGGCCTGGATGCCGGCAGGATCATTACCAGGCAGGCCAGCAGGCACGAGGTTCCCGTATTGCTTTCTTTCAGCAGTTACTCTATATTTTTTATCAAGCCATGTTATTCAAAAATGTCTTCCTCGCCAACAAAGCACGGAGAGATCATGGCCATGGGCATACCGGTGATCACCAACAGTGGCGTTGGGGATGTAAAGGAAATCGTAAATAAATATAATGCAGGATTTGTGCTGGATGATTTTTCTGAGAAAGCATTTACTGATGTAATAAACAGTATCTCTGCCGGAAATAATTTCAANAGGGAAACAATAAGAAAGGGTGCATTTGATTTTTATGCGTTGCCCGAAGCAATCAATCGATATAGAAAAGTATATGATGCGATCTTCAACGCATAATTCACGAATGACCCGAATAATCTTTTGTATTTAATTCGTGTAATTGCTTTAAAAAATTCGTGTTATAAAAACCTATAGTTTCTTCCCGATCGCATGATAGAATGGTGATAAAGGGCTCGTCACAATTTGCTCCAGGCCGCAATTCCGCATCATTTCTTCCACCTGTTTTTTGGAGAACCTTTGTTCCAGCCTCGTACCAAATTTATCCAGGGCATCATTGCGGATCACGAAAAATGATTTGTTGTTATAAGCGCTCAGTGGCATCCGGATGGCGATCTTCCTCAGGCCGATCAATACCAGGAAGCGAACCCATAATACCAATGGCATATAAATTACGATCGCAAGCACATCACAAACAAAGCGCTTGATACCTGCCGGGAGCCTGCATACAATTTTCCTTATCAGGTTACTGAGCCAGTATAAAGTTTTAAACCACCAGCCCCTTGTTTCAAGGTTGTGATAGAGATAGCAATAAAAATATCCCCCCTTCTTAACTTTTTTTACGCAGTCCTTCATGGCTTGCTGCGTATCGGGAATATGATGAAGTACACCAACGCTCATGGCAAAATCAAATGTCTCATCATCGAACGGGATCGTTTCTGTACTGGCCTTGCTAAGCCTTACGTTTTCAATTTTGCCCAGTAATTTATCGGCAGCATAGATGGCATTGCTTGGATCTATCGCTTCAATGAAGCCGGCTTTTTGCGTAAGGAATTTTGTCCACCGGCCGGTTCCGCAACCAATATCAAGTGCATAAGTGTTCTTATTTACGATATCATCATTGAGCAGGTCGAAATATTCTTTGGCGATATCTGTGATGATCTCATCTGAAAAATCATGAAATTTAAGCCACTCATCCCCGAATGAACGCACCACTTCCTTGTCAATATTTCCACCTTCGGTAGAGAATACTGCAATTTCCCGGTTAACGGCCTTCACGTATTTTAAAGGTGGCTTGTTGAATGTAGCTTTCATTTTTTAGAATGGGCAAAAATAAGGGATAACCTTGTTTGCAGGAACTCTAATTTTACCGGCTATATGAACGATCCTTTTTTTAATTTGGATGATTGATGAATGAAAGTTTATTTTGCTTTCACAACATTCATATAAAACGCAACTCTTACCATGGCTTACCGTTATTTAATTATTGGCTCGGGGTTTTCGGGATGTGTGCTTGCCAATTGCTTAATAAAAAATATCGATTGCCGGGTGGATATCCGTGATGAGCGGGAACATATGGGAGGCAACTGTCATACTTCACGTGATGAAGAGTCAGGCATCATGGTTCACCATTATGGCCCGCATATTTTCAACACCGACAAAAGGGAAATATGGGATTACGTGAACAGTTTTGGCGAATTCAGGCCATATGTTCACCGGGTAAAAGCGCAAAGCAAGGGAAAGGTTTATCCGTTGCCGGTGAACCTGCTTACGATCAATCAATTCTTTGATAAAAATTTTTCACCGGCAGAGGCGAAAGCTTTTTTGGAAACGCTGGGTGATAAGTCGATCACCGAAGCAAATAATTTTGAAGAACAGGCATTGAAGTTCATCGGCAAAGATCTTTACAAAGCTTTTTTTTACGGCTATACCAAAAAACAATGGGGATGCGAACCGACAGAACTGCCTGCATCCATTTTAAAGAGGATACCGGTAAGGTTCAATTACGATGACAATTATCACAACAATCTTTATACAGGGATACCGGTTGACGGTTATACGGCCATCATGCAAAAGATGATAGATCATCCCAACATCAACCTTTCCTTAAATACGAAATTCCACCCCTGCGATGATGTAAGTGCATACGACCATGTTTTTTATACAGGACCGCTGGATGCTTATTTTAATTACAGTGCAGGAAGGCTGGGTTACAGAACGGTTACTTTTGAAAAGCATTATGCCGACAATGATCACCAGGGTGTATCCCAGATGAATTTTTGCGATGAAGAAATACCTTATACCAGGGTAGCGGAGCACAAACATTTTACGCCCTGGGAAGATCATGAAAGAACTGTTTATTTTAAGGAGTTCAGTAAAGAAACAGGCGCCGGTGACCTGCCTTATTATCCCAAGCGCCTTGCTGCAGATAAAGAGATATTGATGCAATACCGTAAACAGGCAACTTCGTTAAAAGGAATTTCTTTTTTAGGAAGGCTTGCCACTTATCGTTACATGGATATGCATCACGTGATCGGCGAAGCCAGGCAGTTTGCTGCTGATTTTTTGGAGGCTTTTAAAAACAATAAACCCCTGCCCGTTTTTTCCAACGAAGAAAATCTTTAGTGTTCAACATGCCCCCGACAAAAAAAATATTGGTCATATGCCCTCACCCGGAAAATATAGCGCCGGGGCAGCGGCTTAAATATGAACAGTATTTTGATCATTGGCGGCAAAATGGGTATGAGATCAAAGTGTCTCCTTTCTTCTCCAACAGGATGCAAAGTATTTTGTACAGCAAACGCAATAAGATCGAAAAGATATTCTGGGTATTGAGCGCCTATTTAAAAAGGATCGGCACTCTTTTTACACTAAAGCAATACGACCTGGTATATGTTTTTTTATGGGTAACGCCATTTGGATATCCTTTGATGGAGAAGTTGTATGTAACCATGAATAAGAACATGGTATATGATATCGACGATGCTATTTTTATGAAGGCACAAAGTATCATGAACAGGTCGATTGATTTTATCAGGGGAAGAAGCAAGCCGTTCTTTTTAATGAAGCATGCAAAGCATGTAATTGCCTGCACTCCTTTTTTAACGGATGTAGCAGTTACTTATAATAAAAACGTTACGGATATTTCCTCTACCATTAATACGGATACATACCAGCCGGTGAATAATTACCGCAATGATCATAAGATGATACTCGGTTGGAG
>JGI24770J26754_10001550_pt1 | contig 16254 bp, 17 predicted proteins | sample LakOneMetagenome_FD_26754 | JGI IMG/M metagenome (IMG submission 26754) | reverse complement strand
TACGATTTTGTTTTAAACTATCACTTTTAAGTATTTATGAATAACACAACAGCTTTCAATACAACTTTTGAACCCGCTTTAGTACAGGAAATGCATGAATTTGGTGAGGTGATGAATTTTAAAGAAGGCGATATTATCATGGATTATGGAAAATATATCCGGATGATGCCGATTGTTATAAAAGGCACTGTAAAAGTGTTTCGAATGGATGAGAACGGAAAAGAGATTTTGTTGTATTATTTATCCAGCAACGAAAGTTGTTCCATGGCTTATAGCTGTTGCGTAGAAGCTAAAAAAAGTGAAGTAAAAGCGATAGCAGAAGATGATGTTGAATTGATTGCCATCCCACACATAAAATTAGATGAATGGCTATGTAAGTACTCTAGCTGGAAAAACTATATCATGCGTAGTTTTAATGAACGCTTTTTGGAATTGCTGAAATCTATTGAAAGTATTGCTTTTCACAAATTAGATGAACGCCTGATTGGTTATTTAAAAGAGAAGCAACGCCTTTCAGGTTCGGCTGTTGTTAAAGCATCACATTATCTTATCGCAGATGAATTGGCTACATCAAGGGTGGTGGTTTCCAGGTTACTTAAGCAATTGGAAAATGATGGCAAGATATTATTATACAGGAATGAGATAAAAATTTTAAAGGGGTTCTGAACTTTGCAATTTTCAATGCAGAAACTCAGATTATTGTCCGTGCAAATACTCATGCAAGGTTAAAAGTACATTCCGAAGAAGGCAAGGGAACACAGTTCCTTCTTTTTTTCGAACGCATATCAGCGGTGAGCCAACATATCAGGTGATATCATCATCCCCAGAATTGTAAATAGACCAGCAGCCCGGCAGCGATCGACATGATAACAAGCGTGGCAAATCCTAAAATATTGGCAACCCTTCCATTCACAAATTCTCCCATGATCTTTTTGTTGTTGGAAATGTGCAGGATGATCGCAATGATAACGGGAGCAGTGATGCCATACAGGATGGCAGTGTATACCAGTGCCTTGATGGGAGAGATGCCGACATAATTCAGCGAAAGGCCGATTATCAGCGAGATCGCAATAATGACATAAAAACCTTTGGCCTCGTGAAATTTTTTATCCAGGCCCTGTTCCCATCCAAAAGTTTCAGTAAAGATGTATGAAAGCGAACCGCTCAATACAGGGATCGCAATGAGGCCTGTACCAATAACGCCCATCGCAAAAAGAAGGTATGCCAGGTTGCCTGCCAAAGGTTTTAATGCCATCGCCGCCTGCTCAACCGTATCGATCTGGTGAATGCCACCCTTGAATAAAACAGTGCCTGCAGTGAGTATGATAAAGTACATGATGAAACCGGAAAATCCCATCCCGAAATCAACATCATTGTTCATGGCATGAATGATCTTTTTGTCAACGATGAGCATCTTTTTCTTATTCTTCATTTCTTCCACTTCCACCGATGCCTGCCAAAAGAAAAGATAGGGTGAGATGGTAGTGCCCAATATGCCTACGAGAATGGCAACAAAATCCTTATCAAACTTTATGGTTGGGATGAACGTTGACCGGAGGATCGCCGCGTAATCCTGTTTATACAAGAAAGGAACCACCAGGTAAACCAGCATCACGATGCATAGATACTTAAGTACGGCGGCTATTTTTACATAAGGAAGATATATGATCAACCCCAGCAATATTACCGTGAAGATGACACAGAAATAGGTTGCATCAATGGAAGGGAATAATAAATTTCCGACTGCTCCCATCCCGGCGATGTCGGCACCAATATTCATCACAATGGCGGGAAAGCTGAATAACAGCATCAGGTACAAAATGGGTTTTGGATAATATTTTTTAAGGGTGCCGGTCAAACCCTGTGAAGTAACCAGGCCGATCTTTGCACACATCTGCTGAATGGCTGCCATCAGCGGAATGGTGATCAGGCATGTCCACAATGTTGAAAGCCCATAAGCAGCGCCCGCCTGTGAATAAGTCGCTATGCCGGATGGATCGTCATCACTTGCACCTGTTACCAGGCCGGGCCCGAGTACTTTCCAAAAACGTAAAAATTTAAACGGCTTTTTTTTCCTGATCATATTTTTATGGCTGTTGATCGGCCTTGAACCGGCAATGGGAATTAATAAAAATTACTTTCTATACCGAAAGTAACAAATACTAAATTGTATATCGAAATATAAAATGGCTTGGGAAATTCCCAATCGGTCCGGGAAAATGAATTGTACAACTAAGGTCACAAACTGTGACCTTAAAACTGGCTGCCAACGAGATTAAACCCCCAGCTTTTTTATTTTTATGATCTGCAGAACGAGGTAGATCATCGTTCCCCATACTGCTATCACAATGCTATAGGCCATCAGCAATAACCAGTAAGGTGTTCTGAAACGGGTCGTCCACAAAGTGCGAAGGTTAAAAAAGCTGTTATCTGTTTTCAATACGGTTCCCCAGGGAACTTTTTGTTCCACCTGCAGGTTGCCGAACTGGTCGTTGTCTTCAACTTTTGCTGCAATGGTATAGTTCCCTTTGCTATCACCGGGCAGGCTGTCTTTCTTTAGTTCAACAGTAACTGTGCCGGTGGAATCAGTGGTATAAGTGGCTTCATCGCCTGCAGGAAGAATGCCGCCCAGGCGAACGATGCCGATCTTTAATTCAACATCTTTGACNGGCACCCATGCATCATTTTCCAGCTTCAGNACAGAAGCGGTGATGCTTCTCACGCCATCGGCAGTGGCCGTATCCAGTTTGATCTTTGCCTTGCTGATGGCATAATCTGAAATGATCTCNTCATCNCCCGCCTTAACAATGAATGTATGTTGTGGAGATGCATCCCAGGCTCCTTTTAGTGATACCGGGATAAATGTNTTTGCTTTTCCTTCTTCATTGGTAACAAGTTTTGCAACCAGGTTTGCNGCACTGCTGCTGTCAAGGAACAGGTCGTATGTTTTATGTTGCTGCGGCGTAAAGACCTTATTTTTTTTCAGCGAGCTTTCCAATACCAGGTATTGCATGCTGTTATTATTGCTGAAGTATTGCAGCTTTACAATTTGTTTGGAAGCAGTGTCGTCCTGTGCTGCCGTTCTTTGCTGCATCAATAAAAATAATATGGAGAACAGGATCAAAAATTTACCGGCCTTAATCTTTTTCATGTTGTTCGTTTTGTTCGGTGATCGTTTCCTGGATCGGGATAATGGGATATATCCTTGCAAAAAATGTGATGATCAATAAAACCCCGGCCATCGATCCCATGGCAATGGCCCATTCTTCCCAGCTTGGAAAATAATGTTGATAGCTATCCGGAACATTTTGCATGGGTAAGAAAGGGTGCAGTAAAGTTGGTGTAACGATCAGGTACCGTTTGAACCAGGCGCCGATCACGATCATGATGCCTGCAATGAACATGGGAAGCGGTTTCCTTCCTTTCCTGAATAATAATATAAGGATCGGGATGATCATGCCTACCAGGATCGCAAACCAGAACATCACTGAATATTCACCGGTGAATAATTCTGATAAATGGGCGGCTTCGGATTTTTTCATTTTAAATGCAGGAACCAGGTATTCATTCACATTAAAATAAAGATAGAGCAAAGCAAGCAGCACCACGATCCTTCCCATCTTTTCAAAATGCATTTCCCTGATATAATTTTCAAGCTTATAATACCTGCGGAAAACATACATGGCAACAACTACTGCACCTGAACCAACCAGGAATGCACCCGAGATGAAATATGCACCGAAATTAGTGCTGTCCCAACCTGGCCTGTACGTGGTGGCAAACAACCAGGATGTAACCGTGTGTATACTGAAAGCAACCGGTATGATGAGTATGCAAAGGATATTGATCGAACGGTCGCTGATGCGGAATTGTTCTTTGGTTCCTTTCCAGAATGAGCCCTGGAAGCGATAAAGCCGGTTGAGTTTCTTACCGGATTGTTCTTTGAATTTTATCAGGATCTTCAGGTCGGGCAACAACGGAAAATATAACAGCAGCAGGCTTATAAAAAAATAAGTTGTTATCACGATCACATCCCACATGATCGGCGATTGTATACGCCCGTGCAACAGCAGGTTCATGAATCTTTCCGGGCGCCCCATATCAACAATGATGATGAGTGAAGCAAATACGATGGCAGACACNGCAATGATCTCTGCGATCCTTGTCAGTGGTGTGCTCCAATGTACGTTCGCCAGCCGGAGGATAGCGGTTATCAATGAACCNACCAGGCTGATGGCCACGAAGAAAACAAAGTTGGAAATATAAATNCCCCAGGAAACATAATCCCTCATGTGCGTTACGATCAATCCNTATCTCAATTGACGGTAGTATGCAAATGCACCGACCAGGCAAATGATGATCAGCGCTGTTGTCCATATCATACCACGCCTGCCGAATTTTTGGGGAAGAAGGTCCCTGGTGATTTGCTCAGGGGTTAAAGAAGTTAAATTTTCCACGATCAGTTATTTAGTGTTAGCTGGTTTTTTTTCACTGCTTTCATTTTCGAGGCCGGATTCATAAGGGAAATTCCTGTTCACGGGTGGCAGGTAATAAACACTGGGCTTTGTGCCAAGGTCTTCCATTAACCTGTATCCTGCTTTTTCTTTTATCAGTTCGCTGAAGCGGAATGTTTCGGCGCCGTTGGTTACAGAATCTTCATTCATATCTCCAAACATGAATACACCATTCGGGCAGGCAGAAACGCAATGCGGTAATTCGCCTTTCCNGGTCATGTCGGGACAGAAATCGCATTTACCAACAGTTCCTTTTTTCTGTGGCATACTTGTTTCACAACTGTAGTGTTGTTCTGCAACTTCTTTGGTAAGAACGGGCTCGTCCCAGTTGAATACCCTGGTTGAATAAGGGCATGCTGCCATACAAAAACGGCAACCGATACAACGGTCACTATCGATCAATACAATGCCATCCTGTCTTTTGAAAGTAGCATCCACGGGGCAAACCTTTACGCAGGGCGGTTCATCGCAATGCATGCAGGTGGTGGGTTGCCAGTAAGGAGCAGTATGATCTGCATCTTCCATTCCCAATACTTTGATCCAGTTTTGCCCCGGGTGAACCTGGTGCATGTGATTGCAGGCGCTCTGGCATTTTCTCAGGTTCTTGCAACGGGCCAGGTCGATCACCATTACAAATTTTTTACCGGGGATGCCACGTCTTTCTTCAGCATTGGATAAATGCGGGAGATCGGGTATGGGTTTCAGGAAGGCTTTGTCAATTTCAATTACTTCCCCGTTCACCGAAAGCAGTTTTACTTTCTCGCCGGTAAGCGCTACTTTTTCTTCGGGAGCAAAGGGATTGTCTTTATCATTACATCCTGTTACCACTGCGGCTGCTGCCAGCAAACCGGTGAACAGGAAGTCACGCCTTGAATTATTATCACAGCTATTTTTACCACAATTACAGCTCATTGCTATTGGTTTTTATTGTGCAGGTTATTTCTTTACCCATTGCTGCAATTCCTTGTCACTGATCTTTCTTGCAGAGTGGATGATGATGTCTTTGTTTATTTCTACCAGCTTGCCGTCCTGGGTAAGCATCCTTACCATATCCTTTTTAGCCGGCTCATTATTTTTTGTTGGCTTGCTTAAAAATTTTAAAGCAGTAACGGAAGAAAGTGCAGCAGCGGTCCATAGCAGGAATTTTTTTCTGGAAGTAGGTCTTTTTTCGTCTTGCATTATGTATCGTTATGAGCCATAAAGCTAAAGGAGGAAGAGAGCCTTACCTATTACCTGCCTCATTACAAGACATGATTAAGATCATGTTCATAAAAAAAGGTGGTTCGCCTGCAAACCATCTTTAAAATATCGTGTACCGGGCTGTTAGTTTTTAAAATAAGATTCCAGGGCGGTATCTATATTCATCATGTCGATAAGGAGGGGATCTTTTTTTTCATCAAACAGCAATATGCCGCTTATGTCGTTCTTGCTGTCCAGGTCTATTAGGGCCCTGCTTTTATCTGCTTTTACAAAAATGAGCCACCTGGCGCTGGAAGTTTCGATGATGTGGATCTGTGGCCAGTTTTTTTTCAACAGCATGCGGGCATTTCTCATTTGATAAAAATATTCATGGGTCATGCTTTCAAACACTTCTTTCTTATTCACCGATCTTATTTTTTCCAGTTGGAGCGGATCGGGGTTATAAAACACGGCGCATGTTGAATGGATCAGCAGGCTGTCGTTGTTGCTGGCTGCTGGCTTTAAAAAGTTTTGCCTGGGTGCCGGGGCTGCCGGCTGATCGTTTTTATTTTCATTGTTGCCTTTACAGCCAATAAAAAGCATTGCCAAAAAAATGGTGCTGATCATTATGCTGGCCCGTTGAAATGAATTATTTTTTTTCATCGCTGTTATTAAGCTTTATAAAGGTATAAAGCCTTTACCATCATTAAAAAAGCCTTTAATGAATTTCACTAAAGACTTTTTCTTATTCCTATGGATTGGTCAAAAAGCTATTAATAGTTCCACAACCTGGTAATATTAAAGCCGATCACAAACTGCCCGCCCTTTGTTTTGGTACCGTCATTTTCGGTATAGCCAAAAGGATTGTTTGCATTATAAAGATTATTCTGTTGCGGGCTCAGCAATGAATAGTTACCTGCAAAGATCTGGAAGGAGTGGCTGCTCGTATTCATCTCAAATCCGAAAGAAAAATTAGGATGTGGGTTTTTAGTAGCATGTTTTGTAAGCGGCTGGTCATAGTTGATCATGAATGACATTACATTGGTCAGCTTATACCTGGCAGACAAGGCAATGGCAAAATGATCGAACTTCATCTTTTTGAATATGGCCGTACCTGTGCTATCGTTCTTGGTATAATAGCCTTCCACGGCATTCTGGTGAGAGATGCTCGGCGCTACCTGCACAGAAAGTTTATTTGTGATCTTGCGTGCGATCATGATCTGGTGGAAATAAGAAAGCCGTTGCGACTGGTATTTGAAAATGGTTTTGTCCTTGTCTTTCCTGGTATCGTACGCCATATTCACGTAGTAGCTAACACTCACAGGATACTTTCCTTTTGTTTGTGTAATGATCGCATACTTTGCATTGAGGTCCCCGAGCATTTTATTTTTAGTGATGCCGAAACCTACATTCAATTTATTGATCGGGGAATAGTTTACGCCGAGCCTGATATTGGAGGGAGCAAAGAATCCCCAAAAATCCTGGTAGCCGTTCTGAACGGTTCCAAAGCGGTGCTGTATGTCTATTTCCAGTGTTCCTTTCACCGGCACCATCACTGTTTGATTGTCGATGATCCAGATACTTTGAAAAGTATTTTTTACCGGCTTTCTTTTGGCAGGGCCTGTTTTTTCTGCAACGGTGCCTGTGCTGTCCTGTGCGGTTACGGTTGACTGGCCCAGGAACAGGCAGGCAGCAACGCATACAGGTATTGCGAACAAGCGGTTGGATATTTTTATTTTCAGTTTCATTTGATTGATTTTTGTTGATCACTTAATTATTGGGAACGCCATTCCTGATCCAGTCATATATTTTTTGCCTGTCTGCAGCAGCAGGAATATAAGTTTGCATTTCTCCATTGATCATTTTATAGATGATACTTTCTTTTGGAAGGATGGTATTTACGAACCCGCCATTCACAATTGCCACATACGACCCACCCAGGGTCATATTGGGGTTGTGCCCACCCGCAACATGGCATCCTGCCAGTGCACATTTTGTGCTAACCATTGGTGCGATATCGTCTTTAAAACTTACAGCCTGTGGCGGTGCATCGGGGTTATAGGCAGCTTCAGGAAGAAGCACATCCTTGTAACAACCGATCAAGGCGATCCCTATCACAAAAAAGAAACCTGTGAATATTATTATCTTTTTCATTGTAATTCTTTTTTATGATTACTTATTGTTGAAGTTCATGTTACACTCGATATCGATCTTGTCAGCAATACTGGTACTTACAACACCATAATCCCTGCAGTCGAATTGGAATTTTAATTGCAGACCAAAAACACTATAGCCGGCTGCAGTTCCAAACTGCACATATGATTTTGATATATATTTTAACCGGCCCACAACTGAAGTAGTAAGCGGTGCAGCCAACAGGCCTTTCCAGGTGAGGTTAAATGTAACAATGTAATCATTGCTGGCGGGGTCAAATTTAACTTCGGTGGTCTTGATCTTGGCCAGGTTGGTTAATGTAAGATTTTGTGTACCACTTACAATAGGCACAGTTCCCATGGCGGCAATATTACATCCGGCATCACGCCCCGGTTCGCCGGTATTAGATGTATTGATCTGGACATAACCATTGAAATAGGTTTTGCTTGGGTCATTTTCATAAAAGGCCCAGGAAGTATCTTTCAGTGGTTGGCCGGTTGTAACATAATTGATCATTTCAGGATCTGTTACATCGTGCATGCCAAATTGATTGAATCTGCCGGTAAGCAAACCTGCCGCTCCTACATAATTGGTAGACCACATGCTATTGGAGTGAACCTTGTCGAGTTTCCACTGTGTTGTATCTCCCACAACCATATTACCAGGCAGGTGAATATTATTGCCATGGTTAATGATCACGGTGTTTGTGGCTGCCTGTGGAAGTGCATCTTCTTTATGCGTGCAGCTGGCTATATATCCATAACCGCTTATAAGAACCAGCAGGAGCAATAAGATTTTATTATTAAGAAGTTTCATAAAAAAAGTTTTTTGTAAATAATTGTTAATTGATGAACAAATCTATCCAGTCGTGTATAGAAGTTTTATGACGATACTCAACGAATGTTATGACTTAAATCACAATTAAGGAATGAGGGGAGAGCTTATAAGAAGTTAAGCGGTTGATTTGTTGCGGGAGTTTATTCTTTGTTGTATAAATGATACTGCAAGGATAAAAAAAAGGGTAGCAGTATTTAGCAGCAGGCTGATGGTATAGATCTTCATGTCATTCCGGATCATTTCTTTATCCATGGAATCGTTGAAATACAGGAAAAGATCTTTTAAGAACAGTGAAAAAAATACCAGGCTGTGTAACAGGCTGAAGATTGTTTTTTTGCTGAATGCAGGGATCCAAAACAGGACAGAGAGTATTCCCCAGATCACGAAGTAGGGTGTTTGAAATTGATAGGCAATATTTTTTGCAGAATAATCCGGGTAGAGATCCTTTAATAAAAGCCCTATGAACAGCGTGCCGGTAAGTGCATANGCCATGGGTAATGAACTTGTAAGCCTGNTTGCAAATGAACCTGCTATTTTATGCTTCTCACCTGCAATGGTATATACAATAGCATANATAAATGGGTAGCCTGAAAAGAAGGCTATCAATTCCAGCNGCTGAATATAGGTAAACAGGTCGGTGCCCATGGTTAAGAATTAAAAAGAACGGCTCTTAAAATGAGCCGTTCTTTCATTATACAAATGCTTATTTTTTTAATGACCTGATGAAATTAACCAGGCTCCACCTGTCATCTTCATCGGGGATCTTCTTTTTAAAAGAGGGCATATCTTCACGGCCTTCAGATAATTTATAAAAGATCGATCCGTCTGTTTGTGATTGAAAGGTTGCTTTTGAAAAATCTCCCGGCTCTGTTTTCAATTGCGCTGCCTTGGTGCCATCACCCAGGCCTTTACCACCATGACATGATTTGCAATGGGTATTCCATAACAGCTTACCGGCAGCAACAGATTCTGCGTTATTAGCAACGGCGTTCTTTTTATTTTTTGCTGCGTCGGGAACTGGCCATGGTTTTTGATCATTCAGTCTTAAAGTAAAACTGGTTGCAACAAACCCTGCAAAGAATATTGCTATGGCTGATTTTAGTTTCATTGTATGTTGTTTTTAATTATTAAAAAAGTGTCTTTCAAGTTAGTTTAAAAATTCCACAACCGGGTAATATTAAAGCCGATCACGTATTGGCTCTTTGTATAATCATTTTGGTTATACACATTGTTACTCTGTGGTACGATACCTGCGTAATTGCCGGCAAATACCTGGAACGCATGTGAACTGGTTGTTGTTTCAAAACCAAAGCAAATATTCGGATGTGGATTATTTGTCGGATGTTGTGTAAGCGGCTGATCGTAGCCAATGATGAAGGCCGACTTTTGTGTGAACTTATACCTGCCCATCATGGAGATGGCGAAATGACCGTTGTTCATTTTCTTCCTGATCACTCCTTTGCTATCTACATAAGCTTCCACATTGTTGAACCAGGAAAAATCAGGAGCTACCTGCACAGATATCTTTTCTGTTATTTTCCTTGCAATGATCAACTGGCTGAAGTAAGAGAAGCGGTCGACATCATTCCTGAAATTGCTTTTGTTCCTGGGATCCATCACCACATTTGCAAATAAAGTAACACTGATGGGCATTTTACCAGGCGTTTGCCGCAATAACGCATATTTGGCATTCAGGTCTATCTGCATCCTTTCCTTTGTTAAACCAATGCCCACGTATAATTTGCTCATCGGGGCGTAACTTATCCCGAGCCTGATATTGGAAGGGGCAAAAATACCGAACAGGTCCTTTTGTGCATTGTTCACAGTGCCGAAACGGTGCTGTATATCAAATTCAAGTGTTCCTTTGATAGGTACCATTACTGTTTGGTTATCCATTAGCCAGGCACTGCCGAAAGTATTTTTAACAGGCTTTATTTTTTTTACAACCGGTGCTGTTACTGTTGAATCCTGGGCAAGTAAAGTGCCCGTATTCATGCATAGCAACAACAGCATTGCCAAACAAACCCGTTGTACCATTGAGAACTGATTATTTAAATAATTTTTCATAACGTTTGTTTTAATTGTTTTGGGCACCTTGTTTTATCCAGGCCAATATCAGTGCATTGTAATCTTTGTTGATACCGCCTACAGGCATTGGGGTAGATTTTTTACCGGTTAACCATAAATAGACCGTACTTGATTTTGGGTCGGCAATATTTACATAGTTTCCTGTAAGAAGCGATGTATATGCATTGGCCTCTGTTAAATTTGGCGAATGGCCCCCGGTGCTATGGCAGCCACCCAGGCTACAGCTTTTATTGAAGATGGGTATGATATCTGTTGCAAAACTTACCGGCCTTGTAATTTCTTCAGTGGTATCCAGCAGAACAGTTTTGTCTTTATAACATCCTGCTGCTACCAGTATCATTGTGCTCCCCAACAGNACACCCATTATTTTTTTATTGCGTAACATGATCGTATGTTTTAGAATTAGCAATGATGGGTGCCTTTATTTTTGAAATTTCAGCATGAGGTTTGGTTTGATACCATGCTGGTAGTTTGCACCATTGAAGAATGCCACACCAAAAGGCTGATCCTGCAAGGTTGAGAAATCTATATCCTGTTTCAAAGCATCTGTTGTTTTCAATAAACGTTTGTATTCATATACCCAACCTGAGCCTGTATACACAGCAGACATGCTGATATCTGCACGGCCATTTTTAACAGGGGAAATGATCACGCTTGGGAAACCCTTTACTGCTGTTGGCCCTGTTACGGCATCGCCGGTTCTTTGATAATCTGTTCCCACAGCAGGATCAATAGTTCCGCCATTATAAGTTAATACGCCGGCAGAACTTACAGCAGTGACCTTACGGGCAACACCGCCTGCTAATGTATCCTCAACTTTAATAATATCGGTAACAACATTCGGTACAATCCACATTGGTACAGCTACTGTGGCACCGGTTCCATCCAATTTCAAATTTTGTGTATTGTTTACAGAACCTTGTGTTGCATCTGCAGTATAAGTAGGAGCAAAAGGCCATGTAGTGGATGCACCTGAAACAACCAGGTCATCGAAGTGGCGGCCATTACCGGAACCACCCACCAGGTTGGTAACACCCGGGCCACCAGCCCAATCCTGGTATTCATCATCCATGTTGCCGTACATAAGTCCCCTTGTTGGATTTGCCCACCACATGTCAATTTTTTCACTGGCACCATTGGTATAATGATTACCACTGGCATTAGCTTTCATAACAGGAGGTGTTACTGAATAATCCAGGTAAGGGGTAAACAAATGACAACTGGCATAGCAGGTTTGTGCAACAAACTTTGGTGTAGAGTTATCAATATTCCATAACATGGCTAACTGGTCTAATCCAAAACCTTCCCTGGTTAAAACACCGCTTGAATTAAAGGTCTTCGCATTTGGTTCTTTTACCCACCGGCTTGTGGCAGGATCGAAATACCAGGGAGCACCTTTGATGTTCTTTACATTATCAGTAACCTCGGCCAGGAAATAAATATATTGGTCATCATACATAGAGCGCAATGTAACCGGGTATGACTGACCGGAATAACCTGTGAAAAGGCCATTACCCGGATCAGGCACTGTTGGTGAGAAATTTATTTTTGTTGCATTGTCCCACATAGCATCAATAGTTCCATCAATAGAAGGAGGAGTGCTCGTCTTTATAGATACCAGGTCAGTAGCGCTGTTCACTACCGGCACATCCAGCAACTGGTCATCCTTGGTACAACTCGCTATATAACCCAATGCCAGTACGAATGTGGCTATGATCCATGTATATTTTGTTCTAAAGTGTTTCATAAAAATCAAGTTTAATTTATAAATACTGATACTTTTCTAAATCACCTGCAAGCTATTTATCATGCAATGACAATTGGATGACAATACTCAAAACGAAAGATGATTTAAATCATGTTTTGGATAAACTTAGTAATTGTTGATGTATGGATAATAATCTTAATCGCTGATCAAAGGCATAACATTTGCATAGCATGGCTTATGAATAAGACCTTTTTGACCGCAAGCATGGCGATCATACTATTGATTTCCTGTAATTCAGCCAACGATGATTCAAAGCATGACGCTGTAAAAATTACCAGCCGTGATCTCAGCATCAACGCATCCAATGCCTATAATAATTTATTTTTCGATAGTATGCAATTGGTAAAATTCATTGCTGATAATAAGTTGGATGATACCATTTCCAGGCGCATGACCAGTTTTTACAATGCACGCAATTACCAGTTTGCCTGGTTTACCAATGACGGGCTTACAGAACAGGCCCGTGGTTTCTGGAACCTGCACAATTACCAGTCAACCTATGGAAAAGATTCTACACTAAATGATAAAAACCTCCAGGCACGCATGAATGGCTACACGGAGGAAGAAGATGGGTTTGTAGTTTCTGCCTCGGATAAAAATATCCTGAATACAGAATTGAAGCTCACGCAGCATTTTATCTCGTATACATTAAATAATATAGAAGATGGGTATGTGAAGCGAAAGGAAATGGAAAAATTCATACCCATCAAAAAAGAAGATCCTTTAAAGCTTGCCGATTCACTGCTTTCCAAAAAGCACAAGGATAATAAATATTACGGGGATATAAACCCGGCCTATAAATCTTTAAAAGCTGAACTGGAAAAATATTGTGCCATCGCAAAACAGGGAGGGTGGTTGCCCATAACCATTCCTGCAAAGCAATTGAAGAAAGGAAGTTCATCGCCTTCCGTCGTTCAATTAAAAAAAAGGTTGCAATTAACTGCTGATATGGATGCAGACACAAGTGCGCTGTTCAATGATGCACTCGAAGCCGGTATCAAACATTTCCAGCAGCGGTTTGGTTATACAGCCACCGGCATACTTACCGATAACCAGTTAAAGGACCTGAATGTTCCGGTGACAGCCCGCATTGAACAAATATTGCTGAACATGGGGCGTATGCAATGGATGATCAATGAATCAAAAGGAGTATTGATCGTAGTGAATATCCCTGAATTCATCCTTCATGTAAAAGACGGGAACAAAAAAGTATTCGACATGAATGTTGTTGTAGGAAAAGACGGCCACAATACCATGATGTTTACCGGCAACCTTAACCAGGTTGTGTTCAGTCCTTATTGGAACCTGCCTTCCAGCATCGTTAAAAAAGAGATCATGCCGGCGATGGAAAAGAACAGCCATTACCTGGCTTCACATCACATGGAGATCACGGGCCATGAAGGAGGCTTGCCGGTGATCAGGCAATTACCAGGTGGCGATAATTCACTGGGCAAAGTGAAATTTTTATTTCCAAACAGTTTCAATATTTATTTTCATGATACGCCTGCAAAAAGCCTGTTTGAAAAAGACAAGCGTGCTTTTAGCCATGGATGTATCCGCTTAAGTGACCCCACCAAAATGGCCAATTATATTTTAAAGGATAACAGCGAATGGAATGCTGAAAAGATCACCGAAGCAATGAACAGCGGTAAAGAGAAATTTGTAAAAGTGAAAGATCCTGTTCCGGTACTCATCACTTATTACACGGCATGGGTGGATGAAAATGGCTTGTTGCATTTTGCCGATGATATTTACGGGCACGATGAAAAGATCAAAGAAAAAATGTTCACTATCATTCCATGATCATCCGGCGGATGAATTCGCTGCAGGAGGAAGTATGATCCTGATATGCCCNGGCAATATAGAAGCATCAATATGTTTTACTTTTCCCTTGTATTCACCGTCGATCTGGAAATGCATATGCCTGTGGGTGTCTATCTGCACTTTCTTTGCATGAAAGATCTCGATATCTTTTGGATCAGAATGCCGGATATGGAAAAGCACTTTTAAAAGATAGGCAATGGTAAGGTGCTTGACGATGACGATCTCAAAAAAACCATCGTCCAGTTTTCCTTCTGGGTTTATGATTGCACCGGTGCCGTATTTACTTGCGTTGGCCAGTACAACCATGAGTGCCTCTGTTTTTATTTCAGCATTTTCTCCCTGTATCGTCAGCTGCACTTTCCTTTTGCGCAAAAGTGTTTTCAAAACAACTTTGGCATAACCGAGTTTGCCCCTTAGTTTTCCTTCGTCGAAATATTTTATGAGTTGTGCATTCAGGCCAATATCAGCCAGGTGAAGACAGGCGTCCTGGACATTTATCCGGATCATATCGCAGCTTTTTATTTCACCGTTCTCTATGACCGATAGAGCTGCGGCGGGATCTTCCGGTATATTCAATTCCCTGGCCATCCCGTTTGCAGAGCCTGCAGCGAGGATACCCAATGCCATATCAGTACCGGCAATTAATTTAGCTACGAGGGTAACGGTGCCGTCTCCTCCAACGGCAATGACCCGGTTGGGTTTGCTGTTATGAATATGGCGCTTTAGTTTTTCTACATCCGGTTTTTTATCGAGGTTGTGAAAATCAACAATGAAATTTTTTTCTTTAAAGTGATCCCTGGCAATATCTTCCCAGGAAGTATTATTTGTTCCTGCGCCCGGGTTTATTACAAATAATAACTTTGGCCCATTATTGGCGTTCATTTTGTTAATTTAGAAGATATGACTGTAAAGATGCCGGCCGTTGATAAAAAAGGTTCTTTTCTTTCGAATATAAAAAGAAAATTCTTAACCGCGTTAAGATTAACAGACAGGCCGGTTATAAAACTTTACACGGGTTATGGAAATAAAACGCATTGCTTCCTGTATGGTCATGTATTATCACTGAGCCCGCTTCCAAGAAAAAAATACCGCGATCATTTTTGGCTCAATGCAGTGTCACTGTTAAGGCTCTTCATGGTGAGGCCCATCAGTGCTGCTGTATTGCAATTAAACTGGAAAGGAAAACTGTTGACCACCCAAAGTGCAAAGGACGGGTTCTTTAAATTTGAATGGGAGCCGGGAGAGTTTCTTGCAGCGGGTGATCACCCGGTTGAAGTCATCCTGGTAAACACCGCAGGAGGAATGGCCATCGCATCTGCAACATCCAAAATAATCATTCCATTTTATAACCGTTTCGCATTCATCTCCGACATTGATGATACCTTCCTGGTATCCCATTCATCCAATATGAGAAAACGACTCTTTGTATTGCTTACAGAGAATGCACACAGCAGGGATACTTTCGCCGGCGTGGTGAACCACTATCAATTATTATCTGAAGCAGGCGCTACGGAAAAAACGACCAATCCATTCTTTTACGTATCCAGCAGTGAGTGGAACCTCTATGATTATATCAAAGAATTTTCTTTTCAAAATAAATTACCGGATGGTGTTTATTTACTGAATCAATTAAAATTGTTCAGGCAGGTATTTAAGACGGGGCAAAACAACCATAAGACCAAATTCATGCGTATCGCAAGGATACTGGAAGCTTATCCAGAGCAGCGTTTTATATTATTGGGTGATGATTCGCAGGAAGACCCGTTCATATACGCTTCGGTAGCTGCACATTTTAAGGATCAAATATTTTGTGTCTATATCAGGCGTGTGGGCAAGCTGGTAAAGCCTGCTGTTGAAGCGCAATTAAATAAAATGGACGCGGAAGGAGTA